>Ga0182745_1001431_pt1 | contig 22956 bp, 21 predicted proteins | sample eDN3rd30CKraftBY_FD_128523 | JGI IMG/M metagenome (GOLD analysis project Ga0182745, IMG submission 128523) | Enriched backyard soil microbial communities from Emeryville, California, USA - eDNA 3rd pass 30_C Kraft BY (version 2) (version 2) | ecosystem: Environmental > Terrestrial > Soil >...
ACAGTTCCTCAACAGCCTGTGATTATGCGCACTTCAGGACTGAGCAACCCACGATAACCAAGCGGTCCAAAGCAATCGACTGCACATAATCCCGAACTGCGCATAACGTCGGCCATGTGCTGTTCATGTGCCCCTTGGCGGGGGTTGCGGGAGCGGTCGTGGTTTGACGCTCCTTTTTCTATTTCGGGGTGCTGGCATGACCCGACGGGCCATCAATTCTGCAACAACACGAAACGGGGCTGATTCCCTCCCCGACCTGCCTCTCAAACCAGACCACTGGCGAGCCGTCGTCGACACCATGCGTCTCTCCCCGCGTGAAGCAGACGTGGCAGCACTGAAAATTCGTGGCGCACAACTCAAAGAAATCGCCGCCATTCTGGGAATCGAGATGACCACCGTCCGGGCCTTTCAGGATCGCATCTGTGCCAAGGCCGGCATTCGAAGGCATGAGTTCTTCGCTCACATCCTGCGGCTTTCACTGGAAGTTCGGCCTGCAAGCCGTCGTCAATCATGACGACACAAAATTGCGGACGCAGAATCGGCAACTTTCGCGGTCATGCAAGAACACATAACCTACAGGGGCTGAAAATCGCCTTTTCAACTCGAAAGGTGAGCAGACGCTTTGGTCAGCCAGAGAACATGCCAACCTCTGTTCTCAACATCTGACATTGAAAGAATACGATGAACTGTCAAACCACAGTACCATTCCTCTTTGTGATGCTTGCGTCTTCCCATCTTTTTGGCCAAATCACTTCGGTCATCCGTGTTGAGCATGCTGCTTCGGAGCGTCCAATCCTGTCTGAGTACGCGTTTGGTTCAAATGGCGTCGTTTACTGTTCGTCACTCTTTCGAGATACGTTCCAGCAGGCAGGAGAATCCATCGGCACATGGACAATCGATTCTTCAGCAGGGAACGACGGAAACACTTCAAGTCGATCTCGCAAAATCTCCGCCGTTATTTCAGATTGTCGATCATGATGATAAGTCTCAGGTCCGTTCTGTAACCAAGGTTGAAATAGAGAAAATCGGCGGCATCCCATCTGGAAACGTCAAATCAAAGCTGCAATCGGTGAGTGACATAATCACTGCCACACACGTCAAATTATTATTTGCCGGAGCGGACATTACTCCATTGCAGCGTCGTGAGATGTTCAAGCAGTTGGATGTAGCTGAAATTGCATACCGCGAAAATCAATCACATGTTGCCAAAATCAAATCCAATCCTCTCAACTCCATTCTAATAGACGTCCCTACCGACGAGCCAATCAAGAACGGACGGTGATTCAAATGTCTCAGTTCCTTCTTCTGTTTAGTGCTGATGGACCAGCCTCATTTCCTGTTGTCATTCTTGCCCCCGACGAGAATCTGGCTAAAAAAAATAGCAGCAGTTATTGCAGAGAAATCTGGCCTGCAACACCGCGAGACTATCAAATTGGGAACCATCTCTGGGAGGTCTTCAAATGAAACAGGCGAGACATCCTTACGTGGATAATTTTTTTTGGAAGGAGGGGATATGCTTAAATCAATAATTGCCATGCTGCTTGTCTTGCATGCGTCTCGCTTCGCGATTGGACAATCTGTATTATTTAGTGTAGCTCCCATTGATGATCATGAATTCATGTTCAAAATTCAAAGTCGTGGACTTGAAAAACTATTATACTCTAACGGAGATATCGACCGCTATGAAGCACGGATCGCATCTGGCAAAGATCGCGACGCATTTGTAAACCGGGCGTCAGCTGGCAAGCGTGACAGGCATTCTAAGTTTCGATTCGATTTTGAGCAGGCTACAAAAGATGAGTTTGAAACCACTGCTGAATTCGAGTTGAGAAAAAGCCAACTCAAACAAAAAATGATAGAGGCGGCTGCAGACGTCGCCAGAACAGAAATCGAAGCAGAAAAACACTTTCAGTCAACCGTAACGATTCCAGAAAGAAAAGAGTTTTCTGTACTATTAAGTCTGTCTCCAGAATATGACGCTGATGCCCATGAATTCCGATGTCGTATTAACACAAATAATTATGGAATAAAGCGTGAGAATGGTTACGGACTCGAAGTCCATAATCGAACAGAGTACTTTAAGATACATGCTCCTGGTGGCACTCCGTCTCTACTAATTATAAAGGATGTCCCAAGTTCGGAATTTGCCAGGCAGTTGAAGCCTCGTCTCAAGTATCTGCGTTTAACAGGTTCAGTTGACATTAAACGAAAAGAAGAAAGACGAGAGAACACATTTGTTGAAAAAGTCCGGGATGGTTTCACGAAGACATGGCATGACATCACGTATGATGTGATATTCCGACCGAACTTCTCTGCGTCAATTCCAGATGTTCCGCTGGACCTGCACAGTGATTTATTGCAAGTACAGCTGATCTACGAACCTCGCAAGAGTAAGTAATTACGGATTCATTGAATCAGACCGATTCTCGGCATTTGTGAGTCTTCTGCATTTCTTTGGCTAATTCAAGCAGCTCTGCAGTTACTCCAGCAGGATCGATGGGCGGATAAGGTTATTGGGTGGATATTCCCTCGAATTGCCGTAGATGTTCGAGTGTCCATTCAAAACCGGTGTTCCAATAGTAATCCATCAGGCTGATTCCGATTTAACCTGAGACAGACAAACGGAGGTTTGTCCAAAAGTGCAGCGGCATTGACCAATTCTCAGCGACCTGCCGGAAATGCAGCGGTCAGGAATCATTTACCGCAACCTGCAAAAATGTGACGACTCCGGCTGGCACAAGTTCAAAAGGTAACCACAAAGGGTGTCGCGAAAACTCTATAAGAAAGTGACGACCGTCTCGAAAGGTATTTTCGGTAACAAACGAATCGAACGGAACGAGTCCCCGTGGAGAATGGGGTCGGCACAATCATCATCCTAGTCGTCCTGTATCTGCTGTTTACCCGTGGATGCGGGTGACTGAATGCGATACGGCATTTCGGAATTGGGACGGCGAAGGATTTTTGTTGGCGGAATAGCAGTCAACAGTTGATCAATGAGACAAAAGGTCTCCTCGACGCCTCAATCTTTTGAAGTAAAGCAAAGCCATTCGTACGAATGGAGAATTTCCAATCACTGCGAGGGAGGAAACGGGACGTCAAGAATTTGTCCTTCAGACCAGTTGGGGTGATGCGACGCCACGACCACCGCACCCAGACGTGGATCAAAGACCGCGATTGCTGCAGCGGGAGAACCGTGTAATCGGTGGAATGCCATGCCATACCGCCAGATGGGTGCACGACCTTCGATGACAACCAGCGAGCCGCGTGGAATTTCTGGCAGAGGTGGAAGCGGTTCCGCCGGTGTGATTGGTTGGTCGACACCAATGGAGTAGATAGCTATTGCGGGATGCACTGAATTCACTTTTCAAGAGGAATACCAAAGAGGATTAACCGTACGTTCTCCAGTGAATCAGGTCGTTTTGCGAGCTTTCGGATCTGGGTAGTTGTGATGACGCGGCAATTGTAAATCTCCGATCTCGCGGCGAATGTTGATTTCAGGCTTCCCGACTCATCCAAAATCTTCGCAGAAGTTGTCGCTAGGATCGGATTGACTCGCAAGGCACGGAATTGTTTTATTCTTGCCTCAAGTTTATCAAGTGGGGTATTGGGATCATCTCCTTGCTCTTGGCTGCCGGATTTGCATTCAATTGCGCCAAGGGCCTGCCTCTTCATAAATGCAACATCAAAATCCGTTGGAGCATCGCTCCCCTTTCTCAGGGCTTCGACGCCAAGATGGATATGTTCAAGCCCCAAACTGGCGGCATGATCGGTCAGCAATTTCCAGAAAAACACCTCAAGCCAACCTCCCGTGAGGAAAGTTCCTTGATATTTGTCGATCTTTCCGGCAATCGTCGTCCCGTTCCCTTGTAGTTTCCAGCATTCGCTCAGCGAGGTTTTCACCTCAATCGGTAGGTGATCGCAATGCCGTGACTCGAGGGTGATTCCCTTCTTTCTCGCAGTTTCCCATTCCTCGCGTCCACTTGCATCAGCAGAAACCTGGAGCAAATTCTTGTCTGGAGCAAACTCTGCAACTGCGCGTGCAGCAGGCCACCACTTGCGGGCACGCTCTTCTCCTTCGATGATTTTTGCCCAGCTCTTTGAAATTTTGAATCCATATCCAGCCATGAATTCAGCTAGCGACAGAACATAGGAGGATGACTCGGGCAAGGCGCCATCGAGTCCCAGCAACTCGTTGGGATTTCGTGAATCGATATAGACGACGGGAGAGCCAAGGGCCTTAAAGAATTCATATGCAGCGATCGACATTGGTTTAAGGCCACCGGTTACGTTCGCGATCCACTCCGATTGGGGGAATTTGCTGAAAGCGTGGTGTAAGCACCGCCGAACGCTTGCCAGATTGTTCTCATCCTCAAGGGGAAGTATATCGACCTGTTCGAGAGGAAAGTTTGCAATCGCAAGTGCGTCAAGAAAATATTCTGCCACCTTTTTTTGACGCATTCCATCCGATTCGATGAGAACCAGCCGATCCGGCTTGTAGTGATGCACGGAAAGCAAGTTGGGCACATGTTGTTCGGAGAGCAAACACAATAGAACCTTCATTACTTTCCTCTTCCTCCGTGAAACTTCTTTCCGGATGACGGCGATTTCGGTTGTCGTGGCTCATCGACCTGAAAAACATAGGGAACCTTTTTGTTCTTCTCGTCGACACGCTGAATCCAGAGCATTGTCGATTCCCCATCCTCCAGTGAGGAAGGCGTTCCTTGGATTACGCTGCCAAGAAAACCATCATCCGCTTCGTAACGGATCTTGCCCTCAATTGTCCGTTGTATGACCTGGACTTGCTGGCGCGGCTTGTGAATGGGGCCGGTCGGTTTTGCTGCGACATTTTCGTCAGCATCTCCAACTTCAATGGGACACTTTTGAGTGGGATCGGACAATCGTCCATAGCCACTGCTGGTTTTGCCGCCGACTCCCCATTCCGTCAGCGCCTCTTTCAGGATGATCATCGTTTGAGATATCCATGTCGCAGCAGAGGCTTGGTCTTCAGGTATTTCAACAGCACCGTTCCAGGAGAGACGGATGAGAAATTCCCCTGACACGGAGAGGAATGAAACAGGTTTCGGGTTGTCGAAATCCGTGGGAGGCGCTTTATTGAGTTGCCAATCTGAATGATGCGGCGTCATCACATCAAGCTGGAGCGCCCCTCGCTTCAGCGAATCAGGAGTGATCCAGGCATCGTGAAAGGTAATTGAACCGCCTTCCTCAATTGTACCAAAGACAAACTTGTGGAAGTCACCGTCAGCTCGATAGGGGAGATTTTCCGGGGCCACCTCTGCAGTCCCCCGCTGTCCCCAGATTTGATCGCAATAGTGAGCCGTGAGCCCCTTCAGAGCTGAGCCTGGGATGAGCGGCGTGCCATAGGTGTGATGCAGGCGCAGGCCGGTTTCCAGCACGTTTTCGGAACCGAGACCGATGATGAGTCGTCCTGTGGTTTTGAGTATTTCGATTTGGTGGAATCCATCATTCGGAAAGGATGAATCCCAGCGGTGATAGGCGTCTGAGTAGATTGTGCAGAGCTTTTCACTCTTGCCTGCTTGCCTGGCGGCATTCAGTATGGCGCGGCGTTCTTCAGGATCACCTTCGTCACCTGTCGCTGGTTTTGCCAGGTATCGCTGAAGCAGGAGCCCTGGGTGATGGGCTGTCGCCCGTTTCGATGCAAGAGCAATAATCTTCTCTCTCACTGTAACTTCTCCTGAACGGCTTCCACATACCGCTTGATCCAGCCGGCTGCCTGAAGTGCATGCCGGCTAAGTCTGATATATTTTGCCGCTTCCGCCGTACGAGCCGTCTCACCCAAGTCGGAAAGTTGATCATGGCCCGCTGCTTTCAAGACTTCCGTCAAGTCAGATAAGTACGCTTCACGTTTCTTTGCTTTCGCAAATGCGACGGCCTGTGTAAACCCGCAGGAATGAACAAGCGAAGGGAATTCACGAGCAAAGCTGATGAACTCCTGATTGGGGCGTCGAGCCTGAACCTTTTCGTAGGCAGCCTGGGCCATCTTCTGGTTGTTTGTTTGAACAGTCATGCTCACCCTCCCACCGGTGTAAACGTACATTGGACACGACCGCGCCCGACAGTCGCCTTTCCACCGATTTGCAGAGTCATTGGATCGGATGAAAATCGTGATAGCAGTCCGTCGGGCGTGATTTTCCCCGCATTACGGGAAAAGAGACGGTCACAAGTAACAAGCCCATACAAAATGGTTTCGGCTGGAAGCGATTCTTCGTTCCACAATGCCCCTTCCTTCACCGTTTTAGAGTCGTCGTCGATTTTTACCCGCGCGGTAACTTCGGTGCCAGTTTCCGTCAAAAAGTCAAAGACTGTGTTGGGCAACACAGCAAACCGTTCAATGAACCGGCTCCGCCAGGATTCCTGGTCTTCTCCCGGGAAGACCCAGTTTGCGAGTTTGTCTGCCCATGCTGAAGCCGTTGGGCACTCTTTCCCGACAAAATCCAAATCTTCAAGAAAGATGCGTCCCTCATCTTCTAATGCAGTCTTTGCGGACCGATGAATCACCCCATCGGACAAAGTAGCCGGAGGTTTCGGAAGCTGCTTCATTCCTGCCAAGGTCAAATCGCGATGCAACATCTCCAACGCAAGAGGTGACGCACACCACGCAAATGTGCCATGGAAGCTCCGCACCGGCAAACACACCAATCGGGCATCGGTCGGGATCAGTGCTCCCGAATTCGAGCCGTCGTCTGAGGCACTCCCAAATGCGAGCCCCACCTCAGGATTGGATTTGCGATTTTCTTCAGTTGCTTTGAAGGCATCTGCCCACACCCCTTTGAACGCCGAGCCAGGAATGACAGGCCAATTGGTCACCTTATCTCGGTGAATGGGGAGGTCGATGTAACCGACCCCGCGGCCAGCGCCAACGTGCGTCGGAGACAATGTGTGCAGCCAATAGATGCGAGTGTTTGACATCCTTTGTTTCCCGTTAATCGTTACCAGATTCCCCAGGTGGCTAATCCGAAACCGTCCCGTTGGTTCTGTTCTTCATCGCAGACGGATCGCTGCCAGCAATCTGACAGACTTGCCGAATTTCCTGAAACAACACTGAAAAAGTACACCCCACCCGCAGGAACCATTCGGCGAATAGGTTTAGGACCTGGCCGACCGTGAGGATCGAGTTGTCCTTGATCATTGATTCGCGCCAATGACCATCCGGAAATGGCCCGCCATCGCTGAATCGTTGTGCCGACGAGTTGAAGCTGGACGTCACTTCCCGGAGGTGAGCCGACGAGTTCGTCGTTCAGCCATCCCGGTTTCCATCCATCTCGAAAGATGGAGGGAGTTGTGAGAACCATGCGAACTTTTTCTGCTCTTTGCAGTGCTGAACGGATTGTATCTGGACAACTCCAAATCGCCGCATTGGCATTTGCTTTCCAGTGAATCAGGCGTCGCTCGCCGCCCGTAGGAAAATGACCATCAAGATTACTGACCTGCTCTGCACACCACCCATCAGACGCAACTCGCGTTGCAAGTCTGATTTCTGCATAGCGATCAGCAAAAGAACGACATTGTGTCTCACTCCATTTGGAATCGAAGTATCGCCTTAAATGGTCAAGTGCCAGACCTGTTGTGGTGAAAAGCTCTCCATCACTTCCAACACCAGCATCTGCGTCCATCTTGACATGAGTCCGGTCTTCCTGTTCCGGTGCAAGAAGGAAATCTTCATTCAACGTCACTGAACTACCCGATAACCATTTCACATAATCTGCGATTGGCCACCATGCGGGCGGTGCTTTCGGCTTGAAGTCATCCTCATCAGTTGGCTGGTCGAACATCACCGGTCGCAGACCGGGATGCGGCAAATCACAACCACCGTCGTTGATTTCTATCGGCATGGCAGGCAAAGGACCACGGCTCGGATGGACCACGCAGTCTTGGGGCGATGGCAAGTACAATTGGTTATTCGCAACCGGGAAAACACCACTCACTGACACCTGTTGAAGTTCAGCAGCCGTCTCCAGCGAAAAATCCTTGCCTGCCGTCTTCCCGAGTGCAGTTCGCAGTGAGCCAGCAATAACAGAAGGAAGAGGCCAATCGACTGACCGCATCCGATTCCCTTGCCCAGCACCAAATGGACGTCCATCGCGGGAGACGATGGGGTCGCGGGCGGTTAATTCCAATGTGGTGATTTTCATCTTGAAACCGCTTCCTCTTGATTCTTGGCGCTTGCCTGACGCAGCGACACTGCCAGTTGTCGGGCAATCAGCAACTCCTTGCTGAGGCGTATGAGAGAAGTTGAATTCACAACTCGCTCACGGATGAACTGTTCGAGTTCTTTAATCTTGGAATCACCTCCACGTGGCTGTTTGCCTTTCAGAATTGACAATGTGTCACGCTGAATTGCACTGCCAACAAAGTTCTCTGGCCACTTGGCATAGAGTTCAGAAATTTGACGCAGGTCGTAAGCGACTCGACCTGAGATCGATTTGGAATTGATCCACTCTGCAAGTTGTGCGAGATGGCGATCAAGTCCTTCGTTCCAGTTGGCCCGAACCGCAATTGGTCCGCCACCTCGCTTCAAAAGGTGGATCGCCAGACCATTACGAGGTGACTGTCCCTTGTCCTCTCGTTTTGGTTCCTTTGCATGCTTTTCAGCCTCTCTCCCATAATTCAAGAGGTCTTCGAGTGGTTCCATGAAGTGGGCAATTGCGACTCCGACAGACAGGGGCAATTCGATCCCGATTTTCGTGGCCCACTCCTTCATGGTGGCATCGAAGTCATTATGCAACTTCCGGGCACATAAGAGGGCCTTGTCGACGGGAACGAATCCCAGTACATCGTCACCTCCGGCGTACACCAGAATGCCGGAATGATCATGAACAACTTTCTTTGCTCCCGCTGCAAATCCGGCTAGCGATTGCGAAAACTGACGATGTTCGTCGGCTGATTCGAGCTTCGACAAGGCTTTCCCCATGCTGTCGCCGTCCGCCACAAGCACTGCCAGATAGGGGGTGGGTTCACCGTAGTCTTTGAACGTAGCGGCCAAGCTCTTACGCAATTCGGTCAGCGGCGTTTCGCGGTATTCCGCATCATCCTGCAATGCCCGATGTCGGGACACATAAAGTGGTGTGCCTTCATAAGGAAAATCCTGGTAGCGTGAATGTCCTCGCCCGGAGTCGACATCCAGCTTCGGAAGGCCAAGTGATCGGCAAGCATTCACGACCTCCTGAAATGCTTGTTTTGAACATGCTTTAAGTCCGCGTAACCAGGGATCGACCGCAATACGATCGGTGGGAGGATACCGGTCTGGAGATCCCCCTGTCCGTTTGACGACCCCGAGAACATCCAGCTGTTCGCCAGGGTTGAGCCGCAATGATTGCTGAATTTTCAAAGGCCATGTTTTCCGAAATTCCTCGGTTTTACCGGGATGAGGAGGCTGCTTAAGCACGCTTTCCCGCAATCCATCCAGAGAGGACTTTGGGATACCCGCTCGTCCATTTGCAGGCCCAAAATCCCGGCAGTTCTTGCGACCTGCCAGCAAACGCATTAAATACTTTCGGTCCTCTCTGTAATTATCGGTCACTGTCACCCATGCCGCATAGCACTCAAGAGTGTCTCTAACCTGGTCTTCCCAGATTTCTCTGCAAATCACGGGGTGATGCTTTTCGAACGCGATATCCGCAAAGTATAGCCAGCGACGCCCGGCAGCTTCCTTCGCGTTCTCGACGACAGCCTCTATGTTTTCGGTCTCAATCCGTGCCAGTATGATATTCGCGACATTAAATGGAGATGGCTTTTCGGGCAAATCTGGCTCCAGATCGGCCGGCGTCCCCGGCGCTGGAAAAATCAGTTCCGCTCGTTTGTCGTGGAGTGCCTTTGCAGTCGCCTTGCTGATCTCAGATAGCAAGTAAGAGCCAAACCAGAGATCACGAGTTCTCCGCGCAGCAGCAATGAACTCTTGAACCGGTCCAACGGAAATGGCGAGCAGATGGTTCATTGTTTCACCTCCATGAATCCGTTGGGGGCTTCCTTCATATAATTTATGAATGCGTCCAGAGCGGAGCCTTCAGAACTGCGATTGGAAATTGGTGAATCTCCATTGTTGAAGGCCCTATCTCTTACCGGTGCAGTGTGTTTGGGAGTCAAGCATTGACCTGTTTTGGCATTCTGCAGTTCTACATGAGCTAATGGAGAAGTAATCAGACGAATTGCAAAGGGAATCGACTGTCCGTCGCTGAGCGCCAAGGGCTTGAGAATCAATGGACTCGCCATTCGATCTCTGGTTCCTCCTTCGTCCGACGATGTTTGTGAGATGAAGGGGTATAAAGCAGTGTCTGTAGGATCTCCGGTTCTTTCGTCTTTGAAGTGAAAAATGATCGGCAAACCAAATTCCGCCCTTGGAAACCCGACGGTCATTTCTTCATCTGGTTGGTGACCAGCGGAAGATCGGCCCGTGATGAGGCGGATTGTATCTGGCTCCGGGTAGAGCGATTGTCCCGCTGGACGCCCTTGTTTTCGAGCGATGGGAACTCCCTGCCGAAATTCGCGAAAGACTTCGACTACTTGATTCCACGCAGAGATTGGGTTGGTCGAATGTGAATGGTATAGGAAACATTGAGGCAAGGTCGGCCATTCGCGAACTGAACCGTTTGCGTTTCCACGGCCGTGTTGGAACCATGCTTTCAGATCATCCGAAGAACCTGAAAGTGGTGACAGTTCACCGATCACCTTACCGTCACCGTCAATCTCTTGACCAAACAAGCTACCGCAGCCGCGTCGCGTTCTGGCCCCCAATCCTCCGAAGTTCACCCATGCCCAAATCGCAGTTTCCACGTCTTGTCGAAGAGCCTCTGGAAACCGAACACGCAACAGAAATTGGCCTTCTTTAATGAAATGAGCGGGGAACTTCTCTGGCTCAGCGTGATGTTGGTATCCTCTGGGTTCCTTTCCCTGAAACGGAAACAACACATACGGCAGTGCGGCTCCGGCAAAGCAGGCGTCCCAATCGAGCCTCCAACCTCCTTGCCCCTTACGCTTCTTTTGATCCCATGTGTACGTGGCGCAGGGAATACGAATTGGCAAATCGCCCTGCCAAACGACTTCAATCTGAACCGGACTTGCCTTATCGGTCGTTCCCCAAATCTCTTTATGACGATCAAAGAGTTCTTTACGAGTGGAATAGGCGGCTCCTCGTATTGCGCGCCACCAAAATTGGAGTTGTCCTCGAATCGAGGTGCCGCGGATTGGGAAATCTTCGTCAGATTCACCCGGTTCGACACCGCCACCGAAGAGAGGCGTAACCAAACGGATGCGGTAAAGTCGAGTTTCGTGACCCAACTTTCTGTTTGGAGGAATCGAAGGGCAAGGAGGGATTTTCTTGGACATCTTCGTCTCTTCCGGTCAACACCGAACGACTGCAGGTCGAACAATCATTCTGGCCCGCTAGGATTACGAGGCCACGTTGATCTCGGAAAAGGAGAGATTCCGAAGAAGAGGACGCTGCCCGCGTTGTCGGAGCTTAGCAATTTGAGAAGTCCGTAACCACTCACCGATATGTCGCCATGATCAGCTGAGCGCAGAGAACCGAAGATCGGAAACTTCAAAATCAGTCTTGGTAGGGCAAAAATCAAAAACGGGCTGCCCATCATTAAAAATGTGGACAGCCCGCAATTGGAACTGAATGGTCTATTTCTCTTTCGTTCGCTTTTGTTCACGCCGGACCGTAGACTGGCTCAGCCCAGTCTGGGCGACAATTTCGCGGATGGTCAATTTGCCTTCCTTCAAGAGCTTTTGGGCCTCCTGAATCTTGTCTGCGGGAAGATGGCGGTAGCTGCCGCGTTTGGGCGTGGCTCCGGTTGCAGCTGCCTGTGCAGTCGCGCCCAGGTTGGCGTGGTCCCACGCACGACGAACTGTGTGCTCGGCCAGATCAAGTTCGAGAGCGATCTTGGCAAAGGATTGTCCTGCACCACGGCGTCGAACCACTTCGTCACAATGACTCAGGTACTTCTCACGGTTGGCGCCATTGCCTTTGGATTCCTTTTTCTTCTTGGGCCATTTGGGGCGTTCACCGGTGTCTGCGAAGTGCAGGATCATTTTTGGCCTGATCCCAGCAAAGTCCGTGAGCGGCGGCAATTGTTTGAATGCTTGCCCCGTTGTCTCGCATTTCTTTGAAAATCGGGGCCAGACGCTCATATTTCGGAACCTCGTCAATGACAGTGGAGACTTCCACCGGCATTGTCCAGATTCCGTGTGACAGGTACTCCAAAGTCAGGGAATCTGGATAATCCTTGTCTTTCGCGATTTGATGCAGCAATGCCAGCAAATTTGGCGAAAACGTCGCAATCCAGCGGGCTCCGCGTTTTTTGCCGGGGATTGGTTCCTGGCGGATGGAAATCGGTCCGGTCAGCTGGCGGATCGCTTCGGCTGCCATGGGAATTTCCTGGTTCAAGACCTCCCGGAGAGCGGCCAGATAAGTTTCGACACGCTTCTTTGTCAGCCGTGGCGGAACGGGAGAGTTTGTCTGTTCCGCATCATGAAGTTGCTTACGCAGGCTCGTGACCTCCTTCTGGAGTTTGAGAATGTTGCGTTCGTAGCCGTCTTGCAGATCGCGTTTCGAATCGTCGAGGTTTGCCACCTGCAGAACAAGCCGGTCAATCTGTTTCTGATGTCTGGCGATTGCGGACTCGATCGGTCGTACATCCACGGTGGGCTTCGAGGCGAGCGTCTTGAGGTGTTCGTTCGCCATCGTGACCAGTTCGGTGACAGCAGCTTCAGTCAACACCGATTCGCGCAGAAAGGCCAGCAGGCAGTTTTCAATGACGCGCGTACTCTTTGAAGTGCCAAGCTGGCAGCTGTAGATTTCTCCTCGTCCGTTCGGACAGAACATGTTTTTGTATTTCCCGGCAGAGCGGTACAGGAGCAGTTCCCGACCGCAATAGGAACAGACAAGCGTGCCACTGAAGAGCGTGGATGCCTGAAGCTGATTGCGGCTTTTGAAGGCATTGGGGTTCTTGCGGCGTTGTCGCGATTTCAACAAGCGACGGGCGGCCCGCCATTTTTCTACTGGAATAATGGCTTTTCGGGGCTTGAACGAAACAATCCACTCCGTCATCGGGTTCGGAACCTTCTCCCACTTCTCCGTCTCGAAGTTGAACTCTCGACGTGTACGGTTCCAGATGAAAATGCCAACATAAGCCGGATTCATGAGCATTTTCTTGATCGACGACTCAGTCCAGGTATCGGTTCCGTCGATTTTCTGCTGATTGAAGAGCTTGTGGATCTTGTAAGCCGACAGACGCTTGTCGACAAACAGTTCGAACAAGAGCTCCACCGACGTTTTTGATTTCGGGTCGACTACCCATTCAAAGCGAGGCTTTCCTTTGGCGGTAATGATAGGATTTCCGTGCTTATCACGCTTCAACTTGCGAGTGAATCCCATGGGCGGTTTGCCGAGGGATGCTTCCTCGCGAGCGGCGCGTCTCATCCCCCGGCCGACCTTTTGTTGAAGGCTCTTCACGTAAAGGCGAGAGACCAGGCCGTAGATTGTGATCTGAATATCCCAACTTTCCGATGACAGATCAAAACCGTCCGACGCTCCAATCATGCGAACCGAGGCGTATTTGCAGAAAAAGGCGAGTTTCCACCACTCGATCGCATCGCGGCTGGCGCGACTGAAGTCGTCGATGTAGACTGAATTGATGACCTTCTTGGGGTGGTCGATCAACGACTTGCAATTGAGATAGCCGCGGCGGGTGGAATCCAGGCCGCTGACCGCGTAATCAGTAAAAACAAAAGCCCATGGGATAAAACGGCCTTCATTTTTTGCCTTGCGAAGTGCATTGAGAATCTGGTCCACGATCGACGTCGGCGAGCTGTTATCACAGCTATAACGAGCATAGGCGGCTGCCAACAGTTTCACGGACTTCTGGAGCTGGGCGCGAGTGCCATCCGCATCAAGAATCCGGGTTTGATGGACGGACTTGTAACTTTCCACCATCTGGTCCAAAACGGCTTCGTTCAACGTGGGCAGAACCCCGGATTTCACAAGTTCTGGCCAGAAATGATGCTGAGCTTCGAGGTAAGCCGCTGCGAGCATGCGCAGGTCCGAGTCAGACGGCAGCCCCCGGTCCGAGGACTTCCGTTTTTGCTTTCGTTTCGGACGAGGCTGCAGGTCATCTTGGTGATTGAAATTGTTATGATTGGAACGGGCCATGAAGCACCTCCAAAGGTGGAGGTGCCGCTGGAAAGAGTTTGTCTCAGTGAGACAAAACAGATGGCAGGGGAAGAGAAACCTGCGTACAGATCAAGCGAGGTGAAAGTTCACAAGTCCTTGGTGAATTGCCGCTTTGCGCCGCAAATCACCATACGGAAAGGGCTAAAGAAAAGCCGGGGGTGTGACTCCCCCTCTCTCCGCTTGTTTCTAGAAACCGCCCTTCAAATAGGATGTTGGAGGACCGCTTCTCATTTTGAAGCAAGGAGTTACGAAAAATCGGCCAGAGTCCAAACATGACAGATGCCTTATAGGGGATATTTCTGAAATCGACGCAACTCCTTGATTCACAGCTGGTTTTGTGGTTCGAATCTGAATGTCCGAGCATGAGATCGTGAAGATGGTGGGTATTTCAGATAGCGAGCTGCGTGAAATGGACCGTTTTGGTCAGGGGGCAACAAAATCGGCTGCGTGTTCAAGCGGTATTCTCGTCAAACCACTCGGCAAGTCCCTGCTTCAAAGCTGCCATCGCTTCGACAAGCGTGGTGGGTTTGTTGTCTTCAAAGACTTGGCCGCCATAGCCAATTCGCGAAGCGGATGCGAACACCGCACGTTATTCTGGAATCGTTGGCAATTCCTCCAGCAGTTTCTGATCGTTGCAAAATCGCTTGAGGCCACGATCGAAGGAACCGGTTGTTTTGGTGAGCACCAGCGTGTAAGGGCTTTTTCCCTTCTCCAACGTGTGTGTGACATCACATTGATGTTGATTGATTTTCATGATGACGTGCCGGCGATGGTCTTCACGGGCGGAGATGCGACCGGCTTTGTTTGCGGAATCGGACAGAAATGCATTCAGTTGAGCGCAGAACTGGCATTGGCAATCCACTTCCGCTGGGCGAACCCAATCGGTAGGGGGCAACGGTTCCTCGGCCGTTAATGATTCCAGGGTTTGTCGTACGCTTGCCAGCCAGGACGCCAGTTGAGGAGGAACCGCGTCGAAGCGTTTCTTTGCCCAAGGAACCAGCACCTTCAGTGTGGGAACCTGGCATTCGTCCAGGCGAAATTCCTCGGGATGCTGCTGAATAAACTTCAGCAATCGCGAGAGATCCTCCTCGCGACCAGTGGCGACCAACGCTTTCACCAGGAGGGGAAGCGAAGCTTCCGAGACAGATTTCTCCCGCCGATACCGCGCCCCGAATGATCGCCGTGGCTCGAATGGTTCGCAGAATCGTTCCACGGCTAGCGCGCACAACTCGTTGGGGATCGCCGATTTCCCGGCATCTGTCGTCTTGTCACAACAGAAGGCTGAAAGCCACTCCAAATTTCGAGGCGGAATCTCTTCGCGACCGGTCCGTTCTGATCGTGCGGAGATCAACTGTTTCAGTTCCTGATTGAAGGTCTCTGCTCCAAACTCCCGGCTTGCGGCGAGAACGAGTTTATCCAGCCGCGACGCCTGATCCCGTTCGGCCAGTGTGGAAAGAAACGCAGCGATCGTATCCTGGTCATGCAAGAGGAGCAGCGACTGGGCGAATTCATCTGTCGGAGACGTTTCTTCAGTTTCCCGTTCGTAGTCCCAGCGTCTCCGGCGAGGCCACTTGCTGATGATGGCCCGGGCAAAGTGAATACACTCATGACGAGCTTCTTTCAGCCGCTTTTTCGGTGTTTTCGCCAACTTGGCTGCCATCACGCAGAACAACGGAATACTGTTGATTGCCCCCGAACTGGCGATGACGTCGAAATGATGATCCCGATGCCAGACGACGAGCGCCGATCGATGATACCACCGGTCCAGGGTGTTCCCGGCATTGCCGGTGTAGCCTTCAAACTGCTCGGATGTCGGTGTCCATTCGTCAAGAGGAATCGAGGAAACGATGGCTGATGGATCGAAGGCAATCGGTCCCCAAGGCTGCTTCTTGCCCTGAAGATCGGTCCATTGATCTCCACTCAAATCGTCCTCATAGGTCTCTCCGATGGTGATTGCGCGCCGCGGTGTTTCAGTATGGCGATAGCCTCTTCGATAACTGCGCTCAAAGCTACCGTCGTCCGCGAACTGAGAAAGATGACGTTCTACTTGTGACAGATGAACCAGGCACTCGGCCTGCTCCGCTGCCGGCACAACCAGGTCCGCGAGTTGCCGATCTCCTCCCTTCAGCAAATCCAGCGACAGGCCATGCTGGGTGTAGTGATGCTCCAACGCGAAGACCAGCGGCTTGGCTTGTTGCGTGGCGGTCCAGGTTTGGATTGATTGCGCCAGTGCGTCGGAGGGAGAGGAGGCCAACCCGTTCGATGATTTTCCGCGTTGCGGCTTCAGTACCAGGTTGTACGCCAAGCAGATCCGACGACCGCGAGAGACCCGTTGAACCTCGTGTTCACAGTCGGCGTAGAAGGCGGCATAACAAGGAGCCTTGCCGGTCGCTGCGTCCTCAAATTTCAACTTCTGTTCGGTTGCCCCGTGTCGAACAAGCAACTCCCCGCCTTCGAATTCATTGGGCAGCACGATAATCATCGAGGCGAGCATCCGATTGTGCTTTTCGCTGTCGCGATGTGGCAGGAAGAATCCTCCTTTCTCGTAAACCAGCAGTTTGTATAGCCTGGCTTCCAACCGGTCAGGTGGCAGACCGAGTTCCTCTGCCACGGATCGCATGACCTCGGCGACGGCCTCGTTCCAGGCTTCGCTCAATTGAAACTGTTCGGGATTGAGTTCGTAGGTGTTCCGTATTTCTCTATCGACCAGGGTCTTCGTCCCCTTTCCATAAGGAGCGACACGACAACTGGCAACGAGCGGCTTCGCCATGCGGGGCTTCAACGGCAACGTGACCGGCCCCAGCCCTTCCACATGGAGACCGGGATCGACAACCGGAAAACTCCCGGAGACGCAAAATCTGGCGGACTTCGTCACTTGGGTGATCGTTGCGGACAACCATTCGATGGTGATCAAGTTGCTCATATGTTTCCTCCTTGTCGTCAAAGTCCGATGGTTCGCCGCAGTGCTGTGTCCAGCCTCAATCTGCGTGTTGCTCGAACTGTTCCGCGGTTCGTTGGCCGCTCTCGTTCTACTTCTTCAACCTGAAAATTCAGTCGGGACGATGTCGTCATCCTCTCTTTGACGAAACTGCAAATAAGGTTCGACCGGATTGTATCCTCGGAGAAACGAGGGCGATAGAATTCCGATTTCAGAGACCAAAGATGAAGATCCTAGAGGCGAGCATGTCCGCATCCATCAGATTTCGGCCTGGCGACAAGGTGCGTGTCCGACGGGGAGTCAAGGACGTCGAATATTCCGACATCCCCCTCGGTGGCTGGGCGGGTGTCATCACAGAAATCGACGACGGTCTGTGTACCGTCAAGTGGGCCAAAGAAACACTGGCGTCCATCCATCCCGTCTATCGAAGCCGATGCGAAAGGGACGGTTCGGATTTTGAGATTTACTGGATCGAGCCGGACGAACTGGAACCCGACAAAGGTGGTCCGCTCGACATCGAACAGCCAACGCGAATCATCACCAGGCCCCTTTCGTCAAACAGCCAGGAAGACCGGATCCGGATGATCTTTGGCCTGACAAGCGATGATCTCGTGCCCGAGGTAAACGACAACTCGCTGCACGCCTATTACAAGTCTCTCTCGAAGCACCTGGTGTTCCCATTCGCGGCCAAATGCGGAGTTGGATATGGCCGTCCTCAACGGGGCCAGGTGATTGGCCTTGTTCCTCTTGAGGATGGGAAACCGTTGATTGATGAAAGCTATGGCATCTTCTGTGTCGCCTCCTTCAAAGGAGAGGTCATGACGCTGCCGGTTGCTGAACTGGACGAAGTGGAAGGCAAATCAAACCGGCAATTGATCAAGGATTACTGTTACTGGTTCCACAACTGAAACTGATGTGTCACGAAAGAATCGGCGAGATCGGCATTCCTATGTGTTACAGTCTGCTGGACGCTTGCGAATTTGTGCTGACCGATCAAGGGGAGCCGCAGAACAGCTACTGGCTGGCCTCCATTATGATGGAAATGAAACTCTGGCGGGCGAGCGAAGCCAGCGTGCAGGCGGCATTGACTAAAGACATCCGACAGCGTGGCGATGACTCACGTTTCATGGCTGTGGGTGAGGATGAATTCGCCCTGCGTGCGTGGATGGAGGAGAAATGATTACTCCTCAGAATACTGCGGTGGTGATTTGCCGACGCGCTTGATGACGCGCGGATAGGAAACGGTCGGAATGGCCTGCTCGATCCGGTCGATCTGAACCTGATGATATCAATCGTCACCAAAATCGAACCGATAGCCAAAGACCCGTTCCGGCTTCAGGTGGAGCTGATCCAACGTGGTGGTGCGAGCGTCTCGAGCTTCCATCTCACCTGCCACTCCGGAAATTCCATAGTTGGGTCCGCCCGGATCGAAGGGATGCTTGCCGAACTGGAATTCATACAGATGTTCTTCCCAGCGATCATACGCTTGGAAGATGGCGTCGTGCAGATCGCCCAGCGTTTGGTCTCCACGGATTTCGATCACGCGGCGAACCTCTTTGCCCGCAAACTTCTCGCTGACCGGTCCGCCTACCAGGAAGACTGAAACGACGTACAAATTCGCCGGAGGTGCTGGGGGAACGGCAGGCGGCGCAGTGGAAGCGGAGGCTGGGTGCGATCTCTGCTTACGGCCGTTCCAGGCAGGGATTTCGTCTTCAGGAACCAGAATGCGAAGCGAGCGCGGTTGGCCCGGTTGGCGCAGGATCAAGCCTTTTTTCTCCAGCATCCTGACCATCTGATTCACCGACGGCGGCGAGACGCACAACGCTACGGCAATCTCGGCTTCGGCAGGCGGGAATCCGTGCAGGCAGGTATAGGCGTGAAGAAACGCCAGATAGCGGCCTTGCGTGGGAGTAAACTCAGTCATCGCATCTATTTGCTTGTAAGCTTGCGGGTTGCCGAATCGACCAGCGGATCCAAGTCATGGTTGATCTGCGGAAACACAGAGCCGACAATGATATTTCCAGTTCAATGAAAATACCGCTGACAGGTTGGGAAATTTTGCTCTATAAGATTCAGGGAATTTTTGCGTTAAAGACCTGCAGTGGTAGACCAATTCTTGCCCAGAGGCCCACTGGCTGTTCAGATCAATTCTCCTCCCCGGTAACTCGTGTCGAACATTCCTGCAGAAACGCCAGAAAATACAGAGGAAAGTAATGGGACAAAATCCAAACGAAATCAGAGCATTACGAATTCTCTCAACGGATCTTGATCGTGAGGTTCGCCCGTGGCCCGGGAAAAAGATGGTCACCCGTGAAATGGCGCGATTGCGAGTACGAAGGCCGGTTGGCAGAAATGATGCCCCGGAACTGATGGAGGAAGATGTCCGGCCATTTTGGGGTTGTTTGTGCCCGGATGGGTATTTCATCGAATCACGAGGTTCCGCCAACATTAACCACTGGAACAAGCGATGCCACCATCTTTGCTGGGTGGAGGTCGAGCACACATCCGCGATGTCCCCGGAGAAAGTTCGCCGGCTTGGTGAGATCTGGTTGTCGTTTGACAGCTCCGATGCCTGGGAGTTTCACGTGATCATCATTGACAACTACGACCAATGGCGCGAATTGGATCTTTGGAAGCTCTTCTCTCGTAGATCAATTCTTCACGAATTGTCGAATGAATGCTGATTCTAATAGCGGTGCAGTGAGCAAGTGTTCGCCGATCATCGGAAAACGTAGCGTGAATGGATAGAACAAGCAGCCACAATTTTTTACTGGGGCGATATCGATACACACGGATTCGCAATTCTCAGCCGAAACTGTGCAGGGTCGAGTTCGCAGGTGTTTCACGCATCCCTTGTCGACCAGGGGCAGCGACTTGACAACTGGCGACCAACCACTTGAATTGTCTATACTCTCGTTTGCGGTGTTCTGCCGCATCACCATTTCGACAGGCTGAGGGGATGCTTCCTCCGACGATGCCTACCAACCGGCTGACTAACAGCACGGTGGCAATAGAAGCGGTGGCCACACGACCATGACGATGGAGAACACCATGAAACGCCAGTCCAAAAAACAGCGCCTCACCAAGACACTGCGATGTCATTCCGACCACTCTTTCCCAAATCCAGGCGAATATCTTGCCGTCTCCTGCGGCGTCTGCGGCAAGAGCATGACCGTCAGACGGAACGTGCTTGGTCCTACCGGATTCGTTGAAGCGATGGCCGTTCGAAGCGGACAAAGTCAAGGACATCTTCACGACGCCTTTTGGTGCGAAGACCGTGAAGAGCCTTGGCATCGACAAGCCAGAGCCATTCGAGACCAAGCCCATAATTCGCCCAGCAAACGCCTCGCTGACATTCTTACCGAAGAAGCAAACGAAATTGTGGAAACCCGAAAGAACACCAGGCAGGGTTGGTAACTGCAGGGGACAAGTCGTGACGCTTGATTTCCGGCAGGCTATGCACGAAAAGCAATTGAAATGGGCGGTCTCTTTCCCAAGGAGGGGTGACATGGCAACTGCCAGGAATCAAAGCAAAAAGAAGCAACGGGCGGAGGATCAGTTCACCGAGAAGGCGATCAAACAGCGCGTCGGCGAGCGGAGTTTTCAGCGCGGCCGGAGCTACTTTGAGGCCGATGCGGTTTTTGACTGCCGGCGGCAGGAGGATTTGCTCAAGGCCCGTTGTCAAGGCCAGTCGGCCGATTCCTATGTCGTTAACGCCCGCATTGCCGGCGGGCAGATCAAAGAGGCCGAATGTCATTGTCCGGTCGGATCGGGCGGGTACTGCAAGCATGTGGCGGCGCTGCTGCTCACCTGGCTGCACACTCCGGATGAGTTCCGGGAGACCGCCCCGCTTGAAGAACGGCTCTCGGAATGTAGCAAATCCCGACTCATTGAATTGATCCAGCAGATGATCGACCGCGAGCCGGATCTGGAGTCCTGGCTGGAACTCGCCCTGCCGACGGCGGCCCCCTCCGGTAAGGGTGAAGTTGTCAAACCGGATGCCTATCGCCGTCAGGCGGTCGCCGCCTTTTCTAAGGCCGGTTACGGCTGGGAAGCGGATCGGGAAGTGACCGCTGCGCTGGAGTCACTCAAGAAGATCGGAGACCAGTTCCATTCGCAGAAGAACGTGGAATCGGCTGTGGCGGTGTATCGCGGCATTCTGGAGGGATTTGTCGGCGAGTATGAATCCTTTCACGACGAGACCGGCGAGGTGTGCGTCGTGGCCGGCGAGTGCATCACCGCCCTGGAGGAGTGCCTGCCGCAGTGCGCCGAAGGTTCCGAGACCCGGGAGTCGGTGCTGCGCACCCTCTTTGACATCCTTCAACTCGATATCGACTCTGGTGGGATCGGCCTTTGCGATGAGGTGCCGGAGATTCTGATCGAGCAGATCACCGCCGCCGAACGAGCGACGATCGCCGGGTGGATCCGCGAGGAGTTGCCGGCCGGTCGAGATTTCAGCAGCAACTGGCGGCGGCAAGCTTGGGGCGGCCTGCTGCTCGATTTCGCCGGAGAACCGGAAGATGACGACGCCTGCCTGGAGCATTGCCGGGAGTTTGGCCTCACCGGCGATCTCGTCAAACGGTTGCTGGAGCGCGGGCGGCTGGAGGAGGCTCTCCGGGAGATTCGCTCCTCCTCTGATTATGAACTCATGGGACTGGCGGACCAGCTTATCGCCCATAAGCATGTCGACCTCGCACACACTCTGGTCCGTGACCGTCTTTCCGCAGACGAAAAAGGCCGCAATAACTGGCAGTTGCGGGAGTGGCTCAAGCGGTTCTACCAGTCACGCAAGAACTGGAAGTCGCTGCTGGAACTCCGTGTCGAGGAATTCCGCAGTCAGCCGAGCCTCTCGCAGTATCAGGAGATCCGGAAACTCGCCACAAAGCTCAAGACGTGGGACACGCTGCGGTCCGATCTGTTGTCGTCCATTCCCCGCGATTCGAACGACCTGATCCGCATCTACCTCGATGAAGGGGAGGTCGATCAGGCGATTGTGCTTTGGAAATCGCGTTCCGGGAAACGGCGGGTTGCCGTCGGCTGGGACCGGGTCGATCTCGAAGTGGCCCGAGCTGCTGAGAAATCCCACCCGGAAACAGCTCTCAAAATCTACCGCGCCGAGGTGGAAAGTTTGATCTCCGCCCGAGGTCGCCAGAATTACCAGTCCGCCTGCCAGTTTCTGAAGAAGATTCGCCCGTTACTCAAGACGTCCGGCCACGGCGACGACTGGGATGATTACATTTCACGGCTGCGGGAGGAAAACCGCTCGCTCTGTGCATTGCACGAGGAACTGAAGAAGGCTCGCTTGTAGTCCTGTAGCCGAGACGGCACAGCGCGCGGGGAGCCGACGATCACAATCCAGATTTCCCAGGGAAAGTAGATTGGTCACTGTCCATCCAGCTTTGACCTACCTTCATCAATCCGCCGCCGCAGATCGACTTCCCAGCCCCGCACCCCGGCGATGAAAAGTTCATTGGCGTTTTGTCCTCTCTGCTCATGTTGCATTCGCGTAGCGTTCATGTTGCAGTCGCGTTGTTTTGGTCGGCATCCCTTGCCGTGTGCCTAATCAGGAAACGCAACCCCAACAATCGATTGCGGTTGTGTCTTCCCGCCCCGTTCTCCTCTTCGGCTCCTGCTCCGTTTCACCGCTTGATCCTGTAAGAAAAACAGGATACCATTTCTTACATGACAGGCAGGATGAAATCACCACAAGCCATTGATTCCCAGATCGTTGCGGCCATTCGCGGCCGTGGACGCGGGGCTGTCTTTGTCCCGGCGGACTTCCTCGAAATCGGCAGCCGCGAGGCAGTGG
>Ga0182745_1001435_pt1 | contig 22907 bp, 16 predicted proteins | sample eDN3rd30CKraftBY_FD_128523 | JGI IMG/M metagenome (GOLD analysis project Ga0182745, IMG submission 128523) | Enriched backyard soil microbial communities from Emeryville, California, USA - eDNA 3rd pass 30_C Kraft BY (version 2) (version 2) | ecosystem: Environmental > Terrestrial > Soil >...
CCCATGACGTTCGCCAAAGCGACGTACGCGGACCGCTGGAACCTCACCGCCACCGGACTCGTGCTGCTCGGCGCGGTGGCGCTGATGTCGCTGGCCGCCGCCGCGCTGGTGGGCCGGCCGGTTCGGGCGCTGGTGCGGCAGACGCGCGCCATCGCCGCGAGCGAGCCCGCTGGCTTCGAGCCCATGGCCCGCCCGGTGGTCGCGGAGCTGGCCGAGCTGTCCGAATCGCTGGCCGGCATGGCCACCGCGCTGAGGGACCGCAACCAGTACATCCGCTCCTTCGCGGCCAACGTGTCGCACGAGTTCAAGACGCCCCTCGCCTCCATCCAGGGCGCGGTGGAGCTGCTTCGCGACAGCGCCGACGCCATGACGCCGGAGCAGCGGGCCCGCTTCCTCGCCAACGTCGACGCGGACGCCCGCCGACTCACGCGGTTGGTGCAGCGCCTCCTGGAGCTGGCCCGCGCGGACTCCATGACGGCCACGTCCGCGCAGGTGGACGTGGCGCCGCTGCTGGAGTCCCTCGCGGCCAGGGCCCGCGCGGAAGGCGTGACGGGCCTCCACGTCGCGCCGCCCCCCGCGGGCCTGAAGGTGGCGCTGCCCCACGAGGTGCTCGGTGACGTGCTGTGGCAGCTCGTCGCCAACGCGCGCCAGCACGGCGGCGAGGACATCCGGGTGGACCTGGCGGTGGAGCCGGACGACGCGGCGGGCACCGTGCGCATGTTGGTGAGGGATGACGGCCGGGGCATCTCCGAGTCCAACCGGGCGCGCATCTTCGACGCGTTCTTCACCACCGCCCGCGAGCGCGGAGGCACAGGGCTGGGCCTGACGATTGCCCAGTCCCTGCTCCGGGCCTGCGGAGCCCGGCTGGAGCTGATGCCCGCGGCCGGCGCGGGGACCACCTTCGCGGTGGTGGCCCCGCTGCCCCGGCCTCAGCGGAAGTAGCTGTCGGAGATGTCCACGGAGTACCCCAGCTCCAGCGTGGGCGCGGACGCCGCCACCAGGAACTGGCGGAAGTGCAGCGCCTTGCCGGGCAGGCCCGCCGCGGAGGCGCCCGCGCGCTCCGAGGACTCGTACTGCTCCAGGCTTCCGCCCTCGCGCCGGTAGTTGAACACCGCCGGGAAGTGCGCCCGGGCCCGGAGCTCCGCCACCGGCCAGGACACGCGCGGCAGCGCCAGTTGCAGCCGCCCGGAGAGGTGGAAGACGCCCAGCTCACGCGACAGCACCACCTCCAGCGTCCCGGTCGTCTCACCCAGGCGCGCCGGAGCCGCCTTCAGCGCCAGGGTCCCCACCTCCGGCTCCACCGGCACGGGAATGGCGTTGAGCGTGACACGCTCCAGCCGGTGCCCTTCCGGGAGCACCAGCTCCAGCGGCTGCTCCCGGTCCAGGCTCAGGTCGTAGCTGACACGCAGCGTGGCGCGCCCCTCCAGCGTGGACACCCAGGACGCGGTGGCCTCGGTGATGCGTGGCTCCAGGGGTGGGCGCACCTGCTGCTTCTGCGCCTGCGTGGCCTGCGCCACCGCCGCGCGCCAGCCCACGCGCAGCACGCCCTGGCTGGGGTAGACGGCAAACCTCTCGCCGCCCATGCCGGGCAGCGACTCCGTCAGGGTGAACACGGAGGTGTCCGCCTCGAGCGCCAGCGGCACCGGCGACACGTGCGGCCCGAAGCGGAGCTGCGCGCGGCGCTCCGGGCCCGCGCCCGGCGAGCGGACGGAGAGGCCCACGTCGAAGGCATACCGCCCCGCCTTGCGGGTGAGGAGACACAGGTGCCCGTCGACGACGCCCACGGTGGCGTCCTCCAGCGTCGGCAACGTCCCAGGGAAGGTGTCCGCGTCGAGCTGGAGCAGCTTCACCTGCGTCCAGCGCCCCTCCGCGAGCACCTCCACGTCGAAGTGCCCCTCCACGAAGAGGCTGTCCGCCGTGAGCCGGCCCTTCAGCTCGCTCTTCACCAGGGCCTCCGTCGGAGGCGGGTTGGCCGGTGGCGCCTGGCGCTGGGCGTAGAGCGGAATCAGCTCCTCCAGCGGCACGGTGGCGGTGCCCGTGGGCGCGGGGTTGGCCGAGGCCTCGGCCGTGAACAGCAGGAGTCCAACGATGAGCGGTACGGTCCACATGGCGGATTCAGCTCGCTTCCGGGGTGACAGGGGTGGGAGCAGCGGGCGCCGCGGCGGCGCGCGAAGGCCCGCCCGGCAGCGAAAGGTCGGAGAGGAAGGCCCGCACGCCGGCGCGGGTGGACAGCACCATCAGCCCCAGCAGCGCGGCGAGGATTTCCAGCGTGTAGATGAGCCCGGTGTAGCCCTGGAGGATGACGGCGCCGGTGGGCACCACCAGCGTGGCGCCCCACAGCCCCGCGAGCACGGACGCGCGCTCCTTCGGGAAGAGCCAGCGGATGTACACCACCACCGCCGCTCCCAGGCCCAGGGCACACAGCACATACGCGACGTAGAAGTTCATGAAGGCCGCGAGGTACGCGAGCAGCACGAAGAAGAAGCCGTACACCGCGGCCAGCAGGTACGTCTCATGGAGCGCCAGCGGACGGCGGTGACGCAGCCCCAGCGCGGACAGCAGCGCCAGCAAGGCCAGGAAGGGCACCCAGGCCCGCGTGGCCATGGTCCCCACCAGCGCGTCGAACGTCTTCTCCGAAGGCAGGATGACGCCCAGGTTGACGCCCGACTCCAGGGACTGGAACGCCCAGTCCAGCGTCACCGCGTCGCGGGTGGCGTTCACGGACGAGGCGGCCAGGACACCCGATGGGTAGTCGTAGTTCTCCCCTCCCTCCACCGCGACATGGACGCGCACGTCGCGCGCGGGCAGCGCCGGGTCCAGCCGGTACACGAACGAGTTCAGCCCCCGGGCGCGGTAGCGGATGTTGAAGCGGGACGTGGCGCCCTTGGCGATGCGGCCCGTCCACACCAGCCGGTTGCCGGACTCACCCAGGTCCAGGCTGGACGGCTTCCCATCGACGACGAACTCCAGCTCCGACAGCAGCACCTGGGACTTGTCCATCTCCATGGGGAAGATGAACGCCACGTCGATGTCGGTGCTCTCGCGGTTGACCACCGCGTAGTCGGCGTTGAGGGTGAAGTCGAAGCCGGAGAAGTAGCGCAGGCCCCGCTTGCGGTAGTTCATCTGCGCCTGCACCTCGACGTGCTGGCGGTCGAAGGCCAGGGGCTTCAGCTCGGTGAAGATGGTGCCGCTGTGTACGTAGCGCAGGGACGGCGCGGGCTGGGTGACGGGCGCGCCCCAGCGGTCCTCCACCCCGGCGGCCAGCTCCGAGTTGGCGAACTCCGTCCGGTCCGCCACCTGCCCGGCGATGACGGCCGTGGCGAAGACGACGATGACCAGACTGCCGAAGACGTGGTGCGCCACGAGCCAGCGCAGGACCCGGCGGAGCGCCCCCTCGGGCGCGCGCGACGGACGGGGAGGAAGCGGAGGAGGTGCGTTCATGGGCGCAGGATGAGCGCCCCTCATGCAACGGCGATGTCCCCCCTGTGCGGCTTCCGAGGAATGTTCGTGCAGATTTCGTGCAGGCCGGGGTGCAGCCACAGCCCAGCCCGGGTACACTTTGGGGCCGTCTTCACAGGCCCGAGAAGGTCGTCATGTCCGTCCCTGGAATTGGCTTCAATGGTCCATGGCGGCTCCGTGCCGGAGCCGAGGAGTACGAGCTGCTCATCGTTCGCGCGGGCGCCCCGCTCGACGCACACCAGCGCGTCCCGTCCGAGCACATCGCCTGGCAGCTCGACCACTGGCTGAGCGCCGCGCGCCGGTCCCTGCTGGAGATGTACGAGGCCCTGGGCGGCATCCTCCCCTGGGACGTGAGCACGCTGGAGCGCGCGCGGCTGGACACGCGCGTGCGGGAGCGGCTCGCGCAGGCGCTGGAGCGTGGCGAGCTGGCCGCGCTGCGCGTGGAGCGCCGCGCCGCCGCCTGGGCCTGGCCCGAGGCCCTCGTGCCGCCGCCCCGGCCGGAGCCCGAGGTCATCCCCCTGGCGCGTCCCCCCGTGGAGCCCTTCACCCTCTTCCCCGACCCCGCCCGTCAGGCGGAGGCCCTCCGTCAGGCCGCGGCGGCGGGTGTGCCGTTCTGCGAGGAGTGTGAGAAGAAGAAGCAGCAGCGGGCGGCGGCGTGAGCGCCCCCGTCCCCCACCTGCCCGGCCTGTTGAAGTGGGTGCGGCAGGCCACCGAGGAAGCCCCCACGTCGGCGCTCTACGCCATCCTGGATGGCGCCCGGGCCCCCAACATCCACCGGCTGGTCCTCACCTGCGGGCTGCCACAGAGCTGCCTCTACGCGGGGAAGCTGCCCCCGGAGCTGGTGGAGGTCGCGCCCTATCTGGTGCAGCTGCGGCCCGGCGCACCGGCGACGGAGCAGCTGCTCGCGGCGGGCTGGGGCAAGAGCTGGGGCATCTTCGTGCAGAGCCCCGCCCACCCGGACGCGCTGCGGCGGCACCTGCGCCGCTTCCTCAAGGTCAAGGACGCCCAGGGCAAGACGCTCGTCTTCCGCTACTACGACCCGCGCGTGCTGCGCGTCTACCTGCCCACCTGCACCGACGACGAGCTGGACTTCCTCTTCGGTCCCATCGAGCAGTACTTCGCCGAGTCCGAGGACGGGGCCAGCATGCTCGCCTACGCGCGGCGTCCCGAGGACGCGCCCCCGGAGGCGCCGCCGCTCTCCATCCTGCCGACGCCGCTCGCCTGACTCCCGCCAGCCCCCGGAGCGCCCCTCTCACGATGCGCTCCGGGAGACGGCCCGGGTCAGTGCGTGGCGAGCGTGGCCCGGTCGAACGCGCGCGCCAGGCAGGCCTGGTTCGCGGTGCTGTCCAGGCGCTGGGAGCGGTCGAGGATCTCGAAGAACTGGCGGCTCGCGCCCGAGACAGGGTCAGACACCCCATACGGCGTCGAGGGGACGCTCATGCCGGTGCTCAGGAATGGAGAGAGCGCGCCGTTCTCGCGGATGTGCGCGAAGCCGGTGTTCGTCTCGCGGCCATGGCAGCCATTGCACGTGTTGAGCGAGAACGTGTGCCGGGCCTCGTTGTCGCCAATGCCCGCCGCGCGCCAGTAGGCATTCGGCACCGTGGAGATCCACGGGAACGCCCCCAGGAATGGCGTGCTCGCGGCGGGGAACGTCAACGGCACGCCGTAGGTGTTGGCGAGGATTGCGGGCGTGTTCGCGTTGATGAAGTCCCGGAGCACGGGCGTGTCGTTGTGCGCGTCGCCCGGTGTCAGCGCCGTCGGCTGTCCCTGGAGGCGGTTCGCTGAGGGCCCCGAGCCCATCAGGTGGAACTCGCGCAGCTCCCACGGGTAGCGCAGCCACTCCTCATTGGTGCGAATCTGGTTGATGGCGCTGCCGTTCGGCTTGCGCGGCGCGGCGTTGCGGACCACCACCTGCTGCGTGAGGTTCGCCAGCGCGGCGTTGTAGGCCGGGCTCCCCAGCACCAGGGAGGGCGCGGACAGGTCCAGCCACTGCCGCGCCCACGTCCTGACCGCGTCACACGTGCTGTGCGGGACGCCGTACTCGAAGATGACCAGGAACGGCCGGACGCCGCAGGTGCCGCTCGTCCGGTCCACCGCGGCGAAGACGAAGCGCAGCTCGCCCGCGTTGCCGGAGGCATAGCCGGACGGGCCCCGGCCGCCCCCCAGGTCCAGCCGGTTGACGATGGCCACCAGCTTGAACGGCGACCGCGCCAGGTCCAGCGCCCCGCCCACGCGCGGCCACGGCGCGAGGATGCGCGCGTCCATCGCCGCGCGCGCCGGGACCGTCCAGCCATTGATGTTCTGGTTCACCGTCCACTGCCGCAGCCAGTGCTCCGTCAGCGTCGACGGCGCCACGTATGTGTTCGCCATCTCCCGCATCAGGTGGTTGAACGTCCAGACGCCGTTCGGGTTGCCGCTGTTCGTGCACGGGTCATACGTCCGCGTCGAATCGTTGACGACGGCCGGGTCAGTGATGAGGAGCGAGCGCTCCGGCCTCACCGCGGCGGAGATGCCCACGGGGGAAATCGGAATGGGGACGCCCGGCCGGAAGATGTCTGGCGACAGCGCGACCAGCGGTCGTTCGGAGACGCGGACGCGGTTGTCGAAGGTCGAGAACGTGAGCGGCGTCTGGGGAGTGCCAGCCTGGAACTCGCGGATGCGGGCCTGCGTGGCCTGGAGCGTGACGAAGTCGACGTCCCCAATCCCCGAGAAGACGCCGTCACCCGCCAGCTCGTCACCGTCGACACCCTGGTCATTGAGGGCGAGCGCCTGCCCCGAGTCCGAGACGACGGGAACGTGCGCGTGTACCTGCGCCTGCCCTGGCGCGAGCCTCGCGCGGATGAGGCTGCGTGTCTTCGAGGAGAGCGCGCCATCGAGCGCGACGGCCTCGAGCGAGTCGATGATGGGCCTGGGCGCCACCTCCGTCTGCGCCTGCGCCTGGGCGGTCGGCGCCTCCGGCGGGACGGACTCGGCGCCGCCACAGCCTGCCAGCAGCGATGCGGCGACCACACCAGACCAGACACGCACCGTGCCTGGAACCTTCTTGGGTGACTGCTTCATGGGGGCTCCTCGCGGGTGGACAGCAACGCGGCCCCGTGCACCCCACAGGCCAGCGTCACCGCCTCTCGCGCCCCCCTGCCATGGCCATCATTTCGCGCCACGCACAGTGACGTGAGACGACACATGACCTCCAGGGATGTAACTCGCGCGGCTACTCGCGGGCCCGCCCGCTCAGTCCACCGGAAGCGGCTTCACCTGGAGCTGCCTGGACGCGAGGAACTCCGGGTTGAACACCTTCGAGGCGTAGCGGCTGCCGTGGTCGCAGAGGAACGTGACGATGCGCAGCCCCTCGCCACGGTGGCGGCGCGCCACCTCCCACGCCGCGCGCACGTTGAGGGCCGCGGAGGTGCCCACCACCAGCGCGTCCTCCCGCGCCAGGTGATAGAGCATCTCCACCATCTCCTGGTCGCCCAGGCGCAGGGCCTCGTCCACCCGCGCGCGGCGGAAGTTCTCGGTGAGGCGCATGATGCCGATGCCCTCGGTGATGGAGGCGCCCGTCCCCTCCATCCGCCCCTCGCGCACGAAGCTGAAGAGGCCAGAGCCCGGTGGGTCCACCAGCACCACGCGCACCGCGGGGTTCTTCTCCTTGAGGTAGCGGCTGACGCCGGACATCGTCCCGCCGCTGCCCACGGACGCAACGAGCACGTCCACGCGCCCCTCGCACTGCTCCCAGATTTCGGGCCCCGTCGTCTCGTAGTGAGCGTCGCCGTTGGCCGGGTTCTCGAACTGGTTCGCCCAGAAGCCGCCCTGCTCCTCCGCGAGCACGCGCGCCTGGTGGAAGAAGTGCGCCGGGTTCGCGAAGGGCACGGCGGGCACCTTGCGGACCTCCACGCCCATCGCCTCCAGCAGCTCGTACTTCTCGCGCGCCTGGTTGTCCGGCATCGTCACGACGACGCGGTAGCCACGCTCGCGGCCCAGCAGTCCCAGGCCGATGCCGGTGTTCCCCGCGGTGCCTTCGAAGATGGCGCCGCCCGGCGCGAGCAGCCCCTGCGCCTCGGCGCGCTGGATCATCCCCTTCGCGGCGCGGTCCTTGATGCTGCCGCCGGGGTTCATGAACTCTGCCTTCGCGAGGATTTCACACCCCGTCTGCCGGCTCAGCGAGCCGATGCGGAGCAGGGGCGTGTTGCCGACGGAGTCCCAGAGCGTACCGATGCGAGGCGCCATGGGACGTCCTTAACGCGAAGCGGCGCTCGCGTCACCGGGCAGCCCCCTCAATCCGCCCGCATGGCCTCCACTGGGTCGAGCCTGGCCGCCCGCGCCGCCGGGTAGATGCCGAAGAGGAGCCCCACCCCGCAGCTCATGAACAGGGCCAGGGCCACCGCCCAGGGCGGCACCTGCATGGGGAAGCCCATCATCCAGTTCCCCAGGAACACCAGCCCGAAGCCCATGCCCACGCCGATGGCGCCGCCCATCAACGCGAGCAGGATGGCCTCGGTGGCGAACTGCCCCAGGATGCGCCGCTTGCGGGCCCCCAGCGCCTTGCGCACGCCAATCTCCCGCGTCCGCTCCATCACCGAGACCAGCATGATGTTGAGGATGCCGATGCCGCCCACCACCAGGGACAGCAGGCACACGCCCACGCCCGCGATGCTGATGACGCCGGAGAGCTGGTTGAACGACGCCGTCACCGACTCGTTGGTGTGGATCTCGAAGTCGTTGGGCAGGTTCGCCGGCACGTCGCGGCGGCGGCGCATGAGCGCGGCCACCTCGTCCTGGGCCTTCTTGAAGAGCTCCGGCTCCTTCGCCTGCACGCTGATGTCCAGCGAGCGCGCCTTGCCGAAGAGCTGGTGGAAGGCGCGCAGCGGAATCATCACCTGGTTGTCCATGCTGAACATGCCCAGCATGCTGCCCCGCTTCTGGAGCAGGCCGATGACGCGGAAGGGCCGCCCCTTGATGCGCACCTCGTGGCCCACCGGATTCATCCCGGGGAACAGCGCGTCCGACACGTCCGTGCCCAGCAGCACCACGTGCCGGCCGTCCAGCGCCTCCACTTCGTTGAAGTAGCGCCCGGCCTGCACCGAGACGCCGCTGACGGCCGGGTAGTTGGCGGGCGTGCCGAACACGCGGACGGAGGGCCGCGTCTCCGAGCTCGCCGTCGACAGCTTCTGGCCGCCCTCGTCATCGGTGGGGACCACCGTGCCCACCGAGGGGCAGGACTCCTCGATGGCGCGGGCGTCGGTCATCTCGAAGTCCGTGCGCTTGGCGTACTTGGCCCAGTTGATGCGGCCGAAGCCGCCCGCGGGCCACTTCGTCACCTGGAAGGTATGGGCGCCCATCCGCCCCAGGTCGTTGTTCACCTTGATGCGCAGGCCCTCGATGAGGCCCATCATGGTGATGACCGTGGCCACGCCGATGACGATGCCCAGCAGCGTCAGCAGCGAGCGCAGGGGGTTGCCCAGGAAGGTGCCCAGCGCCAGCCGCAGGTTGTCCAGGAACGCTCGCATCGGCTCACTCGTACCGGAGGGCTTCCACGGGGTCCAGGTTCGCCGCGCGGGCCGCCGGCCAGATGCCGAAGAGCAGCCCCACGAGCGCGGCGAAGCCCACCCCCGCCACCACCGTCATCGGCCGCACGTCCGCCGCCAGCGGCGTGATGAGCGACACCACCTTGGCCGTGCCCAGCCCCACCGTCGTCCCCAGCAGGCCCCCTACGGCGGACACGCTGGAGGCCTCCATGAGGAATTGGAAGACGATGGTCCGCTTGCGCGCCCCCAGGGCGCGCCGCACGCCAATCTCACGCGTCCGCTCGCGCACCGACACCAGCATGATGTTCATGATGCCGATGCCGCCCACCAGCAGGGTGATGAGGCCCACGCCCACGGCCACGCCGTACAGCGCGCCGGTGAGCTGCTCGTAGGTCTGCGCCATGGCCTCGGGCCGGTTGATGGAGAAGTCGTCATCCGCGCCGGGCGGCGTGGAGCGCACGCGGCGGAGGATGCCCACGAGCTGGTCCTCCGCCGACCGCACCTGCGAGGCGTCCTCCACCGCCATGGCGATCTCGAAGCCGCGGCGATTGCCGAAGCTCGAATAGAACGTCTTGAAGGGGATGAAGACGATGAGGTCCAGGCTCTCGCCCACCATCTTCCCCTTGCGGCTGAGCGTCCCCACCACCTGGAAGGTGCGGTTCTCGATTCGGATGGTCTGCCCCACCGGGCTGACGCCGGGGAACAGCCCGTCCACGACATCCGCCCCGATCACCGCCACCGGCCGCGTCGTCGTGTCGTCCGCCTCGGTGAGGAAGCGCCCGCCGGTGATCTCGTAGCCGGAGATGTTGAGGTACTCGTGCGTGACGCCCTGGATGCGCACGGTGGACATCTGCTCGCCGCCATGCGCCACGTCCGCCAGGCGCTGCACCGAGGGGGACATGGCCGACAGGAACGGCGCCAGCGCGCGCAGCCGCTGCACCTGGTCCATCGTGAAGTTCTTCCGGTTGCGGTAGCGCCACCAGTCGCCCTTGATCATCCAGGGGAACTTGGACACGTACATCGTGTTCGCCCCGAAGGTGGCGAGCTGCTGGTGGAAGGACGTGTTGAGCCCCTGGATGATGCCCACGATGGCCAGCAGCGTGGCCACGCCAATGCCGATGCCCAGCGTGGTCAACACCGTGCGCAGACGGTTCGCCCTCAGCGACATCACCGCGATGCGCGCGCCCTCCAGCACGTCCACGCGGAAGGCGGACGGCTGGCTCATGTGCCCCCCGCGGACAACACGTCGGAGGCCGTTCCCATCGCCACCTGGCGCCCGTCGCCGTCCGCGACGATCTGCCCGTCGCTCAGCCGGATGGCCCGTGGGCAGCGCGCCGCCAGCTTGGGCTCGTGGGTGACGAGCACCAGCGTGTGGCCTGCCTGGTGAAGCTGCTCGAACAGCCGGACGATCTCCTCGCCCGTGGCCGAGTCCAGGTTACCCGTGGGCTCGTCGGCCAACAGCATGGACGGCTCGGCCACCAGCGCGCGGGCAATGGCCACGCGCTGGCGCTGACCACCGGACAGCTCGTTGGGCCGGTGGTGCATGCGGTGGGTGAGCTGCACCTTGTCCAGCGCCGCCTTCGCCCGCTCACGGCGCTCCCGTGCGCTGACGCCCCGGTACACCAGCGGCAGCTCCACGTTGGCCAGGGCCGTCTCCTTGGGCAGCAGCTGGAAGGTCTGGAAAATGAAGCCAATCTCCACGTTGCGGATGACGGCGAGCTCGTCGTCGCTCATCCGCGACACGTCCTTGCCGTTCAGCATGTACCGCCCGCTGGTGGGCGTATCCAGGCAGCCCAGCACGTTCATCATCGTGCTCTTGCCGGAGCCGGACTGCCCGATGATGGCCACCCACTCGCCGCGGCTGATGCCGAAGGAGACGCCACGCAGCGCGCGCACCTCCTCGCCGCCCACGTGGAAGACGCGGGTGATGTCCTCCACAAGGATGAGCTTCTCCGCGCTGCTGGCTGCACTCACGACTTGCGACCGCCCTTCATTCCTGCGCCCTGCTCGGGCTCGCGCACGATGTCGCCGTCGTTCAGCTCCTTCGACAGCGTCCGGTACGGACCTTCAATCACCCGGTCCCCCTCGTTGATTCCGGAGACGATCTCCAGCTCGGTGTCGGAGGCGATGCCCGTCTGCACCCGGCGAATCTGCGCCTTGTTGTTGCCGTCCACCACGAACACGACCTTGGCCAGCGACTCGGTGCGCTTCGCCGTGAGGGCGCCGCCCTCGATGGGCGCCTTGTAGTCCGGCAGCGTGCGCTCGGAGCGCACCGTCACCGCCTGGATGGGCACCAGCACCACGTCGTTGTGCGTCTCCGCGGAGATGCGGGCCTCGGCGCTCATGCCGGGCAGCACGTTGGGGGGACGGGTGTCCAGCGCCACGGTGATGGGGAAGCTCGTCACCTCCGCCTCCGTGCCCTCGTTCTTGATGAGCGCCTTCTGGGCAATCTCCACCACCGAGCCCGAGTACGTCTGGCCCTCGAGCGCGTCGAGCGTGATCTCCGCGGGCTGGCCGGGCTTGAGGTGGACCACCTCGTGCTCACCCACCTCGAACTTCACCTCCATGGCGCTGAGCGCGGCGATGGTCATCACCACGTCCTCGGACAGGTCCGAGCCACGCACGCGCTCACCCACCTCGCGCGACAGCTCGATGACGTTGCCGTCGATGGGCGACACCAGCGTGGTGCGCGTGAGGTCGGTCTGCGCCTGGTCGACGATGGCCATGTTGCGGGCCAGCATCTGCTTCGCGGCCGCCAGCCGCGCATCCGCCGTGTGCTTCGTGGCCCGCGTCGTGTCCACCTCGGCGGCCGACGCCAGCCCCTTGGTCGCCAATTCCTCCACGCGCTGGAGCTCCGACTGCGCGCGGCCCACCTCCACCTCCGCCACCTGCACGTCGGCGCGCGATGCGTTCAGCGACGCCAGCGCCTGCTTGTGGGCGGCCTGATAGAGGCGCGGGTCGATTCGGCCCAGCACCTGCCCCTTCGTCACGGGCTCGCCGTCCTTCACGGCCAGCTCCACCAGGTCACCGGAGAGGCTGGACGAGATCTTCACCGTCGTGGCCGCCTGCACCTTGCCCGCGCCGGTGATGGTGCGGGTGATGGTGCCCTTGCGGGCCTTCGACATCTGGACTTCCAGCGACGGGGGCGGCCGGTCCTTCAGCCCTCCCGCGGTGATGGCCGCGGCTCCCAGGAACAACGCGCCAGCAATGGCACCCTTCCACCACTTCATTTCGACTCTCCCGGGCTCAGGGCGCCCATGGCCCGCAGCAAGGTATAGCGGGCGATTTCGACATCGATTCTGTTTTCCAACAAGGCGAGCTCGGCGCGCGTGAGGCTGAGCTGCGCGTCACGGACATCCAGCGTGGAGCCCGCGCCCGCGCGGAAACGTTCCTCCTGCACCTTGAGGCCCTGGGCAGCGGCCTCGGCGTTCTGCGCGGCCAGACGGGCGGCCTCCAGCTGGGTCTCCAGGCGGCGATGCGCGGCGCGCACCTCGCCTTCGATCTCCCGGGCGGCCTGCTCCAGGTTGAGCTGCGCCTTGCGCGTGTCCGCCTCGGCGCGGCGCGTGCTGGCGCCGGTGGACAAACCGGTGAACAGGTCCCAGCTCAGGCCAATGGACGCCGAGAACCGGTTCTGCAGGCGCGGCTCGGTGAACACCAGCGAGGCGTCCGGACCGCCGCGGTTGTAGAGGCCCTGGGCCACGAGGCGCGGCAGATACTCCGAGCGGGCGATGGACTGCTGCAGCTCCGACGCGCGGATGCGCAGGTCGAGCGTCCGGAGCAGCGGCCGGTGCGCGCGGGCCGAGACGAGCGCCTCGTTGATGGAGGGCGCGGGCGGCGGCTCGGTCGTGAGCACGCCCGGGTCCTCGGCCGAGATCGCCTCGGTGCCGGGCCGCGCCAGCCACACCGCGAGCTGGGACTGGTCGGTGACCAGCTGCCCGAGCATCGACGTGTAGTTGATGCGGTCGGTCCCCAGGTTCACCTGCGCGGTGATCTCCTCGTTCTTTCCGGTGCGCCCCGCCAGGAAGAGGGCCTGGGCCCGCTCCACCTGCTGCTCGCTGCGCTCGACGGTGGCCTTCAGGACCTCCAGCGTCGCCTGGGAGCGGTACAGCGTGAAGAAGCGGCGGATGGCCTCCAGCTCGGCGCTGTCCGCATCCTCCTGCGCCTGTCCCTTCTGCGCGTCGCGCACCACGCCGCTCCGCTCCAACTGCTTCCAGCGGGCGCGGTCGTAGATGATCTGCGTGAGCGACATGCCCAGGTCGTAGTTCTGGGTGCTGGTGGAGGGCGTCACGACCGCGTTGCGGATGAACTCGCCGGGGTTGCTCGGGTCCGGAACCGTGGTGAACTCCTGCCGGCGGCCGAACCAGATCTTCCCCGCCGACGCATCCAGCGAGAGCTGGGGCAGCAGCGCGGCGCGGGACAGCTTCACGTCCTCGTCCGCGATGGCCACGTCCAGCAGGGCCTGGATGGCGCCGACGTTCTGCCGTCCCTCGGCGCGGGCCTGCGCCAGGGAGATGGGCGTTCCCGCGGTGACGGGGGCGGAGGCCAGGACGGCCGCGACGACGAACGCGCTCATCGCCCACCTCCCTGCCCCGGCAGGCCGATGAGGAACACGCCCGCGTACATGGCGTACAGCGCCACCGCGATCAGCAGCGCCCGCCGCCGGCTCATGCCGGTGGCCGCGGAGAAGCCCAGCCCGAGCAGGCCCGTGCTCCAGAGGTTGAAGAAGTCCACGGCGGACGCCACGCGCTGCATCTTCGGACTCAGCCCTTGCAACACGACTCCCAGGTTGGACGGTACGAGGTTCACCACCCGCGACACCGTGATGGTGTGCTGTGCCGCGACACAGAGGGTGAAGATGAGGTGATAGAGCGCGATGGGCAGCAGCGCGATGGCGGCCGCGGACATGAGCCGCTCGAAGGGCGCGGGCCGGTCGAACAGCCAGCTGACCACCCAGAGGATGCAGGCCAGCGCCAGCGCCATCAGGGGCATGAGCAACACCCCCTTCGCGACGCCCCCCACGAGCGCCTTGCGCGACTCGGTCTGGATCTTGTCGAGCAGGTCCGCCTCCGACAGCCCCATGAGCTGCCCCGAGCTCTGGAGCTGGCGGATGACGTCAGGGCTCGCGTCCCAGCGCAGGGAAAAGAGCGTCCCGGAAGCGGACACGCAGAGCCCGAGGATCAGGAGAGGCAACACCCAGCGGCGCGCCTCGACAGCGGCACGGGTCCCATCGAGGGGGTCGATGAAGACGCGAACCGGTTGAACGAGAGAAGTCATATGTTGGAGGTCTCGGAGCGAAGTACGTCGCTCGCCCTCAGGCAATTGCCTGGCCAGCCGAAGAAAGGCGCCAAACAGGCGGGCAGACGGCCGAATTCCGCTGCCGCACGCTTTCTACTCCAGTGCTTTACGGCACATGTAGCGGCCTGTAGCGGAAATTTTGCCGGAGGCCCTGAGAGGGTGTATTCCGCTCGTCTGGTCGCTTGCCGGAGTTCGAATGGTCGATAGCACGGACCTCGCGCAGGTCCTCCACGAGGCGAATGACATCGCACAAAGCGTGGTCCAGAGGGTGACCTCGGCCCACGTGCTCCTGGCGCTGTTCACGGTGGAGAACCGTGCACAGGTCCTGCTCAAGGAGCGTGGCGTGGACGAGGACGCCATCCTCCAGCTCCTGACGTCCGCCCCCGCCGAGCCGGATGGGCTGCTGCGGGAGGTGCGCGAGAAGAGCCGGGAGATCGCCACCAGCGTGGGCTCCCCGGAGGCGGACTGCCTCCACCTGCTCATCGCCGTGGCGCGGGTGCGCTGCGCCGCGCAGGACCTGCTGCTCCAGGCCGGCCTGGACCTGGGCGGGCTGATGCGCACGGCCCTGTCCTACTTCACCAGTGGCCACATGCCGCGCCGCCTCCAGCTGGGCCGCACGCAGACCGGCGGCCCACGTCCCTCGAGTCGCCCCCTGGGGGCGCCCCCCTCTCCCCTGCCCGCCTCGGCCGTCACGCTGAGCCTGCCGCGCTCGCGCCCGGTCGCGCCGCCGCCCCCGCCCTCCTTCAGCCTCCCTTCCCTGCCGCCGCGCTACAGCACGCCCGCGCTGTCTCCGCGCGACCTCATCGACGTGGACGAGGAGCCCGAAGCCCGTCCGCCGGCCGCCGCGCCCGTGGCGCGCGCCAGCACCCCCTCGGCCGCGCCTCCGGCACCCACAGCCCCGGCCCCCGCAGCCCGGACGACGGCGCCCGCGTCGGCCTCACCGGCGCTGGACACCAAAGCCTTCCCGCTGCTCACCTCGCTGGGCCGCAACCTGAGCCAGGCCGCGCACGAGGGTCGCCTGGACCCCGTGGTGGGTCGTGCGCGCGAGGTCGAGGAAGTCATCGACATCCTCGGCAAGCGCCGCACCAACAACCCCTGCCTGCTGGGCGAGCCCGGCGTGGGCAAGACGGCGGTGGTGGAAGGCGTGGCCCAGCGGCTGCTGGAGCTGCACGGCACGCTGGCGGAGAAGGTGCTGGTGGAGCTGGACATGGCCTCGCTGGTGGCCGGCACCCAGCTTCGCGGCTCGTTCTCCGAGAAGCTCAACGCGCTCAAGGACGAGGTCCGGCGCGCCGAGGGCCGCGTGGTCGTCTTCATCGACGAAATCCACACCCTGGTGGGCGCGGGCTCCACGGGCGACGGCCCCCAGGACGCGGCCAACGAGCTGAAGACGGCCATGGCGCGGGGCGAGTTCCCGTGCATCGGCGCCACCACGCACGACGAGTACCGCAAATTCATCAGCACCGACCCGGCGCTGGAGCGCCGCTTTACCGCGGTGGTGGTCAACGAGCCGTCCGTGCCGGACACGGTGGAGATCCTCCGCGGCGTCATCGGCCGCTACGAGGAGCACCACGGCCTGCGCTACACCCCCGAGGCGCTGGAGGCTGCGGCGTCCCTGGCGAGCCGCTACGTCACGGACCGCTTCATGCCGGACAAGGCCATCTCCGTGGTGGACCTGGCGGGCAGCCGCTGCCACCGCGAGGGCCGCGACGTGGTCGAGCCGTCCGACGTGGCGCGCGTGGTGGCCAAGCTCGCGGGCGTCCCCGAGGAGCGGCTGCTGACGAACGACTCCTCGCGCCTGCTGCGACTGGAGCAGGATCTGGCGGAGCGCGTCATCGGGCACAGCGAGGCGGTGGCGCGCATCGCCCGGGTCATCCGCCGCAACTACGCGGGCTTCGCGTCCCGGCGCCCCATGGGCAGCTTCCTCTTCCTGGGCCCCACGGGCGTGGGCAAGACGGAGATGGCGCGCGCGCTGGCGGAGGTGCTGTTCGGCAACCGGGACGCGCTGGTGCGCATGGACATGAGCGAGATGTCCGAGCAGCACGGCGTCTCGCGCCTCATCGGCTCTCCCGCGGGCTACGTGGGCTTCGGCGAGGGAGGCCAGCTCACCGAGCCGGTCCGCCGCCGCCCCTCGTCGGTGGTGGTCCTGGACGAAATCGAGAAGGCGCACCGCGAGGTGCAGATGCTCCTCCTCCAGGTATTGGAGGAAGGACGCCTGACGGACGGCAAGGGCCGCCACATCGACTTCTCCAACACCGTCATCGTCATGACGACGAACCTGGGCGCGGAGGCCTTCTCGCGCACGGGCCGCCCGGTGGGCTTCGGCGCGGACGCCGCGGGCCCTGGGGACGCCATGGACGCGGCCTCGGCCGTGGCGCGCAAGGCGCTGCCGCCGGAGCTGTGGAACCGCATCGACGAGCGGCTCCCCTTCCGCCCCCTCGCGGAGGTGGAGGTGGCGCGCATCGCCACGCTGCTGCTGGCGGAGAGCAGCAAGCGGCTCGCCACCGAGCGCGGCATCGAGTACGTGGCGGGCGACGACGTGGTGGGCCACCTGCTGAAGTCCGGCGGCTTCGACCCCCAGCTGGGCGCGCGGCCCATGCGGCAGATGGTGCAGCGGCTGGTGGAAGGCCCCCTGGCCGAGCGCATCCTGTCGGGCGAGTTCGGCACCGGCGACCGCGTCCGCATCGCCGTCAGCTCCGGCCAGCTCCAGTTCCGGCGAGAGCGATGAGCCCCGCGCCCCGCCGCCGCGCCCCACCGCCCTCGCGACGCCCGCCCGTGGTGATCGTCGGGATGGGCCGGCTCGGCGGCGCGCTCGCGCTCGCCTTGCAGGCGAAGCGCTGGCCCGTGCGCATCCACTCGCGCACGGAGGAGGGGCGGCACCGCGCCCAGGCCCTCGGACTGAAGCCCGCCACCCCCGCGGACCTGAAGCGGGCCCGCGCCGTGCTGCTGTGCGTGCCCGACGCGTCGGTGCCCGCGGTCGCCCAGGCGCTAGCCCCCGTCCTCCCTCGCACGGCCGCGCTCGTGCATACAGCGGGGGCCCTGTCGCTCGACGCATTGGGGCCGGCCCGGGGAGGCCGGAGCCGGGGCTCTTTCCACCCACTCTGCGCCGTCTCATCGCCGCATGACTCGCTCGCCGGAAGCACCGTGGCGGTGAGCACCCGCTCCCCCGCGCTGCGCGACGTGCTGCGCCGCATGGCAGTGGACGCGGAGATGCGCGTCATCGAGGTGCCGGAGGCGCACCGCGCGGCGTACCACGCGGGCGCGGTGCTCAGCGCGGGCGGGCTGGTATCCCTGGCGGACGCCGCCGTGGCGTCCCTGGGCGCGGCGGGCATCCCACCAGAGGATGCGCTGGCGGCGCTGCTGCCATTGATGCAATCGGCGCTTCGAGGGCTGGAGCGCCGGGGCCTCGCGGGGGGCCTGACCGGGCCCATCGTCCGCGGAGACGCCGGCGTGGTGGCGGCGCACCTGGAGGCGCTCCCCGAGGACGTCGCCCCCCTCTACCGGATGCTGTCGCGGCGCGCGCTGCGGCTGGCCGGAGACCGGCTGGAGCCCGCGGCGCGCACCGCGCTGGAGCGGCTGCTCAGGCCGTGAGGATGATGGAGCCCTGAAGGGCCTTGCGCACGACGGCCAGGGCCTGCTCGGAAGCGGCCTCGGCCTCGGTGAGCCGGCGCAGCGACAGCACCCCACCCTGGACCTGCGTCACGGAGCGCTTCAGGTCGGAGAGCAGTGTCAGGGCGGCGTTGAGCATCTCCTTGCCCTGCGGCGACTCCGTGGCGGGCTTGCCCGCCGCCTTCGCCATGTACTCGGTGAAGCGCTGGAGCGTGTCCGCCGTCTTCGCGGGGTCGAACTGCTCCAGCAGCGACTGGATGCGCTCGGCGTTGACGCGGATGAGGCGCAGCGCACCCACCCGGCCGAAGCCCTGGTGCACCAGGCCGATGTCGCTCATCTCGAAGGCGCCCAGCAGCCCCTCGTCCGGGGCCTTGTGCTGGTGCGGCACCACGTCCACGAAGAGCGGCAGCGGGTCCGCGCCCTGGCGGAACATCTCCAGCTCCTCGTCGTCCAGCGGCGGGAAGTTGGCCGGGTTGCCGATGAAGAGCAGCGGCAGCACGATGTCGTGCCAGAAGTCCTCGGGCGCCGAGCCCGTGCCCGCGACCGTGCCGAACAGGTGCGCCATCAGCTCCGCCAGCCGCGGCGCGCGGTCCGCCTGGTCGATGAGCGTCTTGGTCGTATCCAGGCGCTGGAGGGACTGGACGATCTGCCCCTCGAACTGCTGGCGCGCCTCGGGCGGCAGCGGCGGCTGGGTCCGCCCCAGCGCGTTGCGCACGTCGCGCGCGAGCCCGTCCGGCTTCGTCTCCAGGGCCGTGCCGGTCTTCGCCGGGTCCAGGACGACGAACTGGAGGAACCCGGGGTCGAACAGGCGCTGGTAGTCCACCGGCGTCAGCTTCGGCGCCTGGCCGCCGAGGGCCTGGGCGGGGTTGGCACCGAAGCGGGCCTGCCCCAGCGAGCGGCGGATGTCCGAGGCGAGGTCCTCGAGGCGGGCCAGCTTGCCCTGCCCCATCGCGTCCATCACCGCGCCGAACGGCGACAGCATGATGATGGCCTCGGGGAAGCCCAGCGTCGCGCCCTCGGGGGAGTCCCGGTTGGGGAACCAGAACGCCTGGTGCTCCTGGATGAGGCGCAGCGCGAACGCGCCCGCCAGCCCGAGCGCCAGCGTCTGGTGCTCCGGCTTGTTCACCTCGAACGCGCCCCCCGTCAGCCTGGTGACGGATGTCTCGATCTCCGCCCACGGCGCCTTGAGCAAGTCAACCGACTTGCCCTCGGCCTGCTCGATGGCGGCGGCGACCTGCATCTGTGCGTTGTGGACGTGCTGCGGAACGGGATGCGCCTGGGTGGCGGGTTCAGACATGGCGGAATCCAGATTCGAAATTGGGGAGGCGACGGGGTCACCCCTTACCGTGAAAATCGCGGTCGTGGCTATGAATTGTGGCCTGTAGGATGGCCTGCATGCCCGCTTCCCGCTGGTGGCTGCGCTGGGCTGTCCTCGCCACCTGTCTCTTGATGACAAACGGCGGGTGTGCCTTCGTCACACCCCGTTTCCCCCAGGACATCCAGGCCTCGTTCGCTCGGGACGAGATGCGCAAGCTCACCACCGAGTCCCTGGAGCTCTACTACCCGGCGCAGCTCCGGGGGGCGGCGCTCCGCATGGCGTCGCGGCTGGAGGGCTGCGTGGCGCGCCTGCGGGAGCAGACCTGGCGAAAGAAGCGGCGGGACCGGGTGCTCGTCTACCTGACGAGCTCCAACTTCAACAACGCATACGTGGTCCCGGACTACGTCAGCACGCCGCAGCAAATGGTGATGCCGGCGCACCTGACGCTGGAGCTGTTCCACCTCTTCAACCTGGGCGAGGTGGACGTGGGCGACGTGGCCTGCCACGAGGCCGTCCACTACGTGCAGCTCCAGCAAGATGACGGCGTCTGGGGCTTCCTGAACCTCGTCACCGGCGGCCTGTTCCAGCCCAACTCCTACACCGAGTCGTGGTTCCTGGAGGGGCTGGCCACCTACTACGAGGGCCGGTTCGAGAAGGACGCCGGGCGGCCGCACAGCCCCATCTGGCGCGGCTGGTACGACGCGGTGGTGCAGGCCAAGGGGGGCCGGCTGAACCCTGGCTACCTGTCGCCCGAGCAGCGGGCGCTGGACCCGTTCGGCGGCAACTACATGACGGGCATGCACTTCGTGGAGTACCTCGCGAAGCAGTACGGTGAGTCCAGGCTGTGGAAGCTGATTGACGAGCAAGGCGGCTCACTGGCGCCGCCCCTGGCGGTGACGCTGCGCTTCAAGCGCGTGTACGGGCGGGACATCGGCTCGCTGTTCGAGGAGTACACGAACGCCCTGCGCCGGGAGCTGAGCGTCCGCGAGCGCCCTGCCACCCAGCAGCGCTGGGTCGCCGACGCGACCTACTTCTCACGGCTGGCCGCGCACGCGGGCAGCGGCGTCACCGCGACGGTAGGCGTGGGGCGCGAGCGCTACACCCGGCTGACCGTGCGGGAGGCGGACGGGCGGGTGCGCTTCGAACGCCCGCTGGTGGATCTGCTCCCCCTGCGCCGCTGGGTGCTGGGCTCCGCGACGCTGGTCAGCGGAATGTCCTTCAGCCGCGATGGTGCGTGGCTGTACCTGGTGATGGCCGACCTGAACGTAGCGGGCGGCTACACGGCCCGGCTGTGGAAGGTCGACGCGCGCACCGGTGACGTCGTCCGCCTATGGGACGACGTGTCGGGCATGGGCGGCAGCATCACGCCGGATGAGACGGCATACGTCTATGTCCATGTCGAGGGCGACACGGCGAACGTGGTGCGGCTGAACCTGGAGACGGAGGCCCGAGAGCCGCTCACCTCCTTCGGCGCGAGCACCTCGGTGGGGCCGCCGGCCGTCGCTCCCGATGGCATGCGGGTGGTGTTCCCCCTGTCCGGCACCTCGGGCTGGGACCTGGTGCTCCGCGAGGCGGATGGCTCCCTCCGCTGGCTGACGCGGGATGGGCACTTCAACTATTCGCCCCGCTGGCTGGATGACGAGCGCATCGTGTTCCTCCGGGAGCACGAAGGCCGGCTCCAGGCCCATGTGCTGACGGTGGCGACGCGCGAGGTGGTCCGCATCACGGATGCGCCGCACCTGGTGATGGACGTCAACCCCGTGAGCCTGGACGAGGTCGTGTTCCTCAATCGGGACGGGCTCGACTTCACCATCGACCGGGCGCCACTGGCGCCGATTGCTCCTGAAGTCGCCACTGCGCCCACGGCCTCGTCTGGCAGCGAGGAACCCGCGCCAGCGTCCGGCGCCACGACACCGGCCGTGGAGGAGGATGGTGCGGCTGCACCGCAGGCGCCGCCACCAGAGGCCGAACGCGGCTTCATCGCCTTTCCCACGCCGGACGGCGTGGCCTCCGAGCCCCCGAGCGAGCTCCCCGAGGACGAGACGCCGCCCTCCACGCCAACGCCGGCTGACGCTCCCAAGGCGCTCGCGGGCCTGGATGCCCCGGTCGAGGCGCCGCCCGACCCGGGCGCCGAGCTCGAAATCCTCTCGGACAAGCCCTACTCGCCGCTGGAGCGGTTCTTCATCCCGGAGTTCCGCCTGCCCTACCTGTTCGCGGCGGCGAACCCCGACAACGCGGACGAGGCATACGCCCTGGGCGGCCTGGCCCTGGCGGGGCAGGACCGGCTCGGATTCCACGCGTACTCCCTGCTCCTCTCGTTCGACACGCGAGAGGACGCGCCGAGCATCTCGCTGGCCTATGGCAACGCGAACCTCGCGCCCTGGTACATCCAGGTCTCCGGCGCGCGAATCCGGCAGAACGAACGCACGGACTTCCAGGCCACGGCGTTCGCCTCGCGGTCGTTCTGGACCACACCGGTGACGCTCGGCGTGCTCGCGCTGCGCCGCAAGTACGACGCCACGGACCGCTTCCCGGCGCTCGAGACGACCCTCATCGGACCGGAGCTGTCCGCGTCATACTTCGCCGGCGACGCCACCTCCTACGGCGGCACGCAGCGCGGCCTCGGACTCAATGGAGCGGTGGGCGTCTACCCGGGCGCGTTCCTCCGGGACTCGACGGTGGGCGACCTGCGCCTGGAGGTCGACGCATTCCTCGGGGGCCTGCCCTTCACGGGGCGCGACAACCTCCGGCTCACCGTGGCCGGCCGCTTCCTCCCGGGCGCGCCGTCCGGCCTGCTCCAGGTCGGCGGCCTGAGCGCGGGACAGGTCTGGTTCAGCAGCCGCGAAAGCCAGCAGACCGCCCCCCTGCCCCTGCAACTCCAGCCCGGCGTCGCGTTCAGCGAGTACCTGCGCGGCTACGAGGACCTGGAGATTCGCGCGCGCAACGCGCTCATCGGCTCCGCGACCTACCAGTACCGCGTCCCCATCGACTACGGCTGGGCCTCCACCCTCTGGCTGTTCCCGTCGCTCTTCGTGCGGGAACTCGGCTTCGACGCCTTTGGCGCGCTGGCCGGTACCGACCGCCGCGCCCACCACGCGGCCGTGGGAGGCTCGGCCTCGCTCCGCCTCACCTTCGGGCAGGCCGTCCCGGTGTCGCTCTACTACCAGTACGCGTACCGGTTCGAGCCGGGGCTGGACCACCTGCACCTCATCGGCCTTGGCCTGTAGCCGCCGCGGCCGGACAGCAGTGCTAGGGCGCGCGTGTCAGGCCATACAGGCCATGCGCACGCGCATAGGCAATCGCCCGCGCGGGCACCAACTCCGAGGGCGCCTCGCCGCGCGCGAGCAGCTCTCGAATCAGCGTCGACGACACCTCCGCCAGCGGAGGGCCCACCGTGTTGGGCGCCGGGTAGCCCGCGCGGTTCAGCACGATGACCCGCGACAGCTCCTCGATGCGGTGGAAGTCCTTCCAGTGCGGCAGATCCCGGAGGATGTCGCTGCCGATGATGAGCGACCAGCGGATGTCCGGGTGACGCGCCACCAGCAGCGACAGCGTGTCCACCGTGCGGCCGGTGAGGCCGGGCTCCTGCTCGACGCGGCTCGTCTTCAGCCAGCCGGAGGTCTCCTCGCAGAGGGCATCACACATGGCGACGCGGTGCTCGAAGGGCTCCATCTGCTTGCCGAACGGGTGCTGCCACGACGGCATGA
>Ga0182745_1001436_pt1 | contig 22870 bp, 21 predicted proteins | sample eDN3rd30CKraftBY_FD_128523 | JGI IMG/M metagenome (GOLD analysis project Ga0182745, IMG submission 128523) | Enriched backyard soil microbial communities from Emeryville, California, USA - eDNA 3rd pass 30_C Kraft BY (version 2) (version 2) | ecosystem: Environmental > Terrestrial > Soil >...
CGCGAGCGGCGGCCGGCGGTCACCGCGCTATGGGCGCTCGCCGAGCGGCTGACCAAGCTGCTCCGCGATGCGCGCGAGCCGGTGATCGGGCAGATCAAGCTCGCCTGGTGGCGCGACATGATGGCGATGCTTGCGAGCGATCCCGCGATGCTGCCGAAGGGCGAGCCGCTGCTCGCCGAATTGCAGGTGACTTGGGCAGGGCAGGGCGGGCTCGATGCGCTTGTTGATACTGCCGAGGCGATTCTGCTTGCCGAAAACGAAACGGAACGGCGCGACGCGGCCGCAGGGTTCGGCGAAGCGCTGTTCCGCCTCTCGGGCGGCGCTGGCGGCGCGCGCTGGGGATTGCTGTGGGGCGCGGGGCTTCAGCAAGGCGAAGCGGAGGCGCGGCAACTTTTCGCCGATGCCCGCGACTGGCCCGCGCCGCCGCGCGCATCCTTCCGGGGAAGCAAGGCCTTACTGATGCTCGACCGCTGGGCCACCGCGATCGCCGCGCGCGATGGCGAACGGCGCTGGCGGAGCGAGGAGTTGCGGCTGCTGCGGATCGGCCTTTTCGGTCGCTGAGCGACAAAAGCACGCGCGGGGGTGGAAATGCCGCCGCCGAACATCTATCTTGCGCGGTACAGAAATAGGGTCGCAGGGGACAGACGCATGTTCAACGGGCTGATCGCCTATCTGGATTCGATCAAGGCGCGCGATCCCGCGCCGCGGACGCGCTGGGAAATCCTGCTCTATCCGGGGCTGCTCGCGGTCGGGATGCACCGCATCGCGCACTGGCTGTTCGAGGCGGACCTGTTCTTCCTTGCGCGCTTCGTCAATCATCTGTCGCGCTGGCTGACCGGGATCGACATTCATCCGGGCGCACAGATCGGGCGGCATTTGTTCATCGATCACGGCTTTGGCGTCGTGATCGGCGAGACCGCCGAGATCGGCGATAATGTCTCCATCTATCAGGACGTGACGCTGGGCGGCACCGATCCCGCCAACGGCGTCGGCGGCAAGCGCCACCCGACCTTGTGCGACGATGTGATCGTCGGGTCGGGCGCGCAGATTCTCGGCCCCGTCACCGTCCATGCGCGGGCGCGCGTCGGCGCCAATGCGGTGGTGACCAAGGATGTGCCCGAAGGCGCGGTGATGGTCGGCATCCCGGCGCGCTCGACCCTGCTCGACGCAAGCGAATATGCGCGCGAATTCGTCCCCTATGGCACGCCCTGCTGCGAGACCTTCGATCCCGCGACGCAGAAACTCGAACTGTTGCAATGCCAGCTCGAGCAGATGCAGAAGCAGATCGCGATGCTGGTCGCCGAGCGCGATGCGCTCAAAGGGGAAGCCGACGCGCCGCAGCGCAAGGGGAGTCGGAAAAGCGCCTGATGGGAACGGTGACGCCTCTGCCGTTCAGCAATCGGGCGGCACCGCAGCAGACCGGCTTCGAGCGCACTGAATTGATGCGCATCCTCGACCTCTACGGCCGTATGGTCGCGGCGGGGCATTGGCGCGACTATGCGATGGATTTCCACCGCGATGCCGCGATCTTCTCCGCCTTTCGCCGCGCCGCCGAGCGGCCCGAATATCGCATAGAAAAACGCCCCGCCTTGCGGAGCCGGCAGGGCATGTGGGCCCTTGTCTCCGAAGCCGGGGCGATATTGAAGCGCGGGGACGAGCTTTCCAATGTGCTCGCCCCCGTCGAGCGCAAGCTTATGAAGCTGGTCGGGGACTGACGGCCCTCACACCGTCATCCCGGCGAAAGCCGGGATCTCGCCCTTTGAGCATTACGCCCCGGCGAGATCCCGGCCTCCGCCGGGATGACGCATGCAGTTAGACTTGAGCCGTCACCCGAATGGTGGCCGGAAGCTGGTTCGCCAGATTGGCGGGAAGCAGGCTCACGACCCCGGCCCGGGCATTCTGCCAGAAGGCGGAAAGCAGCAACAGCGCTGACCCGATCACGAACGCCGTCAGCGCGACGTTGAGTTCGACCGCGCCAAAGGTGCGGAAAAGCTGCGTCATCGCGAACAATACATAGGCGAGGGCCGAGACGAGCAGCGCGCGGCGGTCGATCGCGAGCGCGATCAGCCCGAACAGGATATAGATACCGACGACGAGCACCGCCGCGCCGCTGCCGATATCGTCGCCGCGCGTTACGCCGAGCAGGTGAAAGACCGGGTGGGCGATCATCGGCGCGGCGAGCAGGTGAAGCCAGAAGGCGACGTCGCTGCGGCGCGTCTGGCGCACCCGGTCGCTGCGGTCCCACCACATGGCGAGCGTGAAGACGCCGAGGCCGGCGATCAGCACGAGGATCATCGGCAGCGTGTCGTCGGGGCTGGGCACGCCGGTGGCGGCCAGCACGAGCGCCACCGCGGTCGCGGCGAGCGCGGCGGTTCCGGCGGCGACGGTGATCGGCACCATGAAGCGTTTCCAGTGGAACCAGGTCGCGCCCGCCGTCACGGCGGCGATGACACCGATCAGCGCCGCGCCGGTCGCCTCGTCGAGCCGTGGGCCGAAGATGGCTTCGCCATGCTTGAACAGAAAGCCGATCATCGTCGCGCAGACCCCAGCCGAAAAGGCGAGGACGAGCACGATGCTCGGCAGCGCCATGCGGCGTTTGCGCGTAAAATATTCGGCGAGACCCCACGCCGATGCGGCAACGAAAGCGCCGGCGAGGGCGGGGTGGATCGATTCGCCGATCCAGCCGACCGCGACGAGCAGGATCACCGCGGCGATGCTGACGAAGATGTCGTTGAAACCGGTGATGAGGCGGAAGGATTCCTCGTCCGCTCCGGGGGCTTCGCGCACTGACGCGATATGCGACCGAAAGGCCTGCGCGGCCTCCGGCGTCAGCACTTTCGCATCGACCGCGGCTTGCAGGTCGCTTTCACTATACATCGGGGTCGTCCTTCCTGGATCCGATCCCCTTGCCCCATGCGGCTTTTAGCAAAACTGTGTTAGTGTTGCAATACGATATATCACGCAAAAATATGGGCGGCGTTGAGCCGCGCGCGCTGCGCTTCGGTGATCCGGCCCACCAGCCGATAGGCGGCGGGATACAGAACCAGGCTGACCGCCGATGCGACGAGGCCCACCTGTTGTCCCATCAGGAGCGATTCCGGCGAAGACGGATTGAAGGTCATGCGGAAGGATATGTTGGAGGCGATATTGGAGATGATCCAGCAACCCCACCATAGCGCGAGCAGACCCTCTGCGTGGTCGAGCCGTTCGCCTTGTTCGCCATGGCTCGCGTTCCAGATCTGGCGCATCGCCGAGAAGGGTTTGAGCAGGTTGGCGAAGGGAATGAAATACCAGCCCACGGCCCATCCAGGCGTGTAGGCGAAGCCCGCGACGTCCGCGGCGACAACGTTGGCGGCCGCGCGATATATCCACATGGCGAAAAAGACGGTTGTGATAAGCGTGAGCACGCCGTCGGCCATCCCGACGATGGCGTAGAGCCCTGATGCACCGGTCAACTCGACGCTTTCATCGAGCGAAACATATCCCAGAAGCTCGGCGATTTGCCCCGCGAGAACCGCGGCGATCACGACGAATCCCCCGGCCAGCAGAAATTTGACGACCTTCGCGCGCCGCTGAAGCAGATCGATGCCGTCGGCAAGGCTCATTTCGGCCATGTCTTCCCCCCGTTCCGGGGGCGCCGCCCCGGCGCCCCCTTCGGAAGGATGGAGTATCAGGCTCAGCCCAGGGCCTGCAATGCCTTCATCACCGCCATCGACTGCTCGGCGCCCGATTGCGGGACAGTCTCGCCGTTGCGGTCGATGATCTTGTCCCACGCGGCGGCGACGCCTTCGGGGGTGCGCTCACCCTCGGGCAGCGCGATGCCGGGGGTCATGGTGACATAGGCGGCGTGGAAGGCGCCGGCGCCGGCGCCGACGATCATGTTCGTCGGCGCATCCTCGCTGACCAGATAGAGCGCGGCGGGGACGACATTCTCCGGCGTGAACTTCTCGAACAGTTCGGGCGGGAAAATGTCCTCGGTCATGCGGGTGCCCGCGACCGGCGCGATTGTGTTGCAGCGGATGTTGTATTTCGCGCCTTCGAGATGGAGCGTCTTGGTGAGACCGGCGAGGCCGAGCTTCGCCGCGCCGTAATTGGCCTGGCCGAAATTGCCGTAGAGGCCGGTCGACGAGGCGGTCATCAGGATGCGGCCATAGGCCTGCTCGCGCATGATATCCCACACCGCCTTGGTGACGTTGGCGCTGCCGAGCAGGTGAACCTGGACGACGAGGTCGAAGTCGGCGGGCTCCATCTTGGCGAAGCTTTTGTCGCGCAGGATGCCGGCGTTGTTGATCAATATGTCGACGCTGCCCCACTCGGCCTTCGCCTTGGCGACCATTTCGGCCATATGGTCATATTCGGTGACGCTGCCGCCGTTCGACATGGCGGTGCCGCCCGCGGCGCGGATTTCCTCGACGACCTGGAGCGCGGCGTCCGAATGGCCGGTGCCGTCACGCGCGCCGCCGAGGTCGTTGACCACGACCTTTGCGCCGCGGCGCGCGAGTTCGAGCGCATAGGCGCGGCCGAGCCCGCCGCCCGCGCCGGTCACGATGGCAACACGTCCGTCAAATTTGATCGTCATGATGATCTCCCGAAAGGGCTGCCGAAAAGGTTGCCCGTAAAAACTGGTCAGAAAGCTGGCACGTCCTTAGCCGTTCGTCGCGGGCAGGCAAGGGGCGAATGAAAAGCTATTCGGTAACCGAAATGTCATCGAAATGACGTGCAACTGTCATGAAGCGGTCATAGGAGCGCCGCGAGATTGTCACCTATCACAGCGGAGCAATTCCCTCATGCGCCCTCTTCTGACCGCGTCCTTTCTGGCGACGACGATGTTCACCCTGCCGCAGGCCGCCTACGCCCAGGCGATGACCGCCGAGGAGGCCGCCGACCTGCGCGCGCAGATCGAAGCGCTGAAGGCGCAGGTGCAGACGCTCGAGTCGCGGCTCGACGCTGCGACGGGGCAACCGGCGCCAGCGCCCGTGACGGCACCCGCGCCCGCTGCACCGGCGGTGACCGCGAAGCCCGCGACCGAAATCGTCTGGAAAGGGGCGCCCGAGATCAGAGCCGCCGACGGCTGGAGCTTCAAGCCGCGCGGGCGGATGCAGGTCGATGTCGCGAGCATCGACGCGCCGGCGGGCGTGACCAATGCGCGCGGCGGCGTCGGCACCGAGTTCCGCCGCATCTATCTGGGGTTCGATGGCAAGATTCCGGGCGGGTTCGCCTATCGGGCCGAGGCCGACTTCGCGAACAGCGGCGTCGAACTGGCCGACGTCTATCTGACTTATGGTCCCGGTCCCTTTTCGGTGACCGCGGGTCAGATCAAGCCCTTCTGGTCGCTCGACGAACTGACGAGCGATCTGTTCAACAGCTTTACCGAGCGCGCGGCCTTTACCCAGGCGTTCAATTTCAAGCGCCGTGTCGGCCTGTCGGCGCAGTATAAGGGCAAGGCGCTGCTGCTCCAGGGCGGGATATTCGGTGACAATGCCAACGACCTGCTCAGCGATACGAACAATAGCGTCAGTTTCGACGGTCGGGTGGTGTGGATGCCCAAATGGGGCGACACGCAGCTTCATCTTGGTGGGTCGGCGCATTGGCGCAACATCAACGACGCACCGGGCGGCCTCAGCTATGCGGCCCGGCCCTTCATCCATACCACCGACGCACGCATCGTCAGCACTGGCGCCTTCACCGTGTCGAGCGAACGCGGGCTGGGGCTGGAGGGCGCGGCGCTTCGCGGACCGTTCCATGCCGCGGGCGAAGCCTATTGGCATACCGCCCGCCGCCCCGCCTTTGCCGATCCGACCTTCTTCGGCGGCTATGCCGAGGTCGGCTATGTCCTGACGCGCGGCGATGCGCGCGGTTACAAGGACGGCGTCTTCGACCGGCTGTCGCCAAAGCGCCCGATCACCGAGGGCGGACCGGGGGCTATCGAGATCAACGCACGTTACGACCATCTCGACCTTAACGACGCGGGGATCGTCGGCGGGCGCCAGCGCACGCTGGGCGTCTCGCTGGTATGGGCGCCGATTTCCTATGTCCGCCTGACGGCCAATTACGGGCATCTGATGTTCGACAAGGCCGCGATCGGTACGGTGACGGGCGACCGCGACTATTCGGCCGACGCCTTCGGCCTGCGCACCCAGTTCGATTTCTGATCTTCTCTCAGTCGAGCAGGGCTTCGTGGAAGACGCCGCGCATACAATGATCCGAACTCATCGCAGCGCCATAGCCGCCGGCGTTGAGCAGGGCGATGACGTCGCCCTCTTCGAACGGCGGTAGAGCCACGTCCTCGGCCCAGAGGTCGAGCGCCTCGTTGATGTTGCCGGCGATGGTGCAACGCTCGAACGACGCGGGGTCCGATGCGCGCGGGACGCAGGCTACGGGCTCGCACGGGAGGTCGTAGAAGGCCGGCTCGGGGTGCAGGTTGAAACCGCCGTCGACGCTGACGAACAGCGTGTCCTGCTTGCGCTCGACATTGGTGACGCCGAGCAGGAGCATTCCGGCGTCCTTGACGAGATAATCGCCGGGCTCGACCGCGATCTCGACTGCACAGCCGGCAAAATGACGTCGCAGCAGCGCGGCCCATTTCGCAAGGTCGAGCGGTTTGTCCGACGCGCGGTGCGGCACGCCCAGCCCGCCGCCGATATTGACGACGCGCACGTCGGGAAGGTCGGCGAGGAATGCGAGGCCTACCTCCAGCGCCGCTTCCCAGTCGGCGAGCTGTTCGTCGAGATAGCCGCAGCCGACATGGAAATGCAGGCTGGTGACGCGAAGATCGTGCGCTCGCGCGGCGGCCAGCGCCTCCGCCCATTGTTCGCGGTAGATGCCGAATTTGGTCGTCCGCGCGCCCGCATAGGTCAGGCGCTCGCTGTCGCCATAGCCGACTCCGCGCGCCGGATTGACGCGAATGCCGATCGCGCGGCCGGGAACGCGTTCGCCGATCCGGCGGATCATGCCGATCGAATCGCAATTGATGACGAGATCGTCGTGGGCGAGGAGCGTTTCGAGATCGCGGCGTGCGACACCGGTGCCGGTGAAGCTGATCCGGTCGGCGGTGAAGCCGCAGGCCAGCGCACGCTCCAGTTCGCGTGGCGAACAGATATCGATGCCGCACGCGCCGGTTGCGGCCAGCATTGCGAGGAGGGGCGGGTGGCGGTTGGCCTTCATTGCATAATAGAGGCGGTGCGGGCGGCCGGTTTCGGCGAGCGCGGCGTGAAGGCGCGCGAGATTCGCGCGGACGCGCGCGGCGGAATAGAGATAGAGCGGGCCGTCCGCGGCCTCGGCGAGCGCCGCGACGTCGCGGCCGGCGAAGATCAGCCGGCCGGCGTCATGGCGAAGGTCGTCGCGTTCCCACCAAGGAGCTGTCATGGTCAGGCCGGCGCGGCGGCGCTGTCCTGCGCCGCCAGATAGCGGGCGCCGGCCGCACTGATCGGCTCGTCGCGCCCGGTGATCCAGCGACGGCAGTCGGGCGCGCCGCAAGCGCAGGCGAACTGGGCATAGAGCCTGTCCTCGGTCGCAGCATAATCGATCGACAGCAGTTCGCCCGCCGCGATCGCGCGCAGCGCCACCAGCTCGAAGCGCGCCATGTCGAGGCGGCAGTTGGGATCGCAGGCGTGCGACAGATAGCCGATATGCCGCGTCCTCGCGATGTGCGACCCTGGCCGAACTTGCAGGCTGTGCTGAGAGACGCGCGGGCCGATGTCGCCCTCGAAGCGTTCGATGATGCTTCCCGGCGCGCAGGGGCCGAGCGCCCGGACGCAAAGCCCTAGCGCCGCGTCGCGGCAGACCGCGAGCAAAGGCGCGGACGCCGCCGGATCGGCCACGAACTTGCGCGACGACGTGAACATGCAACATCCCCCGATAGCGCCGTGCCCCCCACGGGCGGCGCTGCGGTCCCTAATCCGAATCCTTTAGCGCGAACATCTTATGGAATCGTAGCCGGTTCCGTCCGTGATCGCGATCATAGCGGATTTCGTCCATCGTTTCGCGGACGATATGCAGGCCGAGCCCGCCGATCGGTCGGTCATCGATTGACAGCCCGGTGTCGGGCGGCGCGGCGGCGAGCGGGTCGAAGGCGATGCCGTCGTCGACGATCTCGCCCGCGATCCGCCCCTCCGCGACGCGCAGGCCGACCGTGACCGTCGGCTCGCCCTCGCGGACGCCGTGAGTGAAGATATTGCTGACGATCTCGTCCAGCGCGATCAGGATCCGGGCGGCGGTCCGATCGGGAATGGCATTGTCCGCGAGAAAGGCCTCCGCGCTGTCCATCATGGCCTGCAAACCGGCATCGCCATCGGACAGGGTGCAATTGAATTCGGTCGCCACGATGCCGATCGTTCCAGAATGCGGGGCTTGCGCCCGCGGGACGTCAGCTTAATCGAGTGGAAAAATTTCACAATCGCTACATAAGGGTGCGCGGCGGCGCGCGCCGAAGGGTAATGGGACGGAACGATGGATATCAGCGAACAGCAACTCGACGGCGCCTGGCTCGTCGCGGCATCGGGCCGGATCGACAGCAACAGCGCGCCGCAGCTCGAGGCGGTGCTGCCTGATCGCGTGCAGCAGCATGAGGCGACGATCATGGATCTCGCCGGGGTCGCTTATGTCAGCTCGGCAGGCCTGCGCGTCTTTCTGAAGGGGATGAAGGCGGCGAAGGCGGGCGGTCATCGGCTGGTGCTGACCGGCCTGTCGCCGGCGGTTCACGAGGTGTTCGACATCAGCGGCTTCACGCCGATCTTTGCCATCGAGGCCGATGTCGATGCGGGGCTTGCCGCGCTCCGCTGATCAGGCCGGGCCGACGACGGCGAGGATGCCGTCGGGTTCGAGCAGGGCGTCGATCCGGTCGACCGTCGTCGCGGGCGGCGCATCGGGGGCCGTGCGGACATAAGATTCGGCGGCAGTCGCGGCATCGATGATCGCCAGCAGGCGGGGAGCGGCCGGCGGTTCGCTTTCGCTCCAGGCAAGATGACGAAGCTGCGTCGCGGCGAAGGATTCGCGCAGCGTCCTCAACGCGTCATCGGGAGTCCTTTCGTGCCAATGGCGTTCGAGAAAGTCGCGCGCCGCGATCGCTTGGACCAGCGCCTCGCGAGGGGCGCCGTCGCATTCACCGGCCACCAGCGCCGCCTGCCCCTGCGTCTCGCAGAGCGCGAAAAAGCTGCCGGGCGCTGCATCGCCGCATAGCCGCGCCGCGACGCGCGCGCCCGCGGTCGTCGCGTCGATCGCCGGAAAGGCCGCGCTGCGCCATGTGGCGAGCGCCGCGGCGTCGGTCCGGTCGCGATCTTCCTGCGCCAGCCGCTTGTCCAGCCCCGAAAGCGCTGCGCGCCGATTGGCGTCGAGCAGGCGCAGCGCGGCGGCGAGATCGGACGCCTCGGCGATGGTCAGCGCGCCGGTATCGGGAAGCGGGGCGCCGGTATCGAGCGCGGCCATCAGGTGCCGGCTCGCATCCAGTTCGTGCCGGATGCGGCGGGCGACGTGCCAGCCGGCCGCGAGCCCGATGATGCCGGCCGCCGCAACGCCCGCCGCGATCCAGCGTAGCAGGTCATCGAGCCGCGCGAACAGCGGTTCGGCGTCGATGCGGGCGACGACGAAACCGCCACCCGCGACGCGCGCGCGCGCGACGATGTGACGGTTCCCGCCGCTATTCGTCAGCGGACCGACCTCCGCAGCGGAGCGGGGAACGGTGCGGTCCGGCGTCCACCGCCGATCCGGCGGCACGAGCGCTATGGTCCGTCCGGTTGCGTTTATCAGATAGAGACCGTCGAGCCCTTCGACCTGCCGCGTCGCGGAAATCAGGGCGGTTCGGCGGACGGGATTGGCGAGCCGCGCGGCGGGATCGTCCATCGTCGAGAGGAATTCGGCGGTGGTAATCGCCACCGCAAGCGCGCGCGCGTCGAGGCCGCGTCGCATCTCGGCCTTCGTCTGAAAATAGAGGAGGGCGCCATTCACCGCCGCGAGCAGCAGCAGCAGCGGGATCGCCGCGGCAAGGATGATCGATCTTATCCGCATGACGGCAGCGCTTCCATGTCGAGCAGGCCGGCGATGAACTGGGGGCATTCGCGCGCGATGGTGAACAGGTGCGCGCGCGCGAGGCACAGCGACTGCATCCCTTCGGGGCCGGCGCGGTAATCCTGTGCGGCGGGAAGCGAAAAAAGCAGCGATGGAACATCGAAGAGTGAGGATGCGCGCGCTTCGCCCGTCATCGCCGAGCCTGCGACGACGATGTGCAGCATCTGCGCGGGCTGGCCGCGCTCGATCAGCAGCGCGTCGGGCGGCGACGATCGCGGACGGACGTGCTGCGCGACGAGCAGAAGCTCGCGGGCTGACAGTCGGTCGAAGGGCGCGATCGAGGCCAGCGCCGCCATATGATCGATGACCTCAGTCGGGATTGCCGGATGGTGCCGTTCGGGATCGACCGGGCCGGTGCGCGGCGCGCGGGTTTCGGGCGGACGATCATTCGGGTTGTCTACCGGCATAGCCGGCGCGCCGCTTTCGTGGCCGAACAGCCATGCCTCGCTCGCCGCCAGCCGATGCCGCGCGCCGCGCGTAGCAGCGCTTTCGAGCTCATCGGTCGCGTGGGCGCTCAGCGCCGCGAGCGAGGCGGTGAGATCGCGCACCTCGCGCGGGGCGTCGCCATCGGCCGGCGGGCGATGATCGCCGGCAGCGATGCGCAGCGCCTCCTGCGTCAGCCGCTCGATCGGCCGCGCGACGCGCCGCACGATCTGCAAGGTGACCAGCAGACAGGCGAGAAGCGAGGCGATGCCGATCATCGCGCTCAGGAACAGGGCGTTCTGGGTCGCCACGCGGATGACCGACACATTGACGTCGGCGCCGGCCGTGCCGCTGACCGCTCCGCCGGCGCCATAGACCGGCGCCGCCGCGGTTTTCAGCAACCCCCATTTTTCCTGATATTCGACCGGCGAAACATAGATGTCCCGCCGACGCTGCACGTCGCGGAGCCCTGCCATCGTCTCCTCGGGCAGGCTGTCGGGCGAGCCTGACGGTGTGTGCTCCTCGCCCTCGGTGCCGTCGAGGATGTAGCGCACCTCGGTCGGACCGCTCGTTATCTGCGTATAGATATAGGTGAGTCCCAGCCGCTCGCGAATCCGGCGCATCGGCTCGACGTTCCGGCGATAGCGGATGTCCTGCTCGATCGCTGCGGGATCGCGCCCGGCCTTTGCGGCGCCGATCAGCCAGTCGTGATCGGCCGGATCGATCAGCGCGCCGGTCAGCGCGCTCGTCGCGATCAGCCGGTCGTCGAACTGGCGCAGGATCGTCGCGTTGATCCGGTTGTAGACGAGGATCGCTCCCAGCAGCGCCGCGAGCGCGACCACCGGCAGGAACACCCGCAGCAGCAGCGTCTGGATGCCGATTTTCCGGTTACGCGGCATGATCGCGTCCGTCCTGCACGCGCAGCATCACCAGCGCGAGATCGGGATGGCGCGCCGCCGCCGCCCGAATGTCGGCGTGGGCGATCCAGAAGCGCTCGCCGCCGGCGGTGGCGCCGCTCCAGGCGCCGGCGAAGGGCTCGGTCCGCGCCGCTTCTGCAAGGCTGGCGAGGGCTTCGAGCGTGGCAGCGGCGAAGTTCGGGGTTCGGCGCAATGCGTCGATCAGGTCGACACGGCTCGGACCGGTGGCACGCTGCAGGCCGAGCAGCGCGAGCAATTCGCGGCGCAGCGGGGTCGGCATTCCCGCGCGGATCAGAGGCGCGGTCCGGCAAGCAAATTCGCTTTGCGAAAGGCGCTGGTGGAGCAGCGCCAGTGCAACGGCCACCTCGACGGGGGCGCCGCTGTCGAGAGCGGCCTCGGCGAGTGCGATGATCTCGTCGCCGGACGGCGGCGCGGCGGTGTTCGGCTCGCGGGGTTTCAACACCGCTTCGACGCCGCGGAACAGCGCGTGACCGATGCCCGTTTCGACCGCCTCCATGGCGTTGGCGCGAACCTTGGCATTGGCGGAGTGGAGCGACACGATCAGCAGGTCGAAATCGGGCAGCAGGCCGCGCAGCGCCAGCAGTTCGAGCAGGAAATCGACCGCGGCGCTCGCGCGTTCACGCTGCGCGCGGGCGAGCAGGCCGGCGAGGCTCGAGCCATCGTCGGCCGCGTCGAGCCGCCGGGCGCTGTCGATCGCCCGCCGCGCGGCGTCGAGTTCGGCGGCGACGATCGCGTCCGATTGCGCCGCGAATTGCGCCTGCGACAGGCTGGCGAGCGCGCGCGCCGCCACCGCGCGCTCGCCTTGCGGGCGGCGTGCATCGCGCAGCGCGGCGACGAGATGCGGGACGGCGGTCTCGCCGAAATCGGCGATCAGCGCCGCGCTTTGGCGCCGTTCGCGCGGGCTTTGCCGGGGTGCCGCCGCGAGGAGGTCGGCGATGGCGTCCGGATCGGCGAGGCGGGGCTGGTCCGTTTCTCCGTGCAAGCTGACTGCCAGGACGTGGAGCGGCGTGCCGGGCGACGCCGACAGATCGCGCAGCCGCGCCTCCGCCGCGGGCGTCAGGGTCGGGGCCGGTGCGCCGAAATTGAGCCAGCCCTGCCGCATGTTGCCCGCCATCGCCGCCGGATAGAACTGGCGCAGCAGGACGACGGTCGCGATCAGCAGCGCGCCCAATATCACCCCGATTCCCGAAAGCTCGCGCAGGTCGAGATATTTGGCGGCATAGAGCAGGAAGCCGCCCGCGATCAGGCTGGCCAGCGGCTCGCACATCCCCTCGATCACGGTGCGGAGCGGGCGCTTGATCGCCGAGGGCACCGCGTTGAACAGCAGATTCTGGTTATTGTATTCGATCGAGGTCAGCACGCCGTGATAGGCGAAAAAGGCCGCGATCGCGGCGGCGTAGCCGCTGCTGAGAAAGAAGAAGCCGAACACCGCGAAATAGGTGAGGGGCAGGATGAAGGCGACGTTGCGGACGCCGAGCCGCATCACCAGCCGGTTGAAGACGAACAGGCAGACGAGGAGGTTGAAGATGTTCGACGCCGCATAGAGCGCGCCGAACAGCGCCGCGAGCTGAGCCTCGCTGCGCCCCTGCTGCAGCACCGCGGCATATTGATATTCGGCGAGATTGGTCATCAGCAGCGTGACGAACAGGGTCGCCGTCAAAACGAGCGTGTAGCGCGAGGTGCGGAAGCTGTTCGCCATCATCGCAACCTGCGCGGCCACTCCGGCTGGTTGCCCGCTCTCCTCGGCGTCGCTTTCGCTGAGCTGCGGCCAGCGGCGGCCGAGCGACCAGGCGAGCGGCATCGTCGCGAGCGCGATCCCGGCCCAGAGCAAGAGGAAGCCCGGAAGTGGAACGACCGCGGCGAGCAGATTGACGATCAGCGCCCCGGCCGCGGTGCCCAGCGCGCAAAAGGCTGCAAACAAAGGGAACAGCCGTTTGGCGTCCTGAATGTCGAAATAGGCGTCGGTGAAGTTCCAGAACAGGCTGTAGAGTGCGATATACCACATCGCGAGATAGAGCTTCAGCGCGTAATAGAGCGGCGCGCTGTCGCCCGCGCGGCCGAGCAGCGCCCACAGGATCACGCCGCCCGCGACGAGCATCGCCAGGGTCGCCATCACCATATGGTTCAGCGAAAAGCGCACCATCAGGACCGAAAACAGGCCGGTGTAGACCAGCATCACCGCCGGGGTGAGCATGAAGATCACCGGCAGCGCGTCGGCGCCGACATGGCTGAAGAAGGCGGCGTCGCCGGCGCTGAAGCCGATGCCGAGCCCCATTTGCAGCAGAAAGCCGAACAGCGCAAACTGCGCGAGTTTCGGCCATTCCCCCGGCTCGACGCGCAGCAGACGGTTCAGCCTGTCGATCAAGATATTTCGCCCCTCCGCCCCGCAATGCCGCACCGCATAGCAACAAATTATTGATGAAGTCAGCCGCACGGTTGTCAGCGCGGACAAAAGCGGCGATGGTGGCGGCAGGGGTGATGACGGGACGCAAGCGAAAATTCGGGCTCAAGCCCCAGCTGTTATTGCTGCTGTTCGCGCTCAACCTGATCGCGGCGACGGCCTATTCGGTCGTGCTCTATACGATCGACCGCGCCGAGATACTCGCCGGAATCGATCGGCAACTCGTCACCGCGGCCAATGCGGTGCAGGAAATCGTGCCGCGCGGCTATCACGACGGAATCAGCGACGCGACGTCGGTCTCGGCCGAGCAATTCGATGTCGTGCAGGACCGGCTGTCGCATTTCGCGAACGAGTCGGGGCTCGTCTACGCTTATACCTATATGCAGTTCGGCCCCGAGATTCGCACTGTCGCGACCAGCGCGACGATCCCCGAAATGCAGTCGGGGACGCAGACGCGCTTCTTTGCCCTTTACGATACGGCGCCCGCCCGCCTGCGCCAGAGCTTCCGCGACGGACGGGTGCGGTTCGACGAATATAGCGACAGCTTCGGCCGCTTCCGCTCGATCTACAAGCCAGTGCGGATGCGCGACGGACGCACCTACGTCATCGGGGCCGACATCGACCTGCACCAGCTCGACGCGAGCCTGCGCAAGGCGCTGATCCAGTCGATCGCGGTCGGGGTCGTCATGTTCGCGCTTTCGCTCGCCGTCGGCTGGCTGCTGATCGGGCGGATCGTGCGGCCGCTGGCACAGCTCACCGCCTTCACCCGCGGGATGGAGGAGCGCAGCTTCGAGCCCGATGAGCGCGAACTGCTCGCGATACAGGAACTCGGCGGCGCGCGGCGCGACGAGGTCGGCAGCCTCGCCGAAGCGATGTCGGGAATGATCGCGCGGCTGCAGCGCTATCTGATCGAGGTCGAGACCGCGACCGCGGCGCGCGAACGCGTCGAGGGCGAACTGACCGCGGCGCGTGACATTCAGGTCGGGATGCTGCCGCGCAAGTTCCCGCCCTTTCCGGGGCGCACCGACCTCGACGTTTTCGCGATGCTCGAACCCGCGAAGCAGGTCGGCGGCGACCTTTACGACTATTTCCTGATCGACCGGAACCGGCTGTTCTTCGTCGTCGGCGACGTCGCGGGCAAGGGGGTGCCGGCGGCGCTGTTCATGGCGATGACGACCACCCTGTTCAAGGCGCAGGCGCTGTCCGCGACCTCGACGGCGGAGATCATGACGCGCGTCAACGCCGAACTCGCGCGCGACAATGTGGCGGAGATGTTCGTCACCGCGCTGGCCGGGATATTGGACCTGCGCGACGGCAGCGTCGTCTATAGCGACGCCGGCCACGAAGCGCCCTTCATCGTGCGCGCGGACGGCCGCGTCGAGCGGCTGGAGAAGCAGCAGGGCATGGCGATGGGCATCTTCGACGATGTCGCCTATCGTTCGGACCGCTTCACGTTGGAGCCCGGCGACGCGGTGGTCCTGTTCACCGACGGCGTGTCGGAGGCGACGGGGCCGGACGAGGAACTCTACACCGCCGCGCGCATCCGGGCGGCGCTGGAGCGCAGCCGCGAGAATCCATCGGCGCGCTATATCGCCGAAGGCCTCGCCGACAGCGTGCGCGCCTTCGTCGGGGAAATCCCGCAGTCGGACGATATCGCGATTCTGGTGGTCTGCTACGAAGGGCCAGCGGGGGGCGGTTAGGGCGTAGTCGAGTAGATAACCGCGAAACTCTGTGTTCCTATCTCGTCATCCCGGCGAAGGCCGGGATCTCCCCGGTGCGTCAGGTCGAAACGGTGAGATCCCGGCCTTCGCCGGGATGACGATTCCGTCAAAATGACCGGCTCTAGCTTCCCAGCACCAGCGGCGCGCGGTCGACGCCGTGCATCTTGCGTAGATAGAGCCGCATGTCGGCGATCGCGTCCAGCAGCCGCTTCGGCTCGCTCGGCGGGGCAGCGGCCGCCGCGGCAACGAGCGGGCATTCTTCGATCTCCCACGGCAGGAAGTCGAAGCCGGTTTCGGCGTCGCTGACCCAGACGATCGGATAGGGGCGGCCGAACATCACGCCCTTCAATTCGTCGCGGCCGACGAGGTGGAAGGCGAGGTCGCCCGCGTTGCGGGCGCCCAGCAATTGTTCGAGCAGGTCGAGCGAGACGACGAGGCTCGACGGTCGGGCATATTTGGAAAGGCGAAAGCCGAGATCGACGTCGGGGCCGATATAGTCGATATGCCGCGCTCCGTCGCCCGCCGCCAGTTCGGCGATGTCGAGCTCGATATTCTGTTCGCCAAAGGCGACGAGCCAGGCGGTGCCCTTGAGCCGCAGCGGAATGCGCTCGAAATAGCGGCTTTCATAGAGCGCCATCGCGCGGAGCAGCGCGCGCAGGATCGACGCCGCTTCTTCGGCGCTCTGCGGCTCGGCGGCGAAGATGACCTCGTCGCCCATCGCCTTCCAGATGTCGATCGACGGCGTGCGCTCGTCATCGATGAACTCGAAGCCGACCTGCCCCGCGAGGATCAGCGGGAAGTTGCAGAAGAAGGCCTGGAACACCTCGAGCCAGCCCTGGCTTCCCTGGCCCGAGAAACGGGCCTTGAACTGGGTCGAGCCGACCATGTCGATGGATAGGAAGAGGCGGATCATGTCATTCCCCGAGCGGCGATAGCGGGCGGCGGCGCGCGATCTATACCCGCGCCCCGTTAACATAAGCAGAGGATAGGACCATGAAATATCGTCGGTGCCGAGGTGCGGCGATGCGCGTAATTCTATTGTAATTGCGAATCGTTCTCGATAATGGCGGACATCGCTTTCAACCAGAAGTCCCCATGCACGCACCCCCATCCTCGCGCACGGCCCCGCGCCCGCCGGTCAAGAAAAGCCGGAAAGCCTTCTGGCTGAAGCAGCTGCATATGTGGCACTGGATGAGCTCGGCGATCAGCCTGATCGGCCTGCTGCTGTTCGCGATCACCGGCTTCACGCTCAATCATGCCGCCGACATCGAGGGGGCGCCCGTCGTCGTCGAAAAGACGGCGCAGATGCCGCAGGCCGTGCTGGGCCAGCTCGGCGCCGATCCGGCCGGGGGCAAGGGCGCCCTGCCGCGGCCCGTCGCGGCGTGGGTCGAGGATCATTTCCCGGTCAAGGCGACGGGCGAGGCCGAATGGTCCGCCGACGAAGTCTATCTGCCCGCGCCGCGGCCCGGCGGTGACGCCTGGGTCGCGATCGACCGCGCGAGCGGCGCGGTGTCGAGCGAGGTCACTGATCGCGGCTGGATTTCCTATCTCAACGACCTCCACAAGGGCCGCAATTCGGGCGGCGAGTGGAGCCTGTTCATCGACGTCTTCGCCTTCGCCTGCCTGATCTTCGCGATCACCGGCCTGTTCCTGCTCTGGCTGCATTCGGCGAAGCGCAAGAGCACCTGGCCGCTCGTCGGCGCCGGTCTGATCCTTCCCGCGGCCATCGCGATCATCTTCATCCACTAAGGAGAGTCTTCATGCAGTCCCCTTCGCGCACGCTTCTGATCGGCGGCTCGCTGAGCGCCGTGCTGACCGCCCCGGTCCTAGCCGCGGCGCCCGCGACGATGGACGTCACCATCACCATCCCGCAGCTTAAGGTCGCCGAATATCATCGTCCTTACGTCGCGATCTGGGTCGAGAAAGCGGGCGCTCCGGCGAAAACGGTCGCGGTCTGGTACGATTATGACATGAAGAACAACGAAGGCACCAAATGGCTGCGCGACGTGCGCCAATGGTGGCGCGCCTCGGGGCGGACGATGACATTCCCCGCGAACGGCATCACCGGCGCGACGCGCGCGCCGGGCGCACAGAAAATCTCGTTCAGCCGGGCCCAGCTCGGCGCCACGGCACCCGGCAATTATGTGCTGGTGATCGAGGCCGCGCGCGAGGTCGGCGGACGCGAACTGCTCCGCATCCCCTTCACCTGGCCTGCCAAGGCCGGCCCGGGCGGGCGCGCCGCGGGCAAGACCGAACTCGGCGCCGTCACGGTCGCCTTCCGCTGATCCAACGAAAGGGCAGGGCAATGAAAAAGCAGATTTGGGGTTTCGCCGCGACGGTCGCGCTGGCGGCGATGGCCGCGGTTCCGGCGAGCGCGCATCGCCAGTGGATGCTGCCGTCGTCGACGGTGCTGTCGGGCGACGATGTGTGGGTGACGGTCGATGCCGCGGTGTCGAACGATCTTTTCTATTTCGAGCATCAGCCGCTGCGGCTCGATGCCGTCCATGCCTGGGCGCCCGACGGCAGCGAGGTATCGATCGAGAATAAGGCGACGGGGCGCTATCGCAGCACCTTCGACGTTCATCTGACGCAGAAGGGCACCTATCGCATCGCGTCGGTCGCCGACATGCTGATGGGCAGCTATGAGCTGAACGGCAAGACCGAGCGGCTGCCGCGCGGAACCACCGCCGCCAACCTTGCCGAGCGGTTGCCGGCGGGAGCGACCAATGTGCAGACTGCCGAGGCGAACAACCGCAACGAGATTTTCGTGACGGTCGGCGAGCCGACGACGACGTTGTTCAAGCCGACCGGGAAGGGGATCGAGATGGTGCCGGTGACGCATCCCAACGACCTGTTCGCGGGCGAGGCGGCGACGTTCCAGTTCCTGCTCGACGGCAAGCCCGCCGCGGACCTGCCGGTCACGGTGATTCCCGGCGGCATCCGCTATCGCGACCAGCTCGGCCAGATCGACCTCAAGACCGATGCCGAGGGCAAGGTCGCGGTGACCTGGCCCGAGCCCGGCCTATACTGGATGAACGTCACGACGCCGCAGACCGCGCGTGGTGAAGGCGGCGAGGGCGGCCCGCCGCCGGCATCGGCCGCGCCGCAGCGCCGCGCGGGCTATGTCACCACGCTCGAGGTGATGGCGCCCTGAGCGAACACCCCGGCGACCGCATCCTGATCCCCCGCGCGCTGACGCCCGCCGCCTTTGCGGCGCGGACCGGCGCGGGGGACATCCAGACCCTGTCGGGCGAAGCGATGGGGACGAGCTGGTCGCTGCACGCGGTCGCCACCTTGTCCGATCTCGCGGCGGGCGTGGAAGCGGCGTTCGGCCGGGTTATCCGGCAGATGAGCCAGTGGGAGCCTGACTCCGACCTGTCGCGCTTCAACCGCGCGCCTGCGGGTGCTTGGCGGGAGATTCCGCCCGAATTCGCGTATGTGGTCGCGGCGGCGCTGGCGATCGCGGAGGCGAGCGATGGCGCCTTCGATCCCGCTTTGGGGGCGATCACCGAAAATTGGGGCTTTGGGGGCCGCGGCTCGGTGAACCATGTTCCGTGCGACGCACCTGCCGTGGAACGACGCGTCGAGCTGGATGCCGTGAACGGTCGCATCCGGCGCAGCGAAGGCGCACAGCTCGACCTGTCGGGGATCGCCAAAGGCTATGGCGTCGATCTCGCCGCCGAATGGCTGCTCGGGCAGGGCGTGCGTCATTTCCTGCTCGAACTCGGGGGCGAATTGCGTGGGCAGGGGATACGGCCCGACGGCCAGCCGTGGTGGGTCGATGTCGAAATGCCGCCGACGACATCGATCGCACCGTGGCGCATCGCGCTGCACGATTTATCGGTGGCGACCTCGGGCAACTACCGGCGCGGCTTCGTGGCGGACGGGCGGCATTATTCGCACAGCTTCGATCCCATGACCGGGCGGCCGATCGTCAGCACCGTGTCGTCGGTGACGGTGCTGCACCGAAGCTGCATGATGGCCGATGGCTGGGCGACCGCGCTGACCGTGTTGGGACCGGAGAAAGCAATCGCGCTCGCCGATGCGCAGGGCCTCGCGGCGTCGATGGTCGCCGGCGATCGCGAACATATCTCGCGCGAATGGCGCGCGATGCTGGGCTGAGGCGCGGGCCTATCCGCGCAGGACGAACGGGATCTCGACCAACCCCTTGACCTTCACCGCCTGGCCGCTGCGCATCGTCGGCGCCCAGCGCCATTTGCGCACCGCGCGGAGCGCCGCTTCGTCGAGGCGGTCGAAGCCGCTGCTGCGCGCAACCGAAATCGCCGCGACCGAGCCGTCGATGTCGAGCGTCAATGACAGCACCACCGTTCCCTGCTCGCGATGCCGCCGGCTTTCGGTGGGATAGCGCGGCGGGGCGCCCGATACCATGCGCGTGCCGAGATCGCACGCCTGCACCGTCGAAGGCGGCGCGGGCGGGGCCGGGGGCGTCGGCGGCGCAGGTGCCGGGACCGGTGGCGTCGGAACCGGATCGGGTGAGGTCTGGATCGGCGGCTGATCGGTCGGAATCGCGACCAGCGGGCGCGGGGCGAAGACCGGCGCCTTTTGCTGCGGCGGCACCTCCTTCGGCGGGGACGGCGGCGGCGGGGGCGGCGGCGCGATCGACAGGTTGACCACCGCCAGCTTGGCGGCCTCGGTTTGCGCGCGGTGATAGCCGGTGTGGAGCAGCACGGCGAACAGCCCCGCCGTCAGCAGGGCCGCGAGCGCGGCGGCGGGCAGATTGGGGCCCTGATCCTCGCCGTAACGGCCGGGCGTCACCGAGCCCGCGTTCGCGAAAACGCCGCGGGCCGATGCCGCCGCTGCGCGCGCCCGCATCTCCGTCTCGGGCTCAGGTTTCGGACCAGCGCCGGAGGAGATTGTGATAGACGCAGGTGAGTTGGAGGACAGCATTGTCGTCGGCTCCGTCGAGCGTGAGTTTCTGGATGGCGGTGTCCATCTCGAACAGCATCCGCCGCAGGTCGTTGTCGCGCACCATGCTCTGTATCCAGAAGAAGGATGCGAGCCGCGCGCCGCGGGTCACCGGCTCGACACGGTGAAGGCTGCTCGAGGGATAGAGGATCGCGTCGCCGGCGGGCAGCGCGACGGCATGTTCGCCATAGGTGTCGCTGATGATCAGCCGGCCGCCGTCATAATCGGCGGGATCGTTGAGGAAGAGGGTGCACGACAGGTCGGAGCGCAGATGCTCGCCCGTCGCCATTTTCATCACCGCGCCATCGACGTGAAAACCATAGGCGCCGCCGCCGGCATAGCGGTTGAAGCGCGGCGGCAATATCTTGCGCGGCAGCGCGGCGGCGAAGAAGAGCGGGCTGCGCTTCAGCGCCGCGAGCACCGCGGCGCTGAGCTCGGCCTTGAGCGGCGAAGCGTCGGGCACCTGCTCGTTGCGTTTGACCTTCGCGCCCTGCGCGCCGACCGTCTCGCGTCCGTCGGTCCAGTCGGCGCCGTCGAGACGGCGGCGGAATTCCGCGGCCTCCTCCGGCGTCAGGACATTCGGGATATGCAGCAACATGCCGGCTCAAATCCTTTTCAAACGGCGAAGGCGGGAGGCACGCCCCCCGCCCAGGCCCGGTCGCCCAAGCCCCGTTCCGGCTTCCTAGAAGCGGAAATCGGCACTGAACAGGAAGGTCTGCGGCTGCCCCGGAGTATAGCGATAGCCGCTCTTGTTGATCGCCGCGACATAATCTTTGTCGAAGAGATTATAGGCGTTCAGGCGCAGTTTGACGTTGTCGTTGACCGCATAGCCGAGCAGCGCATCGACGACCGTATAGCCCTGGGTGCGGGGCGGGGTGCCCACCGCGCCGTCGGTCCCGCGCCGCATCCCGCTGGTGTAGCGGACGCCGCCCGCGATCTCGAGGCCGAAGGGCGCGCGATAGCTGGTCCAGGACGAGAAGCTGTCGTCGGGAGAGTAGGTCAGGCCTTCGCTGCCGTCCGCCGCGATGCCGCTGCCGTTGGTGACCTTGGTCTTCTGATGCGCATAGCCGGCGGAGATCGACCAGGCATCGGTGATGTTGCCGACCACCGACAGCTCGACCCCGCGCACCCGCTTCGATCCGCTCTGGATGTCCGAGGGATCGGTGGCGTTGATTTCGTTCAGCACCTTGGTCTGGAAGATCGCCGCGTTGACCGCGAGTGCGCCGTCGAGCACGTCCCACTTCACGCCGGCCTCGATCGTCTTGGCCTTTTGCGGTTCGAAGTCGGGGTTGTTGGCGCTGTTGCCGGTCGCCAGGGTGAAGGCCTCGCCGCCCGGGGGCTGCTGCGACAGCGCATAGTTCACATAAAGGCTCAGCGGCTCGACCGGCTTGAGCACCGCGCCCAGCTTCCAGTTGAACAGCGTGTCCTTGGCTTTCAGGTCGGCGGTGGTGACGATCGAACCGACCGGAGCGGTCCCGCACGGCACGGCGCCGCGGCCGGTGCCGTTGTTGCAGATGGCGGTGTTGACATAGGTCGTCTTGAAATGATCGAGGCGGATGCCGCCGGTGACCAGCAGGAGGCCGTCGAAGAATTTGGCGGTGTCGAAGGCATAGAAGGCCAGCGTGTTCGTCTTGCCGCGTCCGGCGGTTCCGTTGCGCGAATGGGTATAGTCGCTCGTGTCGTTCCAGTTCGGGTTGTAGAGGTTGGCGACCGGCAGCGTGCCCGTCGAACTGTGGCCGTAGATGACCTGTTTCTCGCTGGTCAGTTCGGCGCCGATGCTCAGATTATGCTCGATCGCTCCGGTCGCGAAATCGGCGCGCAGGTTGAGCTGATCGGTCAGGATGCGGTTCCGCGCGTCGCGGATCGTGGGATTGCCGCGGGTCAGCGTGTAAGCGGACAGATCGTCGGGGTTGGCGGGATTGCCGACGATGTTGGCGCCCGTCGACATGAAGGCGGTCAGCAGATAATCCTGCTCGGTCTGGCCGACGCGCGCGACGTTCGACAGCCGGACATTGTCCGAGAAATCATGCTCGATGATCAGCGTCGCCATCTGCGCCTTCACATCGTCGTGATCCTTGCGCGTGCCGTAGAAATTCTTCGAATCGACGGGGTGGCCGACCAGCGACTCCAGCCCGGCCTGGGGCTCCCAGCCGGGAAGGGCGATGGTCGGGACATAGCCGTCGGGGATATTGTCCTGATCGACATAGAGCAGGTTCAGATAAGCGCGGGTCGCGGTGTCGAGACCGAGGCCGAGCGAGGCGGCGAGGCCGAGCCGCTGGTTATTGACATGGTCGCGGCCCGGAACGTCGCTGTCCTGCCACAGCATGTTGAGCCGGAGCGCGCTGTTGCTGAGGCCGCCGAGCGTCTGGTTGACATCGGCGGTGATCCGCTTCTGCCCG
>Ga0182745_1001438_pt1 | contig 22830 bp, 12 predicted proteins | sample eDN3rd30CKraftBY_FD_128523 | JGI IMG/M metagenome (GOLD analysis project Ga0182745, IMG submission 128523) | Enriched backyard soil microbial communities from Emeryville, California, USA - eDNA 3rd pass 30_C Kraft BY (version 2) (version 2) | ecosystem: Environmental > Terrestrial > Soil >...
CACCTGATCCTGGGGGGAGACAATCTCGATCTGGCACTGGCTCATCACCTGGAACGCAAGTTGTGTGGAGATGGGAAGCTCGAGCCGCGTCAATGGGGAAGTTTGCTGCGAACCTGCCGCCACGCCAAAGAGACGTTGCTGGATGCCCATGCTCCCGAATCGTACAGCTTGGCCCTGCCCGGTTCGGGTTCGAAATTGATTGGCGGTGGGCTGCAGGTGGCTCTCTCTCGGGAAGAAGCCCGGCAACTGGTTCTGGATGGTTTTTTTCCGGAAGTGAATTTGCAGGACCATCCCGGTCGAAAGTCGTCGGGATTTCAGGAATTCGGCCTGCCCTATGCTGCTGACCCGGCCGTCTCCAGACATCTGGCATATTTTCTGGAGAATCATTGTCAGGCTGGTTTGGAGCTGGGGGAAGCCGGTTCCACGCGCCCTGATGTCATTCTCTTTAATGGCGGCGTGTTTGTCTCGCCTTTGATTCAGCAACGCGTTCTTGCGTTGATTCGAAAGTGGTTCAGTGCCGGCGATGCCCAATGGACTCCCGTGGTATTGAAAAATGATCGCCATGATCTGGCAGTCGCTCATGGAGCTGCCTACTACGGAATGGTCCGGCGAGGAGTGGGGGTGCGCATCGCTGCGGGGCTTCCGCGAACCTACTACATGGGAGTGGGAACCGCCCGACCCACCGACTCGACGGATCAGTCAGTCCAGGCTCTCTGCCTGATGCCCGCTGGGGCCGAACCAGGAACGGAAATCCATCTTGCGGAACATACCTTTCAGTTGACGATCTCGACGCCGGTCGAGTTTCCACTGTTTCACTCCAGCTTGCGTTTGACCGATCAGCCCGGCACGATTTCACCCATTGAACGGGAACAACTCACCCCCTTGCCCCCCATTCGAACGGTGCTGAGATCACGAAAAGAAAAACAGGCGAGGGAAATTGCCGTCCAGTTGCATGCCCGTTTAACGGAACTGGGGACATTGCAGGTCTGGTGCAGCGAAGTGGATGGAAATCGCACTTGGCAACTGCAGTTCGATGTTCGTTCCGCCACTCAGACAGACCTGACCGGTCATACGGGCGAAGGGGAATCGGCCGGTGTGCTGGATGAAGCATCCATTCAACTTGTCCACACGATACTGGAAAATTGTTTCGGTCCAAAATCGACGGAAAAGCCCGCCGGTCTGTCCAAGCGGATCGCCCGTCTATTGGAACTTTCCCGGGAGGAATGGCCTCCGGCGCTTTTGCGACAGATGTGGGACCAGTTGCTGGAACTGGAGTCCGGACGAAAGAAAAGTGCCGAACACGAAGCACGCTGGTTGAATCTGCTGGGATTTGCGCTGCGTCCGGGATATGGCATGGCGCTGGATGACTGGAGGGTGATGGAATCCTGGAAGCGGCTGCGCGGTCAGATGCACTATCCCGGACCGACGACACTGACCGAATGGTGGATTCTCTGGCGTCGCATCTCCGGTGGCTTGGCAGCCGGCCAGCAACAGGCACTCGCCAACCCTTTGATCACCCGCTTGAAGGATGAACGACGAAAGGCAAAACGAAGGTCATTCCCCGGACGGAATGGTCAGCTACAGGAACAGGCAGAAATCTGGCGGATGCTCGGATCGCTGGAACGCCTGCCCATGAATCAGAAACAGGAGCTAGGACAATTGGCGTTTGAGTTGCTGGAGCAACCGGATCAATCGGCACTGGAGCCGGCACTGTTCTGGTCGATCGGTCGACTGGGGGCTCGTGAGCCGTTTTATGGTCCCCTCAATACCGTGGTTGGTCCGGACACCGCGGAACGCTGGCTTGTTCAACTGATGGGAACCCGCAATGCTTCACCGGAACGGTTGCTGGCCGTGATGCAACTGGCCCGGCGAACCGGCGATCGCTATCGCGATTTACCGGATCAAAAACGTGAGAAAGCAGCGAATTGGCTCACCGCGCGAGAGGCCTCTTCAGAATTGATCACGCTCGTCGAGCAGGGGGGCGAACTGGCCAGCCAGACTTCCGCACTTGTCTTTGGAGATTCGTTGCCCATCGGTCTGCGTGTCCAGTCACATGTTTGAATCCGTTCCGGAATGAAGGGAAAGAGCCTGGATGAATTTTTTTCAGACTCCATTATTCTATTTATGGACTCCTCAGGCGGTGTCTCTCTCAATGGAACTCCAGAAAGGCTGAGTGCATGTCAGTATCAATTCGAGCGATCTTTCCGATCTGCCTTGCTGTGTGCGGGGTGTTCTGTCCAGGGTGCGAAAAAAATGCTGACCCCAAACTGGACGAGGCGGCATTCACCAGCGATCCCTTGATGCAGTCGAAATCCAGCCAGGAAAACTCCGGGGCGGCAACAGCTGGATCGCAACCGGAGATTCCCACCATTTCCCTGGGGGGAGGAAGTGCTTCCGCAGACAAGAGGAACGGAGCAACCCCAGTCCTCACTCCCGAAGAACATCGCCGGCAATTGTTAGCCGCCATGATGCCGTTACAGGTCTTGCTGGGACAATGGCACGGCACCACTCAACGGCAAATCGGACAGTTCAAAGCAGTGGATGAACCGAGTTGGGTCTGGGATTTTCAGACCGACAAGAATCAGCCGGCGCTGGTAATGACGTCTGCGACCAGCCCTTATATCCGGTCTGCCCGATTAACTTATCTCACGGAACGGGACATCTTTCAGCTGCAAGCCGTTGATCCGGAAGGGAATTCCCGCGTTCTTGAAGGGACTTTTTCCTCGCCGGTTGAAGAATTCCAGGGTGATGATCAGAAAATGCACGTCAAATATAAACTGGAGTTGACCCAGGTCGAGCCGGCACAACAACGGGACCAATGGCAGATTGTTTTTAATCAGCAGGAGAATAATCGTTATCTGCAGGAGATGGCCAAAAAACGAGGTGCTAACTATCTCCGGGTTGATACCGTCGCCACTCAGCGGCAAGGGACCTCTTTCGCGAAGAGTGATGCAGGATACGGAGAAAAGGAATGTCTCATTTCGGGTGGATTAGGAACGATTCAAGTCAGTTTTCAAGGCAAATCATACTGGGTGTGCTGCACGGGTTGTAAAGCTGCCTTCGAAGATGATCCTGCCAGCTGGATTGCAGAGTATAATAAGAAGAAGTCTGGCAAGTCCATGTAGCGTCGGAGTCTCTCATCATCTTGCCTGTTGTCACTTGATTCGTTCGGTCGTTCCTGTTCTGATCGAGTGGAGAAAAGGGAAAGAAGATAGTATAAAGGAAAGAGCGAAAAGTATCGACTACAGGCGACACGCTGTTTCGAATGGCGCCGGCATTTTCATAAAGTATAACGCATGAAGTATAACGTTTCGCAGTAAGATCCGATTGCAGCCCGAATGGACCTTTTCGGACAGGCTCGTAGACAAAATTAAACGACAGAGGGCGCAGGGAAGAGCAGGGGAAAAACTTTGTCGTTTCCATGACTCAAATTCTTCTGGATTGGGGAAGGAATTCGGGAGAACACAAGCAGCGAATTCTGATCGCGTGTTGAATCTGTTCCGTAACGATATATTGACGATGTGTTATGAAAATTTTAGTGCTATTTTCCTTATCCTCTGTTCCTTCCCCATGCTAACCAGTTCTTATGTCTTCACTCACGGATGATCTGACTCCCGCGCAGTCTGCGGCGGTCCGCCAGCTGGAGGGCCCCTTGTTGATCCTGGCCGGTCCGGGCTCGGGGAAAACGCGGGTCGTGACCCGCCGCATTGCCAATCTTCTGGGGCATGGCGTTCCTGCTCGCAATATTCTGGCGATCACGTTTACAAATAAAGCCGCCCGAGAGATGGCGGAACGGGTTGAATCACTCGTTCCGGGAAACCGGGTCTGGATCAGCACATTCCATCGTTTTTGTGCGAGACTCCTGCGACAATATGGAGAATATGTCGGTCTGAAATCGAACTTCACGATTCTGGATACCTCCGACCAGAAACAGGCGATCCGCCGCGTGCTGCATGATCTGGATTTTGATCCAGTCCACTTTGCTCCGGATAAAATTCTCTGGCGGATCAGTACCGCTAAAAACGATCTTATCACCCCGGAATTGTTTCATGATCGTTATGCAGCCAGTATTGGAGACCACTGGCAGGCGGCTGTTGATAAAGTCTATCCGGAGTATCAACGTTGGCTGTTAGCATCCAATACCGTCGATTTTGATGATTTATTATTACACACCGCATTGCTGCTTGCCGAAAATCGCGAGCTGCGACAGAAACTGGATGATCGTTATCGCTATATTCTGGTTGATGAATATCAGGATACCAATAGCTCTCAATATCAGATCGTGGCCGCTCTTTCACAGACATCCCGACATCTGTGTGTAACGGGCGATCCGGACCAGTCGATTTATGGATGGCGAGGAGCGAGAATTGCCAACATCCTGAATTTTGAGCGAGACTTTCCGGATGCCAGAACGGTGCGGCTCGAGCAGAATTTTCGCAGCACCCGTCTTATTTTAAATTCGGCCGATGCATTGATCGTGCATAACACTCAGCGTAAACATAAAGAGCTGATCACTGATCAAGCAGAGGGGGCTCCGGTACAACTCCTGTGTTATGACGATTCTCAAGGAGAGGCGGATGGCATTGCCGGACAGATTCTTCAGCTCGTGGAACAAAAAGGCTTGAAATGGGGAGACGTCGCGGTTTTTTATCGTGTGAATTCGCTTTCCCGACAGGTGGAGCATGCTTTCACGCGGTGGCGCATTCCTTATCAGGTGGCTGCCGGCGTCGCCTTTTTTGACCGGGCGGAAATTCGCGATCTGCTGGCCTATCTTCGATTGATTGAGAACCCTGCAGAACAGACTGCGTTCCTGAGAATTATCAACAAGCCTTTGCGCGGCCTGGGGAAAACATCGCAGGATCGATTATTGGCCTGGGCCGCCCAGCATCGCCAGACCCCGTTGGAAGCAGCAGCCCAGGCGGACAAGATTCCCAAGCTGTCTAAAAAAGCGGTCGCCATGTTCAAGGCATTTGCGAGAATGATGGATGCCTTCTCTTTGGCCAGTACCGGTTCCGTGGCGGACTTACTGCAACAAGTGGTTGACCAGACACGCTATACTGCTGCCTGGCAGGGAGTGGCATCCGAAGAAGCCTACGCACGCCAGGCCAATGTCGAAGAACTGGTCCATGCCGCCCGCCAGTACGATGCCGCGGCCGGAGAGGCCTGCAATCTGCAGGAGTTTCTGGAGCAGACGGCGCTTGTCAGCGATACCGACAAGATTGACGATGATTCGGGCCGCGTCACGTTGATGACATTGCATGCCGCCAAGGGGTTGGAGTTTCCCGCTGTCTTTATTCTGGGCGTTGAAGATGGCCTGATTCCACACGAACGGGCGACACGGGAGAACGATCGCCGGGAATTCGAGGAAGAGAGGCGATTATTGTTCGTGGGGATGACACGAGCCCGGCAATATCTGTTTCTCACGGAAACACGAGTGCGGGCTTTGCGTGGCCGGCTCATGCCAACCATTCCCAGTCCATTCACTTCTGAGCTGATTTGTGATCGCGTGGAATGCGGCACCTCTGGCAACCCGGAAGCTGCCTGGGCCGCCGTGATGGGAATCCCGTACGATCAGGATGAGTTCGCAGACGCTCCCGAGGAAGAGTCCATCGACATTCATCTTCGTGATCAGATTGAGGACCAGCAGGCCGTTGCAGCACCCGTATCCTCGGAGCAACCTGCTCAACCTGCACTGATGACCGGTGCCTCTCTGTTGAATGGTGCAGGGCACGTGGCGCAGATCCCGGTCGGGTTCTCGCTGGGACAGATGGTGCGGCACCCGCGTTACGGCACTGGTCTGGTCATCGCTGCCAGCGGAGTGGGATCACGGCGCATGGTGACCGTCGCCTTTTCCGAACAAAACAGAACGGAATCTTTTGTCGTCAACAAAGCCCCTCTCCAGCCGATCGGGTGAATCCGCCAACTTGAGCGATGGCCCTTTATTCGTTCTAATCGGAATCAGGCTTGCATCAAAAAATGTTCACATTCCCTGCATCACTCCGGAAGGTTCGCCTGATGCCCACATCCCGTCGTGATTTTCTGCGATCTTCTGCTCTGGCGGCTGGTGCAATGGCATTTGCGGCCCCATCGCTACGGGGGGCGGACAAGGTTCGCCAGTACCGCACAGCCCTGATCGGAACCGGCTGGTGGGGAATGAATGTGCTCACGGAGGCCGTTCAGGCGGGACATTCGAAAGTGGTGGCCTTGTGTGATGTGGATGGCAATCAACTGGCAGCGGCGGCCGATGAACTGGCGGCCCTCACGGCCGATGAACCGAAGCAATACCGTGACTTCCGGGATCTGTTCGATAAAGAGCAGATCGACATTGCCATTATTGCCACTCCGGATCACTGGCACGCACTGCAGTCCATCGCTGCATTAAAGCACGGGGCCCATGTCTATGTGGAAAAGCCAACTGGACACACCGTGAAAGAAAGCCGTGCCATGGTGAATGTGGCTCGGCAGGCGGATCGAACGGTTCAGGTCGGATTGCATCGCCGGGTTGGTCCGCATCATGTTTCCGGAATGAAGTTTCTGAAAGATCCAAACAATTTGGGCAAAATCGGCATGGTGAGAATGTTCGTACATGAGGGGGGAGGACCCGAAAGACCCACTCCCAATACGCCGCCGCCCAAAGAACTGGACTGGGATTTTTATTGTGGCCCCGCCCCGCTTCGCCCTTATTGTCGAAGAATTCATCCAGGTGGATTTCGGCATTTCAAGGATTTTGCGAATGGGACGATTGGAGACTGGGGCGTTCACTGGCTGGATCAGATGCTCTGGTGGAGCGAAGAACAGCATCCCAAAAAAGTGTACTCCACCGGAGGCAGACCGGTCGCCGGCCCCATCATCCTGAATGAACAGGAACAGACCACCGATACGCCCGATCACATGGTCGCGGTCTACGAATTCGATTCCTTCACAGCCACCTGGGAGAACCAGCGTTTTGGCCGGAGCGCTGCCGATCAGCATCCATATGGTTGTTATTTCTATGGAGAGAAAGGAGTCTTTCACATGGGCTGGAAGGATGGCTGGACGTTCTATCCCACGGGGTCGGGAAAGCCGGTCGTTCATGTCGATCCGCAGTTCGACAACAAGGCCGATGGGCATAACGTCACGCTGCTCTGGCGAGATTTTCTGAAGAGCATTGAATCCGGGGCCCCTCCAGCAGCCGATGCGGAAATTGGACATCGGGCCACAAATCTCAGCCTGCTGGGAGTTCTCTCCTACAAACTTGGTCGCAGCATTGCCTGGGATGGAGTCAAAGAGGAAATTCCCGGCGACGAAGAGGCAAACCAACTGCTGAAGCGCGAATATCGCGGCGAATGGGTCTATCCGGAAGTGTAACGGACGTGTGTGTCGTGCCCTGTCAGGGCTTGGATTTCGGGGACGTGATCATGAACGTCCTCCGTTGTCGGACTTTGCGTGAAGTCTTACCCGAATTTTTAAATTGACAAAGCACTAGACCAGTTTGGTCTCTCATGTGCCCGCGTCGAGTAGGTTTCACCTGATGAAAGACGGAATGCCGCGAGGCAAGTCCGCGACAAGATTTACAAAAACGCTCTTGCCACAGGGCACTCGCTGAGAGCGGATCATTGGCAGAGAAATTTCCTGTCGGCTGCCAACTGCCAACTGCTGGTTGTCAGCGACCATCCCGTTCTTCAAAATGAGGATGTCATTTCTGGGCTGTGCCGTGATGATTCCGGAATTCACCAAAATCTTACTGTTTCGTAATAATTGTTTTCGGAAGTCAACGTGCGATTGGGAATCATGGCGGAAAGGTCCGCCAAACCTGCAAAGATCTTCGAAAAACTGACGTCATTCTGCTTGCCTGCAGCGTGTTTGAAGAGGAAGGTTAAGCTGCAGTAATTCTTCGCACAGAGAATGTCGTCTCGAAGAATTGCTCAGAGCGTTGCACTCTTTGCAATGTGATTGTACGAAGGCTCATGATGGCTGGCGCGCCTCCGCTGATTTCTGTCATTATTCCCACTTATAACCGGGAGCGTCACCTGCTGCAGTGTCTGGGCAGTGTTCTCTCGCAGACCTATGCCAATCTGGAAGCGATCGTCATTGATGATGGTTCGACGGATGGAACCGCGGACCTGATGGCCAGGATTCAGGCACAAGACCAGCGGGTCCGTTATCTGCAAAAGTCGAACGGCGGCGTCTCCTCCGCTCGCAACATGGGAATTCGAGCTGCGCAGGGAGAACTGATTGCCCTGCTGGATTCCGACGATGCGTGGCTGCCCTGGAAGCTCGAATTACAACAAGCCGCACTGCAAGCCTTGCCGAACGCAGGCATGATCTGGACCGACATGGCCACGATCAATGAACAGGGGCTGCAGATTCATGACCGCTATCTGCGCCGGATGTACGGTTGCTATCAGAAATTGACCGGACCACTCTTTCAGCAGTTTATTGATCTCGACATTTCCGCGATCATCGCCGGCAGACAGGGAACGGTGAAAATCTGGCATGGCGGAATTTATCCACAGATGCTGAGGGGAAATCTGGTCCATACATCCACTGTTCTGCTGTATAAGGAGCGTGCCCTGCAGACGGGACTGTTTGACGAAAGCTATCTGCGGGCGGGAGAAGATTTTGGATTTCATCTGCGCACTTGCCGTCTGGGAGATGTCGCATTTTTTGATGAGTCCACGACACTCTATCGGATTGGCGCGGAGGACCAGTTGACTCACCGCCGTTTCCAGATCAGTCTGGCGGAGGCGTTTCTACGCACCATTACGGACGAAGCCCGGCTGATGAAGAAAGACTTGCCGCTCACCCCGGCCCAACTGAGCGAGGTGCTGTCCGAAGCACACTGCTGGTTGGGCTCGGAACTTCTCACCGCCAACCAGCGGAACGCTGCGTTGCCCCACTTACTGGAAGCCGTCAAGCAGGATCGCCACAATCTGCCCGCCTGGCGGCAACTGGTTCGTATGGTGACTCCGCGCCCCGTTCAGCGTCTTCTCCGAAAATTGCGAATGATTAAATCACCGCCGATTGCCACACCGGGGTGAGCGTTGGGCACTACAAATGATGCATGGGTTTGTTATCAGCGGGCATTTCTCCGTTGCGGCAACAGGTGTTCATTCCAGGCTGAGCGTCAGCCCGTCATAGGCGAGCCGGACATGGTCCGGCAGGCGGGCGTTTGTGGCTTCATGCGGAAGTGAATGAGAAATGTGGGTGAGATAGGCCTGCCTGGGTTTGCAGCGATCAATCACTTCCAGGGCCTGTTCGAGATTGAAATGGGTGGGATGCGGCTCATCTCGAATGGCTCCCAGGATCAGCACATCCAGATTCTGCAAGAATGGCCAACTCGCCTCCGGGATCTGGCTGACATCCGTGCAGAAGGCCACATTTCGCACCCGAAATCCCAATACGGGAAGATGGCCATGCAGCAGACGGATCGGCTGGACCGTCAATCCACAGAGTGAAAACGGTGTTTCGGAGATGGGAACAAAATTCAGTCGAGGTCTTGAGTGCAGCGTTTCCCTTTCGTCGAACGCATAAGCAAATGTGCTGCGTAATGCTTTTTCCGTTGCGGGTTCGCAGTACAGCGGAATGGATTGTTTCTGACGGAAACAAAAAATGCGCAGATCATCCAGGCCCATGATATGGTCGGCATGGGCATGTGTATAAATGACGCCGGCAATGGATGTGACGCGAGCCCGAATCATCTGTTGTCGTAATTCCGGACCGGTATCAATCAGAAAACCGGCTTCTCCATTACGGACATAGACACCGCTGCGCATGCGGTTGTCTCGGGGGTCAGGGGAAGTACAGACCGCACAGTTGCAGGCAATCATCGGCACGCCCGTGCTGGTTCCCGTGCCGGTTAACGTCAGGCTGATCGAGAGTCCCGACAGGTCTTCCGAGTGGTCCATTCCGTGTTCCGCATCGTGCATCGTCTTTCTATGCCTCGTCTTCAACCAGTTCTGAAACTCCATCCGCCGTGACCAGTAGCATGCGGTCTGTCAGGGGGTGATCTGTCTGCTGAAAATCCTCCTGCACACGCAGCCGGATGCGTTCCACCATGTCAGGCATGCGGGGAGAGACTGCCACAAAGAAATCACGTCCGGGAATTCCGACCACCAGGTCTCCCTGTGCCACATCGCGCAGTTGCGAAAGGAAGGAATGACATAACAGCCGGACGGTATTGTAAGTGTCCGGCTTGCCGGGAATCATCATCGAGGGGGCCCCCTGTTCGGAAGTGGCCACCGTCATTTCCATGGGTTCTCGTTCGAAATAACTTTGTAGATTGTCCAGGGCGATTTCGTGCAGTTCATGCTGCGACAACTGCCAGCGATCCATAAACTCTCGTCGTACATACCAGTAGGCATTGGATTCATCCACAACATATAAAACCACCAGCCCCGCGACCCAGGGTTCTCCCAGAATATCGGGAAACTTTTCCCGCCAGATGGCTTCGGGATAGAGCATGGGCATCAGGCGGTCCCGCACGATTTCCAGTGGCGGAGCGGATTCCCGTTCTCCCCAGCCCTGGACTTGCACCGCGGTAGTGAGTGCCGGCAGCAGAATCTGTTCAAACTGTTCGGGAGATCGCAGATAGGCGCGGTAGAAGTTAACCAGATTGAGACGAGACGTCTCAATCTGCAACTGAAAATCTGCCTGCAGCTCACTTTTCAGTAATGGAAACTTCTGCCGGGCCAGCACCAGTGCCCGTTCGGCAAAGACCTCGGGAGGGTCGGCGGGATGCTCGGGAATCTCCAGGCAGCGCAACACCAGTCGCGTCATCGATTCCAGTTCCTGATCCCGTTCCCCGGCATGCAGTAGTGTGACCATGATGGTGAGTTGCTCGTGACGAAACGCCCACATCTTCCAGGCACGCCAGCGTTCCGGTTTCCAAAGTCGGCCCCACCACGTCTCCGGGGCATCGCCGTCCAGAATCGCTTCGCCCTGTATGCAGTCAGCCAGATATTCCAGCTGCGGATCTGGGGAACTCTGAACATGACGTACCTGGACAAAGTGATCGACAATCTCCTGCAAGCTGGGAATTTCCGCTGGCTGATTGGCCTTCACCCAGATGGTATTGATGGCAATCAGCGCTTCGGAATCGGGAGGCCGAAGTGCATAAGCTCCAGCCTGTTCCTCCGCTTCCCAGCGAGGAGGATGATGTATCCGAAACCAGTTTGCTGGTCCGGTCATCAATAACCAGTGATCAGGAGCGATCTCAGCCAAACGGTCTTATCCCTGTTTTTGGGAAACGTCCAGATAGGACATTCGAAGTTCGTGCAGTGTTCCTCCCAGAAACCGCTCTTCATCCTCTGTCAGATTCCCTTTGCACTTGGTCTCCAGAATCGAAAGCAGATCGATAAAGTGCTTGGCCAAAGGAAGCTGAAGTGTGGTTTTACCGTTTGGAGAAGGAATCATGCCCATTGCCACGATCGCCTGGGTCGAGAGCATTTGCAGAAGCGTGAAAAGCGAAGCAGGCGGCAATTGGGACAAATCCAGTTCGTCCTCGGCCTCATGCTCGGGATCAACGGCAGTTGACGAGGAGGCTTCTGCTGGAGTGTTTTGCTTTGCCTCCGCGTCCAGCCGGGCATCTTCCGCCTTGACGCGATTTTTCCAATCATCATCGGTCACGATGCGGCTGTGCGGCTTTTCATTTTCAGGTGAAGGGGTGGACATGGTGATGGGTTTCCTCTCTTGCAGCATGAGAAATTTATGCATCAGAATTGCGATAGGGATTCCTGATGCAGATCTTCGCCACGAATGATTTGCATCCCCGCGAACAGCTTTGTTCACAATCTTGCAGAACGTATCACACTTGCAGAACGTATCACATCGACTTCCGGCTGCTCTCTCCAGACAATTTTAGCAGGTGGCCTTCAAATCAGATATCCGCCCCGGCGAATCTTTCCTGTGTCTTGGTGAGATCTTGAAATTCACAATCTATGCAGAGTCCCTGCCTTTTTCGCTTCGGCCCGGGAGCCTTTCCCCAATCCTGCAAAAATCAATAAAGAGTCTGTCCCGAAAGGTGCTTTGTCAGTCGAGATCGAGCGATTTGCGTTCTGACAAGGAAGCCGAAGCAGGCGAATCCCAAAGATTCGTCGATGCAGGCTGACGAAGTTCAAAACGCAAAAGAGCCGATCGCAGCACAAATTGACCTTTCGGGACAGACTCTAAGTCAACGCAGGAGAAATCGGCGGAAGAATTGAATTTCCAGCGAATTCTCTGCACACTGCAAGAGACAATTATTGCAGGCACGTCTTCTTTAACGCAGGGACCCATTCATGCATCCGGTATTGATCAATGGCCAGTGGAAACCATCTCGTGGAACGAATTCGTTCCAGGCCGTCAATCCCGGGACACGTCAGACACTTCCGGGAGAATTCCCGATCAGCCCCTGGGAGGAAGTCGAAGAAGCTTTGCAGGCGGCCGCCGGTGCGTTTGAAATCGTTCGTAACTGGCCGGGAGAACGCTTCGCCACGTTTCTGGAGCGTATGGCGGAGGAAATCGAATCGCGCGCCGCTCAAATTGTCGAAGCTGCCCATCAGGAAACGGCCCTCCCGGTTTCTCCCCGTCTGAAAGACGCGGAACTTCCCCGCACCACCAACCAGCTGCGTCAAGCCGCTCTTGCCGCACGCGATGGGTCCTGGAAGATGGCTACGCTGGACACGGCAGCCAATCTTCGCACACAACTGGCAGCACTGGGACCGGTGGCGGTCTTCGGTCCCAACAATTTCCCCTGCGCTTTCAACAGCATTGCCGGTGGAGATTTTGCCGCTGCCATTGCTGCGGGAAATCCAGTTTTAGGAAAAGGGCATCCCTCACATCCGGAGACCACCCGACTGTTTGGCGAAGCTGCACAGGCGGCCGCCGTTGTTACGGAGATGCCCCCCGGATTCGTGCAGCTGATCTATCACACCGATCATGAAAACGGAACGAAACTGGTCTCACACCCGTTGCTGGCCGCGACAGGTTATACCGGTGGCAGACACTCCGGGCTGATCCTCAAAGCCGCGGCTGATCAGGCGGGCAAACTCTTCTATGCAGAGCTCTCCAGCATCAATCCGCTTTACATTCTCCCGGGAGTCTTGAAAGAACGGTTGGAAACCATGGTTTCCGAGTTCGTCAGCAGCAGTCTGATGGGAACCGGACAGTTCTGCACCAATCCCGGTCTGGTGGCCCTGCAAGCGGGCGATCTCACGGAAATGTTTATTGCCGGAGTGGCCGAAAAATTCTCCTCTGCACCTGCGGGAACATTGCTGGGAGCCGGCACCGAAAGCAGCCTGCGAGCGGCGGTGGTTGCCTTGCAGCAGGCGGGGGCTTTGGTTGTGACCGGAAACCAACCGGTTGAGACGGGACGGTATTGTTTCGCGAATACTCTGTTGCGTGTCAGCGCGAAAGCATTTCTGGAGAACCCCCGGGGACTGCAGGCGGAAGCATTTGGAAACTGCGCCTTGATGGTGGTGGCAGATACTGAAGAGGAACTGGTCCAGCTGGCCGATCACTTCGAAGGGAATCTGACCGGATGTCTTTATACCAGTACGAATGGCGATGATGATGAACTATATGCCCGGATCGAGCCGGGGCTGCGTCAAAAAGTAGGAAGATTGCTCAACGATAAAATGCCGACCGGCGTGGCTGTCAGTCCTGCCATGAACCATGGCGGACCGTTTCCTGCCACCAGTCATCCGGGCTTCACGGCTGTGGGACTGCCTGCCAGCCTGCGACGATTTGCCATGCTGCAGTGCTATGACAACGTCCGTCCGCATCGCCTTCCCGCCACTCTGCAGAATGCCAACCCCACGGGAACCATGTGGCGCCAGATTGATGGGATCTGGACGCAACAGGGAGTGGAGGAGACAGGAGATAGCAAGTAGTGCTGCGTCTCGACCAGTTTGGTCTCTCGTGTGCCCGCATCGAAAAGGTTTCGCTTGATGAAAGACTGAATACTGCGAGGTAAGTTCGCCACGAGATTTACAAAAACGCTCTAAATTTTGACTCAGGCCTTAACGCCAAGTCCGACAATGGACGACGCTTCGTGATCACGTCCCCCAATCCAAGCCCTGACAGGACGGTCGGGGCGGACGAATTGCTTTCGTGGTCGAATTTTCTTTCCCTGCAGGTCCTTCAAGAGGATTTCAGAAAGCACGAGCATCGAATTCAGTGACTGCCGAACAGCTCTTTTCGGTTTGACTCAGAGAGCAGGGGGGATTGCAGGCGCCGCGGGTCTCCAATGTCTTTGAACAGCAGGTCACCACGTCCCAGCAGGCGTTCCGCTCCGGCTTCATCAAACAGCAGTCGAGACTCCAATGCTCGTCCCATTTTGAAACCGACACGAGCTGGCATGTTGGAATCCAGTGCTCCCTTGATCGTTTCCCGTCGGGCTTCCTGAGTGGCGATGATGAGGTGAATGCCTGCGGCACGGGCTTTGGCGCCTAGTCGGCAGATCTGCTGTTCGATCGCCAGTCGCTGCCGGCGGTCACGACTGATCAAATCCCGGTATTCATCACACACACAGACAATACGTGGCAGGATCAGGCCGTCCCGCTGAATCACCTGCAAAAAGGAATCGGCTCCTTCAAACAGGCTGTACCGGCGCTCCATTTCATCAGCCAGTTCACCAAGGATGCTGGCGGGATCATGGTCACCGGGAAACACCAGTGGCTTCCAGAGAAACGGAGAATCTTTTAATGCGTGAAAGGCATTTCGTTTGGGGTCGATGACCAGCAACTGAAGGGTTTGCGGGGTGTTTGTTTCCAGTAATCGTGCCACGGCAAATCGCAGCCATTCGCTTTTGCCGCTGCCCGTCGTCCCGACCACCAGCAGGTGTGCATGTTCCGGACGGGAGAGATCCGCCATCTGCAATTCTCCTGACAGATCGATTCCCAGCGGAACCTGCGAACTGCCGCCCACGTCATTGGAACGAACCAGTTGATCCCGAACCTGGTCGAACTTGATCTCTTGCCGGTCCAGTCGCTGCACGTCGATCACCAGTCGTCCATTGTCGAGTTGCGCGAACGGCTCGGCCCGCAACTGCAAGCGGACCTGCACTTCGGGCATCAATCGCTTGACGGCGGCTACGCGGGCTTTTTTGCCCAGTTGAATTGGAAACCTCAGAAACGTGGGGCCGGCAATCACGGGATTCCCAATCGTGATGGGAATCCCATATTCCTGAAATGTTTGGAGCAGCTCTTCCCCCATTTTCAGATGAGCGGCACTGGGCTTTGTCTTGAGCACCAGCGGGACCGGGTGTATGGAGGACTGCTTCGCAGATTGTCCGGAAGCATCACTCTCACGTTCCGGTTTTTCCGTGACACCCGCGAGTTTTCCGATCAGTTGAATCAGCCGGGTGCGGGCCTCGGTGAGCTCCTCCGCAGAAAACAGGGCTTCGCGTCGGGCGGGAGTGAAACTGACGACTGCCAGCGACCGGGCTGCCGGATTTGATGTTTCTGACAGACCCGCTGAAAGCAGCAGATGATACAGGCAAGCCTGCCCCAGATCGACGACGGGCGAGGTCTGGCCCAGTTTGAATTCCAGTGCGCACCAGGCGCCGGACTGTTTCATCCTGACAACGGCATCGGCAATGCCGATCAACTCTACGGAATCGGACCAGCCCGGCTCCCGAAACAGGCAGCGTAACGGTTCTTCCGTCGTCATGATGTCGGCAAGTGTTTCCCAGACTGGCGGTTGCCGGCCGCGCTGCGAAGCACGTTGGGGACGCAGTTCCCAGCTCAGTTCCGTCAACCATTTGCAGGCTGCCTGCATGGCGTTCCAGAACGCCCGCACCTGTGGCCCGGAAGTCTGCAATCCTGCCTGGGCATGTGTGAGTCGAGGGCCTACGAACCGCGTATAGGCTGTCTGGATGAGGAACTCGTGCCAGACTTCCGGTTTCGCTTCCAGCTCGGACAACATCCGCAACGGGCTGTCACCTTGGTCATGGCCGACCAGTTTTCGCAATCCTTCATGGAACCATTTTCCCAGGAGTGCCGTGGAAGGTGTTCCATCTCCGGCAGTGGACTGGATTCCTCCCGCCAGAGACAACGCCTGACGCACTTGTGTAACGGTGAGGGGAACCGGCATGGGGGGGAACTCCTGGAGCAAGTCGTTTTTTGGGAGCAGTCATAGGACTTCCAGATCGCATCGAGTGGAGAAAACAGTTCAGAGATCAGCGGGAAAACCTGAATTTCGTTGCGCTTTCTGGTTCCTGATTCCCGACCTCTGACCTCCCGTCATCGCTGCTCTTCAAACTTGAAGCACTGTCATTCCGCATCATCATTGGGTTCCATCATTGGGCTCACTCGGTTCGGTGCGGCGAAAAATCGTATCGGGAGGTTCTCCCAGCAGACCAATCTGTTCGGGAAAGCTGCGGACCAGGGCAAGCGTCTGGGCGACGGACTGCTGCAATTGCAAGGCGGCCTGTTCCACTGTGAGAATCGGTTCTCGGGAGAGCAGGGCGCTGATCGCTTCACGGGCCTGCGTCATGGAATCGGTCTCGGCTTCGAGGTTCTTCAGTCTTCCCAGAACGGTTTCCGTCAAGTCTCGTAGCGAACGGGGAAGATGTTTTCTCAACCAGTCGGCGACGGTCTGCGGCTGGATTGTCTCTCCTCGAAATGCCAGGTCGCCCGATTTCGAATTTGAAACCAGATCGCGCAGGGCATCCAGAGCAGCCAGTGCTTCCGTGCTGGGAGAAACGACGGTTGTGTGAAGTTGTTCCAGTTCCTCCAGATATTGCCGGGCTTTCCTGGCTGTTTCTGAAATGGGGATACGATCGTCGCGAATCACGACCAGTCGTTTGAGCCGATTGAATCCAACTTGCGTTTTGAGCCGTTTGAAGCGAGCCGCCAGACTGTTCATGTTGGACTGCGTACAAACGCTGAGTCCTAGTCGTCCCTGGCGAGTTTCGAACACCAGCGAGACATCCGGCAACTCCTGGTCGTAGACCAGATGGGTTTCCGGAGAGAGCAGGTCGACCAGCAGCGGCAATCCGTGTTGAACAAGTTCTTCTGTACGATCGGGCGTGTTGCTCCGCGCTTTTTCTTCGATCTCATTTTCCAGTTGATCCTGTAGAAATTCTGCAATTTGTTGTGCATGACTTTCCGGCGGCCCCTCGAAAATGGGGGTGGTCTCACCGGGAGCGTCAAAGCGTTCCGCACACAGATTCAGTAACTGTCGCGGGGAGATGGAACCATTCTGCAGCAAGGCTTCAAATTCGGATTCTTCCAACGGCCAGAATACGGGAGCAGTTTCAGCCTCTGATTTGGGCGGAATGGCATCGCCGCGGCGAAGGGTGATGAGCTGCAGGGCCTGCGCATGGTTCAGTGGCTTCAGGGCGAAGGAACCCTGTGAAGTCAGACGGTCCAGGTCGGCACCGCGCACGTGCTGTTTGAGTTCGGTCACAAACGAAGACTGGACACAGGAGACAACGAAAACATTACTGGTCTGATCGTGCAGCGTGCTGACCGCCTGTCCGAACGCAAACAGGCCTTCGCTGTCATCCGGCCGGGTCTGCAGTGCTTCCACCTGGTCGAAACTGAGCAGGATGGGTAATGAAGGACCGGTCAGTTGGCAGAGCATCAGCACGATCTGACGGGCATGGTCCTCCATTTCTTCTTCCGTGCCGTCTTCACAGGCCAGTTCCATCCGATTGAGCACCGATTCCGGCAGAGAAGTTCCCGCAAGCCAGGCTCGCAATTCACGCCGATACTCCCCAAAGGCGAGATGTCGAAACGCCACTGTCAGGTTGTGATTGAGGTTGAGAGTGTCCGCGATCTGTTCAATCAACTTCATCAGCCCCGGCTGATCCTCATCGAGCATGTATTCATACCAGGGTTCCAGGTCCCATTCCGCGGGACGAATGGCGGCCAGACGATGAAACAGAATGCGATCGATCTGCGATTTGCCTCCGGGTACGGGACGGAACCAGTCTTCCACAATGGTTCGTCGCAATGTTCGCCAGAGCATCCGGGGGCTGGTCTGTAATCGACACCAGACGAACAGTGACTCTTTGCGATCGGTTGCAATGGGGGCCTGCGGAGTGAGTCTGGTACGCAAGCGGCTCAGCAGGTGCGTCTTGCCGCTTCCTGCCTCCCCATGAATCAGCAAGGCGGCGGACCGACCGGCGGTTCGAACCTGCTCCAATCCGTCCAGACACTCATCGTAGACCGAATTGTGGATCTCGGTGATGTCCACGGGAGTTGAAGCCCAGGGACTGGCGACGATGGTATCGCGAAACGGATTCACTCTTGAGACTCCTTGTGACAGAGGAGATTAGGAATTAGGAGATTAGGAGTTAGAGCGTTTTAGTCAATCTTGTGGCGGACTTGCCTTGCGGCATTCAGTCTTTCATCAGGTGAAACCCTTTCGATGTGGGCACATGATAGACCAAACTGGTCTAACCCCTAACTCCCCGTCCCCAATGCAATTCCCACGTAGTAAGTTCTCACGCCATCGAAGACCAGTTCTTCCAGGGCACTGGGGGAAAGGCTGGTCGGGTAATCGTGACGATGCAGGATCAGGTGCTGTCGGCGAGCCAGGTCTAAAACGGCTCGATCGAACTTCTGTTTCTCCAGACCGGCAGCCCGGCGCAGTTCACCCGCTCCGACCAATGCTCCGCGAGCGGCCCCCGGTTCCAACTGTTTCAGCAAGGCCACCAGATCCACTGCAGTATGCTCCTGGAATTCACAACCGGATTCCGGAGACGATGCTGATGAATGAGTGTTGGGCGAATGAGTATGGGGAGAACCAGTGACGGGGACGCCGGAAGCTTCCAGTAACTCCATGAAATCACGCCGAATACTGGAGATGGGAACCTCGGCCGCTTTCAGTATGCAGACCACTTTGATGAGCTGTGTGCCGATCTCTTTCAGATAAGGAGCCGGCACAGGAGGGCGGATTCCCAGCAGTTCTTTTTTGATCTTTCCATATGTGGGATGCTTCCTGAGTTCTCGGTTGGCCAATGCCTTTTTGATAACTTCGTGGGCCTGTTCTGCAGGAAAACCTTTTTGCGCTTTCAGCAATGCCGATTCCGGTTGTGGCCCTTTCTGTTCCACAAGTTCCAGAATGGTGCGACGACCAAGCTCCAGCAAATCGTGTTTCCAGAAACGGGGGCTCCCCTTGGTTGTGGCGGGCGGGATCGGATAAAGCTGTTGCGACTCCACTGCAGCATTGAGTGCAGGCAAAAGATCCGATTCCGTAAACTTCACCGGACCGGAAAGACGTTTGAGCAGGTCTTTGAAAGTGAATGGGGCTTCGATCTGTGGAAGGATTGCCTGCATCGCCTGGCGAGCAAGGTCGGCCAGATTCCGATCCCAGTATCGGGGCTTGCCTTTTGCGGTTTTTGGGGAATACGGAAACAATGTCCCCGCCGACACAGCTTCGTTCAGCCAGGTCACGGCCACCGCTTCGGAGACGCGATCGGGAGGACTGACCAGTTTGGCCAGCGCAGCGGCCGTCATCGGTTCGGTAACGGACTTCACCGCGGCCAGCAATTTCTCACGGGCCTCCGGACTGGGAGGAAGAGGCTCTTTTCTGGACTTGGCCATGATTTAGCCTGCTTTTTCAATTTGTCTCAAAGCGAATCTATTCCGGATGCGCCGATTCATCGTTGAGTTCTCTCCACAGGTGTTACGTGGTAAGACCATACGGACCGGATGCGCTCTCTTGAATGCACTCTAACGTCTTGGCTTCCCTTTCCGGTCTTTGGAAAACTTCCGTTGTGCTGTTTGGGAAGACTGTCCTTCGGTTGGATTTTTGGCCTGATCGGCAGCATCACGAATTTTATCCCACCAGCTGGGAGATTTGAGTCTGGGCGGGACATCCGGAGTTCCGGACTTGGTCAATGTTCCGGTATTTCCCCCGTTCTTGCCACCGATTCCATCTTCGGCCTGGGCTTCGGCCAGCGCTAACTGATGTGTGGCGATGCTCTTTTTCAACAGCATCCGTTCGCAGACTCCCCACAAGCTGGACGCGATGAAATACAGACAGAGTCCGGCTGGAACCTGATAAAAGGCGAACCCGATGAAAATCATCATGAAGTTCATCATCTTATACTGCATCGCCTGTTCGTCGGACGTCGGCGGCGGAGTGAACATTTTTTGCTGTGCGACAAACAAGGCCACGGTAATAAATGGCAGCAGGTTGAATTCGGTCCAGCCCAGATAAGGAACCGTGAACGGCAACTGTGCCAATCGATCCGGAGCAGCCAGGTTATCGATCCATAAAAACTGCGCCAGTCTCAGGTCGACGGCATGGTACAACGAGTTGTACAGACCCAGAAAAATTGGAAGCTGAATGAGTGCGGGAAGACACCCCATCATGGGGTGGTAGTTGTGTTTTTTCTGGAATTCACGATACGCCTTGGCAAACTCTTCCGGCTGACTTTTATGCTTCTCCTGAATCTCCTTCATCTTGGGAGCCAGGATCTTCATCTTCTCTGCTTCGATGGCCTGCTTCCGGGAAACAGGGACCATCGCCATCCGCACGACCACAGTCAGGGCGATAATCGCCAAGGCATATGGCAGCCCCAGCGAAGTATGAAAGAACCCCAGAATCAGCAACATGATCTTCGCCACCGGCGCAAACCAGCCCAGTTGAATGACCGCTTCCGCATTCAACTGATTCATCAACTTGGGCCGTTTGGGACCAAAGAAAAACTGGTATTCGTTCGTCACTGTGGACTGGGCGGGAATCTTCAGTTCTGGAGATTCCAGCACGATCGACATGTTGCTGCGTTCCGGCTTCTGAGCACGAGACAATAATTCCGGGCGAGTGATCGCGACCAGAGATGCGGGGTTTCCATTTGCATCGTTCCCTCCCAACTGGTCCCCCTGGGGAAGAATGAGCGCGGCGAAGAACTGATCATCGATTCCCACATATCGTAACGGAGCCCGCCAGTCTTTCAGGGTTTGCCCTTTGTCATACTGCTTGACAAGTGCTGTGGCCAGAACATTTGTGGCGGTGATTTTGTGGGGGCGATTGGCATCTTCCAGCGCGCCCAGCTTGATTTCCCGATAGACACGTGTGTTGGCGGCATTCTCCAACGGAACTCCCACGGGGCCCTGCAATGTGTAACGGGTGGTCAACTTTCGATCTGTCAGGTTGCGAAGTTCCAGGACCACATCCATCAGATAGCCGTCGGCCTCCACATCACGATTTTTGAGATCTCCTTTTGTGATGCGATAAGTTTTGAGCACTTCCAGATCTCCCGCCGGAGAGGGATAACTGAACGTGACGCTGGTGGCATCCTGTTTTTCAATCTTCCAATGAACAGTGGCCAAAGATTCGCCGTGTGCTTCCAGCAGTTCATCAATCTGCGGGATGTTGCTCTGAAATGTTTTGGGAAGAGGCCCCGATCCGATATTCCGCTGAAAGTCATTCCCCACAACTTTGAGTTGTGCCTGACGATCATCCGTGACATAGCGGGGGTCCGTCATGATCACGGATTCGATGCTGGCCCCCTGCGTGTTCAATCTGGGTTGAATCAGAAATCCACTGTCGAAGCCGGCGTCTCCCAGCGACACAATGGTGGCAGGGTATTCCGGCAATTTGACTGGTTCGACAGCGGGGGTGGTTTCTCCGCTCTGTTCGGGGTTTTCCTGCGAATTTTTTGCATCCAGCTTCGGATTGCCGGACTTTTTCTGACCAGGCTGTGCATCCTCCGGTTTTTCAGGCGCATTGGCGACGGCAGGCTGTTGGCCTTTCCCCGGCTTTTTCTGTGGAAACATCCCCGGGAAAAGCAGCGGAGCCACGTTCATCCAACCGAAGAACAGTGTAACCGCGATCACCGCGGAGAGCATTTGACGACGTTGATCCATCCACAAGCCGACGGCCTCCTTGCGGAGTTCGTCCCTTTCCTGTTCTGTGATTCACAGCAATTTATTAATAGGAATTGCCCAGTCCCCGTTGCGGGAGACAGTTTCTTCCGGAAAACACGTTAATGTGAGAACATTGCTGCCTGGGCACCTGTCAGACCTGACTGGTCTGGCAGCTGATCTTTTCTGATTCCACCGGCCACATCCACTGAACAAATTACTGCTTTGTCAATTTTAAAAATTCAGATAGGCCTTAACGCAAAATCCGACAACGGAGGACGTTTCGCGATGACGTACCCCAAAACCAAGCCCTGACAGGGCACTATTGTTCTCTGCGGCGAACGCGACATCTGCCGCCTGATTGGCCGGTCTCATCATGACTGCCCGGCACTATCACTGCCAGAGACTCTTTCTGCCAGAAATTTATGCTGTCAGAAAACTCGACTGGGACACGGCACGCATCCCGAACAGATGATTCAGAGCCAACAATCCACCTTATCCACCATAGCGGATTGTACGGTTTCCGGAAATTGTCACAAGAAACGAGTCGTCTCGACCAGTTTGATCTCTCCTGTGCCCGCGTCGGGAAGGTTTCACTTGATGAAAGACTGAATGCTGCGAGGCAAGTCCGCGACGAGATTTGCAAAAATGCTCTCACGCATCTCAAATTTCGGTTAGAAAAATATGCAGCAGTGCAGCACAGATCTTGGATTCAAGCAAATTCGACTGGGGCACAGGACTGGTGCTCTTTGTATTGTCAAGACGACTCGACCATTCGGCAGCCGATGAATATTACGGAATCACACCACAGAATTAGGGACCGTGTGTTTTTTCCAGAGGAGCTGCCACTTCAACTTCATGCCACTTCATGGCCTGCAGCATCGGTTCAATACGCAGCACCACCGCCCCTCCCTGAAACAGGCGGACTGTTCCGGTCGTTTCTGAGACTGCAATGGCAATGGCGTCAGTTGATTTGGAAATGGCGGCGGCGGCCCAATGGCGGGCGCCCAGTCCTTTGGAAAGTGTGAGCTCTTCCGCAGCGGCATCC
>Ga0182745_1001439_pt1 | contig 22830 bp, 21 predicted proteins | sample eDN3rd30CKraftBY_FD_128523 | JGI IMG/M metagenome (GOLD analysis project Ga0182745, IMG submission 128523) | Enriched backyard soil microbial communities from Emeryville, California, USA - eDNA 3rd pass 30_C Kraft BY (version 2) (version 2) | ecosystem: Environmental > Terrestrial > Soil >...
CCGATCTGTCGGGCCAGCTTTCGGCGCTCCGCAAGGCGCGCGACCGTTTCGCGAAGGGCGAGGCCTCGGGCCACATGTCGGCCGAAATGCGCGCGAAGGTGGTCGCCGACATGGACCGCGCGATCGCCGACCTCGAACGCGAGAAGAAATAGGCCGCGAGGGCCATCCGACTTCGACGCCGGTCCAGCGTCCCCGGTAGGGGCCGGCGGCAGGGGCGGGGAAAGGGAGCGGCTCTTCACCGCTCCCTTTTCTGATGCTCCAGCCCTTTTCCTTTCGCCGTGCCGATGCCACATGGAGGCATGAGCGACGAAAAGCCCTGGCCCGACACGATCCGCGCCGGCGAGTGCGAGCAGCACGAGCCGCTGGTGCGCCGCGTGCTCGCGCCCAATCCCTCGCCCTATACCTTCACCGGCACCCAGACCTGGATCGTCGGTGCCGGGAACGACGTGGCGGTGATCGATCCCGGCCCGACCGGATCGGGGATGAGCATCGGCGACCCGCCCGACGCCAATGGTACCGGCCATGTCGACGCGATCCTGCGCGCTGTCGAAGGCCAGCGCGTCGCCGCGATCCTCTGCACCCATACCCACCGCGACCATAGCCCGGCCGCGGCGCCGCTGAAGGCGGCGACCGGCGCCCCGATCATCGGCTGCGCGCCGCTGGCGCTCCGGGATGACGGCCCGCGCGCCGATTCGGCGTTCGATCCCGATTATGCCCCCGACCGGGTGCTCGCCGACGGCGAGCGCGTCAGCGGCGACGGCTGGACGCTCGAAGCCGTCGCGACGCCGGGGCACACCTCGAACCACCTTTGTTTCGCCCTCGTCGAAAGCGGCGCGTTGTTCACCGGCGATCATGTCATGGCCTGGTCGACCAGCGTCGTCAGCCCGCCCGATGGCGACATGGCGGCCTATATGGCGTCGCTGAGCAAGCTCTATGAGCGCGACGATCGCGTCTATTATCCCGCCCACGGCCCCGCGGTGACCAAGCCGCGGCAGCTCGTTCGCGGGATGCTCGGCCATCGCCGGCAGCGCGAGCGGCAGATCCTGCGCGAACTCGAAAAGGGGACGGCTGTGATCCCCGTCATGGTCAGCCATATGTACAAGGGCCTCGATCCGCGCCTGACGGGCGCCGCCGGCCGATCGGTCCTGGCGCACTTGCTCGACCTGAAGGAGCGCGGGCTGGTCCGCGTCCGCGAAGAGGAGTGGGAATTGGCATGATGTTGCCGCTGATCCTGGCTGCGGTTGCTGCGGAGCCTGCGGCGCCCGCGACCGACCCGATGATCGCGCTGGTGGCGGGGGAGGGCGGCGGCCAGTGCGTGCCCGATCGCAGCCTGTGTCTCGATATTCCCGCGGTCGAAGACGGCGATGCGACCGCCGCCGTCCTGCGCATCTCCTCGCCGGGCGTCGATGCCGCTTCGCTGCCGCTGCCCGACTTGGGCGAAGCGCAGACGGTGACGCTCTGGCCGCACCTGATTGCGGGCGGGGACGAAGCCGCACCGCGCTATCTCGTCGGAATCCTCACGGGGCAGAGCAGCATGTATTCGGGCGGCGGCGGATCGGCGTCGCAGCTTCATCTGCTCGAACTGGACGGAGCGCCGGCCGCGCCCGCGCTCGGCGGCGAGGCGCTCGTCGTGCCGTGGGAAGGCTCGCTGCTGATCCGCGCCTGTTTTTCGGAAGAGGACATGAAGGACCGGCTGGAGGCGTGCCACGACGAATATGATTTCGGCGCGACGCTCGCCGCCGTGCCCGCTGGGGGCGCCGTCTTTCCCACGCTCAGCTATCGCGCCGTCGCGACCGCCTTTCCGCGGAGCTCGCGCCGGTCGACGGACAATAGCGACAAGCCGCTGAAGCGCGCCGACCTCGTCCGCGCGCAGGACCCGGCCTGCACCTATGACCGCGTGCTGCGGTACGATTCCGCGGCCTTGCGCTATGAAATGGACCGGCCTGCCCCCGATTGTTCGGATTATACGACCCCATGACGCAAACGAACCCCCGCCTTCTGCCCCGCCTGATCCTGCTCGCTGCCGCGGCGCTGTTCGCACTCGCCGCCTGGTGGGCCGTCTCCGCCTGGCGCGACTGGCAGCGCGGCTACGACCCCGAAACTGTCGTCGCCGCGAGCCTGCAGGGGCTGCAGGAACAGAATATTCTCGTTCCCTTCACCGCGCGCTATGTCGCGGTCGTGACCTCGACGCAGAGCCGGCTCGGGCTGAGCGCGAAAAAGACGCTGATCATGCCGGGGACGGTGCGCTACGAACTCGATCTTGCGAAACTGAAGCCGTCCGATCTCGACTGGGATGCGGCGACGAACGCGCTGACGGTGACGCTGCCGCCGCTGCGGCTCGCGGGGCCGGAGATCGACATCGACGCGATCAGCGAGTTTCGCGACGGTACGATCCTGCTGACCCTGACCGATGCGGAGCAACTGCTCGATGCCGCGAACCGCAAGGCGGCGCAGGAGGAGCTGATCAAGCAGGCCAAGGGGCCGACGCCGATGCGCCTGGCGCAGGGCGCGGCGCGGGCGGCGATCGAACAGAGTTTCGCAATGCCGCTGAAGGCCGCGGGGATCGACGCGAAGGTGACCGCGCGCTTCGCCGGTCAGCCCGCCGGCTGAATCGGGCTTCCTGCGCGGCGCAGGCTGGAGTAGACAATCCCTGGGTCGCATCGGGAGATGCGGATATGGCGACAGCGGGGGGCGCGGCAAGCGCCGAACGATTCTGGCAACGGATGGCGATCGGCCTCGCCATCTTCATCGTCTTTGGCTTTCTGCAATTCACGGCGCGCGGGTTCGTCGATCCGCTGCGTGCGCCCGCCTGGGTGCATCTGCACGGGCTCGCGATGCTCGGCTGGCTCGCGCTGCTGATCGTTCAGCCGTCGCTGGTCTCGCGAAGCAATCTCGCGCTCCATCGCCGGCTCGGCTGGGTCGGCGCCGGGCTCGCGCTCGTCATCACCGTCCTCGGCGTCTTCACCGGCGTCATGGCGCTGGTGCTGCACCGCCAGCCGCCCTTTTTCACGCTGCCCTATTTCCTGGCGCTGACAACGATCGAATCATTGGTGTTCGGGGCGATGGCTGCCTGGGCGATCCGGCGGCGGCGCACCACCGACTGGCACCGGCGGCTGATGATCGGGGCGACGATTGTCGTCCTCGAACCCGCGCTCGGTCGGCTGCTGCCGATCCCGCTGATGGGCGCTTGGGCCGAACCGGTGGTCGCGCTGTGCCAGCTTGCGGCGGTCGCCATCGTCGCCGTCTATGACCGGCGGACGCGCGGCACCATCCATCCAGCGACCTGGGCGATCGCGGTGGTTGTCATCGCGACGCGCATCGCCATATCGCTGCTTGCCATGACGCCTCCCGTCATCGCGCTCGCGGTGCGGCTCGCCGGCGATTGATACGCCGAATTGCCCTGCCGGGGGACGCGGTGTAGGAGGCCCGTGGCCAACGCCACGACAAGGACAAGCCATGACTGCTCCCATCCGCGAAAATCTTTCGGGTCTCGACCTGCGCGCCGAGATCGACCGGCTGCGCAAGGATCGCAACGCCGTGATCCTGGCGCATTATTACCAGAAGCCCGAGATTCAGGATCTCGCCGATTTCGTCGGCGACAGCCTCGAACTGTCGCGCAAGGCGGCCGACACCGACGCCGATGTCATCGCCTTTTGCGGCGTCAAGTTCATGGCCGAGACGGCAAAGATACTGAGCCCCGAAAAGATCGTCGTGCTGCCCGACATGGACGCGGGATGCAGCCTCGAGGACAGCTGTCCGCCCGAACAGTTCAAGCGCTTCCGCGCCGAGCATCCCGATCATATCGCGCTGACCTACATCAACTGCTCGGCGGCGGTGAAGGCGCTCTCCGACATCATCGTCACCTCGTCGAGCGCCGAGACGATCATCAGCCAGATCCCCGAGAGCCAGCCGATCATCTTCGGCCCCGACCGTCACCTCGGCGGCTATCTCAATCGCAAGTTCGGGCGCGAGATGCTGCTGTGGCCGGGCGTGTGCATCGTGCACGAGGCGTTCAGCGAGACCGAACTCCTGAAACTCAAGGCGCAGCATCCGGATGCGCCGGTCGCGGCGCACCCCGAATGCCCGCCGCACATCATCGACCATGCCGATTATGTCGGGTCGACGAGCGGCATATTGCAGTTCGCGAAGAGCTTTCCGGGCGACACGCTGATCGTCGCGACCGAGCCCCACATCATCCACCAGATGGAAAAGGCGCTGCCCGAAAAGACGTTCATCGGCGCGCCGGGCGCGGACGGCAACTGCAATTGCAACATCTGCCCCTATATGGCGCTCAACACGATGGAGAAGCTCTACCTCGCGCTGCGCGATCTCCAGCCGCGGATCGAGATGGACGAGGAACTGCGTCTGGGTGCGAAGAAGAGCCTCGACCGCATGCTGGAGATGGCGTCGGGCACGGTGGGCAAGGGCGACCTCGGACGCGCGTGATCCCCGAGTCGGGGATCGAAACGCCCGAGTCGCTTTTATGCCGAGGCCAAAAAGGTCCCGCTTCGAATCCGAAAATGTTGCGCTGCTGTTACAAAAATGCTGCGCAGCAAAGCCAAGTTGCTAATGCCGGACTTATCCACAAGCGTGGCGGTTTTCGGCGTGTTTTTTGTTGGCGGCCCACGGGCTTCGTGTCAGCTTCCAATCATCGGACGACAGAGACGTCGGACCACCGGGACACGAAGGATGGTTGCAAGACCAACCCGAAGGGAACGGAGCGGATCGACGAGGACGTAGACCGATACTCCGGTCACGGAACGCAGCAATTCCCACGAGTTGAAGCGAACCCGACCGGAATGGAAACGCAGTCCATCGCCGGACAAGAGCGACTGCTTCGGCAGAGGCTCGGACCAGATGATGAAGGGCTTTCCAGGTGCGGCCGGCCCCCGAAAGGGGGCCGACCAAACCGCCGCCGGATTGGTTCCGTGCGCGCGGCGACGGATCGTTTTGCGGGCCGCTGATCGCAAGAGAAGCGGGTCGGGATGAACCGGAGCGAGTGGCTGGAAGCAAAAACCGGATAGTGGGGGTTGGCAGCGATGCCGGCCCCCATTTCGTATGGGCGGCAAGGCCAAGCGGCCGCTATCGGCAATCCAAGGCATCGCGTCCAGCAGCCTGCCGCGCCGCTTCCGTAACGTAAACTGTTGCTTTTTAGCCACAAATGCGCGGCGAAATCGGCCAGTATCGGCGCGCCGCGTTGACCTTGCGGGCCGGCGTATTACAGCCATCAGTCACCGGTGGAGCATCCCCTCCTGAGGCCATAGGGCCCGAGCTTCGCCGGTTGGAGAGACATGATGACTTTGCGCAACCTGCTGTTGGGCGCCACCATGCTGTGCGCCGCGACGACCCCCGCTTTCGCCTTCGCCCAGGATACCGCGCCCGCGGACGACGCCGCGGCGCCGGCCGATACCGTCGATTACGGTAACGACATCATCGTCACCGCGTCGAAGCGGTCGCAGACGTTGCAGGACACGCCGGTCGCCGTTTCGGTGACCTCGGCCGCCGATATCCAGAATTCGCAGATCCGCGACCTTATCGACCTCCAGAGCTCGGTCCCGAGCCTGCGCGTCGGCCAGCTCCAGTCGAGCGCCAACACCAATTTCATCATCCGTGGCTTCGGTAACGGCGCGAACAACGCGGGGATCGAACCGTCGGTCGGCGTCTTCATCGACGGCGTCTATCGCTCGCGCTCGGCCGCCCAGATCGGCGACCTTCCGAACGTCGAGCGTATCGAGGTGCTGCGCGGCCCGCAGTCTACGCTGTTCGGCAAGAACGCCTCGGCGGGCGTGATCAGCATCATCACGCAGAAGCCGCAGTTCGAATTCGGCGGCTCGCTCGAGGCGAGCTACGGCAATTATGACGCGATCGTCGTCAAGGGCGACATCACCGGCCCGATCAGCGACACGCTCGCCTTCTCGATCGGCGGCAACTACAACCGCCGCGACGGCTATGCCCGCGACCTCCACCTCGACCAGGACGTCAACGACCGCAACCGCTGGGGCGTTCGTGGTCAGCTGCTGTTCGAACCGAGCGACACGCTGTCGATCCGCCTGATCGGCGATTACGACAAGATCGACGAGAATTGCTGCATCGCGGGCAATGTCGTTGCCGGCCCGACGGTGGCGATCACCAACGCGCTGGTTGGCGGCCCGAGCGTCGATGCCAACAACCCCTTCTCCTACGACGTCTACAACAACTTCCTGTCGGAGAACCGGATCAAGAACTACGGCGGGTCGGCGCAGATCGACTATGACCTCGGCAACATGGCGCTGACCTCGATCACAGCCTATCGCGAGGTGCGCTCCTTCGCCAACCAGGATTCGGACTTCACCGCCGCCGACCTCATCGGCCGCAAGAGCGACGATGTCGCGATCAACACCTTCACCCAGGAAGCGCGCCTGACGTCGGACTTCGACGGCCCGGTCAACTTCCTGCTCGGCGGCTATTATTTCAACGAAAAGATCGACCAGAAGAACCAGCTCTTCTTCGGCGACGATTTCCGCAATTACGGCAATGCGCTGATCCAGGCGGCGAGCGGCGGGGCGCTGAGCGTGCCGGCGCTCGAAACCTTCCTGGGAACCTTCGACGGGAACCCGGCGCAATATGCGGGCCGTTTCTTCCGCGCCGGTGACGGCTTCGACGAAGCCTATCGGATGAAGAACACGTCGTGGTCGATCTTCGGCACGGTCGATTTCGAGCTCACCGACCGGCTGACCTTCACCGCGGGCGCCAACTATACGCAGGACCGCAAGCGCTTCTCGACCGACGTGGTCAGTACCGACACCTTCTCGGCGATCGACCTCGATGCGCCGCAATATACGCCCTTCCGTCAGGCGCTTCTCGTCGGGGCGGGCGTCGATCCGGTCACGGCCGCCTATCTGGCCGCGAACCCGACGATCACATTGCCCGACGGCAGCAGTGCCAACCCCCTCGCTGGGCTGAAGGATTTCCAGTTCCTGCCGCCCTTCCTCAACGTCCCGAACGCGGTCGAGCCCGGCAAGACGCACGACAAGGATCTCGCCTGGAGCGCGCGCCTGGCCTATGAACTGACCGACACGGTCAACGTCTATGCGACCTATGCGACGGGCTTCAAGGCGAGCTCGATCAACCTGTCGCGCGACAGCCGCCCGCTCGCGTCGGACCTCCCCGCGATCGATGCGGCGGGCCTGACCACGCCGAACCTCGTCGGCGGCACGCGCTTCGCGGGGCCGGAGGAATCCGAAGTCTATGAAGTCGGGCTCAAGGGCCAGTGGTCGGTCGCGGCGGTCAACCTCGCGGTGTTCAAGCAGTCGATCAAGGGCTTCCAGTCGAACATCTTCACCGGCACCGGCTTCGCGCTCGCCAACGCGGGCAAGCAGTCGACCTGGGGCGTCGAGTTCGACGGATCGGTGCGGCCGGTCGACGGGCTCAACCTGACGCTCGCCGTCACCTGGCTCGACCCGAAGTATGACAGCTTCACCGGTTCGGCCTTCGGCGACATTTCGGGCACCAAGCCCTCGGGCATCCCAGACCTGTCGGCGGCGATGGGCGCGACCTATACCGCCGAAGTCGGCGACGGGAACCGCGCGATCTTCCACGTCGATTATCTCTACGAAAGCCCGACGCGTCTGGTCGATGGCCTGCAGGGTTTCCCCGCCGGCTTCTCCGACCAGTTCAAGCGCGAAGTGAACCAGCTCAACGCCTCGTTCACCTTCGCGCTGAACAATGGCCTCGAACTCGGCGTGTGGGGCCGCAACCTCACCAATGCGCAATATCTGACGACGATCTTCCCCGCCGTCGCGCAGTCGGGCAGCGTCTCGGGCTATCCCAGCCAGCCGCGCACCTATGGCGTCACCGGCCGCTTCAAATTCTGATGGCGCAGGGCGGAGCGGCGGCGCCGCTTCGCCCCGCCAGCGAGGCAAAGAAAAACCCCGGTCCCTCCATCGAGGGGCCGGGGTCTTTCTTTGGCGGATGTCTTCGTCAGATCAGAAGCGCACCCCCGCCGCGATGCCGTAGCGGCGCGGTTCGAGCGTGAAGATGTTGGTGTAGTTCCCCGACGACTGGTCGGTGATGTAGAGGCCGGTGACGCTGTTCGCATCGAAGATGTTCTGGATGAACCCCTTCACGAACCATTTGTCGTCGGCGCCGTTCAGCTGCAGCTGCGCATTGACCTGGGCATAGCCTTTGATCTTGTTGACGTTGCCATTGAAGATGCTGCCATAGCTGTCGCCGGTGTAGGCGAGGTCGAAGCGCGGGACGAGCGTCATGTCGCCCATATGCGCAGTGTACTGGACGCCGGCGCTGAACTTGTAATTCGGGGCCTGCGGCAGCTTGTTGCCCTTGATGTTCACCGGAATGCCGGCGGAGAAATAGTCGATGCCGCCGAACGCCGCCGGGTCGAGACCCGCGCCTGCGAAGGCACCGCTGGCCGCGGCGTCGAGAATGCCGCAGACGCTGAACGCGCCGGTGGACGCGATCCCGCTGTTGGCCCCGAAGCCGGTGGTTCCCTGCAGGCCGGCGCCCGGACGGATGTCGTCGCCGTTGTAAACGCCGTTCTGGTCGAGATCGATGCCGCCGTTGATGACGGTGTTGACCGTGTTCACGAAGGCATTCACGCCGGCGGCATTGCCCGAGGATGACGCGACCGCGCAGTTGGCCGCGTTGGTGATATCCTTGATGATCACCGCATCATCGCGGCCGCCGCCGAAATCGCGCGGGTTGCTGGTGAACTTGTCGCTCGACACCTTGGTATGGAGATAGCTGAAGCCCAGGTTGACCACCCAGTCCGGATCGGGCCGGATCATGGCTTCGGCCTCGAAGCCGTAGATGTCGGCGTCCACATTGTCGTTGACCGCGGTACGGGCAACGATCTTGCTGAGCTGCAGATCCTTGTACTTGTAATAGAAGGCGGTGAGGTTGAGCTGCAGCGCGCCGTTGCCGAAGGCGTTCTTCGACCCGATTTCGAAGGCGTCGACCTGCTCTGGCGCGAAGGATTCGGGCACCGCGAACACGGGCTGCAGCGGCGGGTTGATGCCGCCCGATTTATAGCCCCGCGAATAGGACGCGTAGAGAAGGTTATCCTCGGTCACCTTGAAATCGAGAACCGCGCGGCCCGTCCATTCGCTGAACTTGACCGTGCGTCCCTGGATGATCTGGTTTCCGGGGGTGCCAGGGTCGGCGTCGAAGCTGCCGACGAAGGGCGAGTCGAACGCCGTGCCGGTCTGGCCGAAGGGCACGAGGAAACTCGCCAGCGTCGAGCGCGCGAGCACGCTCTTCTTGTCGTTGTTGTAGCGCAGGCCGGCGGTCAGCTTCAGCCGGTCGTTCACCTCGAAATAGGCTTCGCCGAAGATGCCGTAGGATTTGATCTTCAGATCGTCGGTGTTGTTGCGGAAGAAAGGCGTGCCGAGGAAGGACGGCGGCAGGCCGTTGGCATAGGAACTGAACGCTCCCAAGACACCCGTGAGATAATCGATCGGGAAGGCGTTCACATAATAGCTGTTCTCGGTCAGGTGATAGTCGGCATAGATGCCGCCGAGCAGGAAGTTGAACGGCCCGTCGAGGTCGCTGGTCAGGATCGCCTCGGTGGACCAGCTGCTGTTATACTGGTTCGACCGGTCGAATTGGAGCGACTGGTCGGAGCAGATGCTGTTGCCGCCGAAGCTGCCGAGGCCGCTGTCGTCCGAAAGCGAGGTACAGAGCTGGCCGGTCGGGCCGTTCGGAATGATCGACGCCGCCACCGGCGCCAGATAGGCCGAAATGCCCGGAATCAGACCGTCGAGTGCCCCGCTGGCGCCCAGCTGCAGGAAATTCAGGCCGCTCGCATAGAGCGACCGGTCGCCGACGTTGCTGTTGTAGTCCTGCTGCGCTTCGAGCTTGACCTTCTGATACTGGCCCGACACCTGCAGCGACACGGGGCCGAAATTATGTTCGATCTGGCCCTGCAGGATCAGTTCGCTGGTGAAATAGCTGGGCGTATAGGCGGTATTCACCGTCCGCGAGTCCGCCGGGATCGTCGTATTGGCATAGACGTCGGACCCATAGAGGCTGCCGAGCGCGAAAATCGTCGGAATACCCCGGATCGCCAGGAACTCCTTCGACGTCAGCGCGGCGGTGAAGGTCGCGTTGCCGTTGAACGGCGAATTGTCGAGCCGCGTGTTCAGACAGCCGAGGATGCCGGTCGGGTCGCGCTGGCACAGCTGCTTCTGGATGCGGGTGCGCTGGTCCTTTTCGCGGAAATAGGACGCCATCAGGTCGATCGTCGTGTCCGACGTCGGCTCCCAGCGCAGCGAGCCGCGGACCGAATAAAGGTCGCGATCGTCGATGCGGGTATTGAGGAAGGTGTTCTTCGTATAGCCGTCGCGGTTGAGGTAAATGCCGGCGACGCGAATGCCCGCGGTGTCGCCCAGCGGGATGTTGATCATCGCCTTGCCCTTCATCGAATCATAATTGCCGTATTCGGCTTCGGCAGATCCTTCGAAGGTGCCCAGCTTGGGCTTGGCGGTGATGACGTTGACCACGCCCGAGGTCGCGTTGCGGCCGAACAGCGTGCCCTGCGGGCCGCGCAGCACCTCGACGCGCTCGAGGTCGAAGAATTCGGTTTCGAACAGGCGGGTCGAGAACAGCGGGTCGCCGTTCAGGTGGATCGCGGTCGCGCTGTCGCAGGTCGTGCCGACGCAAAGGTCGCCGATACCGCGGATGGTGAAGCTCGCGCCGGTGAAGTTGGTCTTGGTGAAGGTGACGTTCGGCAGCGTCAACTGCAGGTCCGACGGCGTCTTGATCTGCTGCGCTTCGAGCGCTTCGGACGAGAAGGCGCTGACGGCGATCGGCACGTCCTGCAGACGTTCCGACTGGCGCTGCGCGGTGACGACGATCTCGCCGCCGAAAGCATCGCGCGCCGTATCATCAGCCGCATCCTGCGCGAACGCCGGTGTCGTGACCGCCATCGCCAGGACCGAGGTTCCGATCAGTGCCTTGAACTTCATCTATTGCCTCCCTGTTTCGACCCCGCGATGTGCGGGGCCGCCCAACGTCAAATTGTGGTAAGGGGAAGGGGCATGACCGGGCGCAGCCACGGACACCGGACCTGATCGGTCGGGTGCCGGCATTGATCCCACCTGCCAGCTGTGCTGGTCATCGTCCTCTCCCACCGGCGTCGGGGAAAAACGCCGGCCTCTCCGGATTACGGCCCGCTCGGGCGGACTCTGTAAGACCCCAAAGGTGCTCCGAGTTGACGAAAGCGTCAAGTCACTTGTTCATAAGAGCAAAGCACAAGAATATCGCGCGACTCCAAGGGATAAAAAGGTCCCGATTCCGCAACGTAAACTTGGCCGAAGGCTCGAAATTCTTGTCGCCGGGCCCTTGCGCAACGCACCGATTGGCCCGACATGTGCGACATGATAGCAACAGTGAAAGCGGGGTCATGACGCAGGATGTCGAACTGGGAACGGACGGCAAGGTCGTCGTTCCGGATCATGTCGCGGAGGCGGTCCGGACGCTGATCGAATGGGCCGGCGACGACCCGACGCGCGAGGGACTGCTCGATACGCCGAAGCGCGTCGCGCGCGCGTGGAAGGAATATTGTCAGGGCTATGGCGAGGACCCCTCGGCCCACCTGTCGCGCACCTTTCAGGAAGTCGGCGGCTATGACGAGATCGTCCTGCTGCGCGACATTCCGTTCCAGTCGCATTGCGAACATCATATGGCGCCGATCACCGGCAAGGCGTCGATCGCCTATCTGCCCAAGGACCGCGTCGTCGGCATTTCCAAGCTCGCCCGCGTCCTCAACGGCTTCGCACGGCGGCTGCAGGTGCAGGAGCGGCTGACCGCCGAGGTCGCGCAGTGCATCTGGGAAAATCTGCACCCGCAGGGCGTGGCGGTCGTGATCGACGCGCAACACGGCTGCATGACGGGCCGCGGTGTCCGCACGCCCGGGGTCGGCATGGTCACCAGCCGCCTGCTCGGCTGCTTCCTCGAGGACGAGCGCAGCCGCAAGGAAGTGCTGAGCCTGATGGGCTATTGATCGGCGGGTTGCGACGGTTAGCCGCCATTTGCTTCCGGCTACCCGACCCTCCACCACCCAAATAAAAAGGGGCGGCCCCGCGGGGCCGCCCCTTCCTGTTTTCGCGTCCGTCCGAACGGATCAGAAGGCGAAGCCGACGCCGACGGCGAAGCTGTCGAAGTCGCTGAAGTTGCCGATGAACTGGTGGCGATACTCGAGCTTGCCGTAGAGGTTGGTGCCAAGCTTGTGTTCATAGCCGACGCCCGCATAGGGATCGTCGATGTCGCTGAAGGTGTAACCGCCGGCGGCGTAGAGCTTGCCCTTTTCGCCGACCTTGGTGCCGAAGCGGCCACCGGCCGAGAACTGGACGTCGGCGCCGTCGATCAGCACCTTGTCGCCGGCGACTTCGGCGCCGACGAAGGTCGTCGAACCGAGGTCGAAGTCATAGCCGGCCGCGACGCCGAGGGTGGCGTCGTCGAGGCCGCTGCCGGTGACGTAACCGCCGCGCACTTCGACCCGGCCTTCGCCGCCTTCGGCAGCCATGGCGGGGACAGCAACGACGGCCGAGAGGAGAGCGGCTGCAACTGCGAACTTCTTCATTTTCTATTCCTTTTCTCTGATCTGGACCACGCCCTTTGGGTCGCGGCCCGCGCCCTAGATGGCGTTCGCACCTGTCGCGTCAATGAATGCGCCGTTCAGAATATGACAATTTTCTTACCTGTGTTGTTTTTGCAACACAGCATAGGTATGCGCGGTGGCGATCGGGTGCGCCCTTTCGCGAATGCGGGCAGCGGCAACTCCGACGGATGTTCGGAACGGGCGCGGGCGTCAGCCCAGCGCCGTCTGCTTTTCCTCGGCGATCCGGTCGAGTTCGGCGCGGGTCGGCTTGGTCGCGGCGCTCTTGAGCTGGCCGCAGGCGGCCATGATGTCGCGCCCGCGCGGGGTGCGGATCGGGGCCGAGATGCCGGCCTCGAAAATCCGGTTGCTGAAGGCGCGCACCCGCTCGGGCGACGAGCATTCATAGGGCGCGCCGGGCCAGGGGTTGAAGGGGATCAGGTTGACCTTCGCGGGCAGCTTGTACTGCTTGAGGAGGCGGACGAGCTCGCGCGCATCGGCGTCGCTGTCGTTCTTGTCCTTCAGCATCACATATTCGAAGGTGATGCGCCGCGCGTTGTTGGCGCCGGGATAGGCGGCGCAGGCGGCGAGCAGCTCCTCGATGCCGTATTTGCGGTTGAGCGGCACGATCTCGTCTCGCACCTCTTTGTTCACCGCGTGGAGCGAGACCGCGAGGTTGACGCCGATCTCCTCGCCCGCGCGCGCCATCATCGGGACGACGCCGCTCGTCGACAGGGTGATGCGCCGCTTCGACAGCGCAAGGCCGTCGCCGTCCATGACGATCTTGAGCGCGCCCTTGACCTCGTCGAAATTGTAGAGCGGCTCGCCCATCCCCATCATCACGATGTTGGTGAGCATGCGGCCGTCGGCGGTGTAGTGGCCGGCGTCGTCATCCTCGTCGTCGGCATCGGGGGCCGACGCCATCGTTCCCTTCGGCCATTCGCCGAGCGCGTCGCGCGCGAGCAGCACCTGCCCGACGATCTCGCCCGCGGAGAGGTTGCGGACGAGGCGCATCGTGCCGGTGTGGCAGAAGCGGCAATTGAGCGTGCAGCCGACCTGGCTCGACACGCACAAGGTTCCCCGGTCGGCGTCGGGGATGAACACCATTTCATATTCCTGGCCGTCGGCGGCGGCCAGCAGCCATTTGCGCGTGCCGTCGTTCGACACCTGCGCGGTAACGACGGTCGGGCGGCCGACGATGAAGCGCTCGGTCAGCCAGGGGCGCATCGCCTTGGCGATGTCGGTCATCGCCTCGAATTCGGTGACGCCGCGGTGATAGATCCAGTGCCAGATCTGCTTGCCGCGCAGCTTTGCGGCCTTGGCGTCGAGCCCGGCTTCCTCGAGCGCGCCGCGAATCTCCTCGCGGGTCAGGCCGACGAGGTCGACGCGATTGCCGCCGCGCAGCGGAACGGTGCCCGTGGTGATCGGGTCGATATGGCCGGGGATCTGCATGATGCGCGCGCATATAGGGGGGAAGGAGGAAAAGCGCAATCGAGCGCGATATTTCCCTCTCCCCCTCAGGGGAGAGGGCAAGAGGTCACAGCGTTTTCAGAAACGCCAGCCGCTCGGCCACCGCGCCGTCGGCTTCGGCGTTGCGCAGCGGCAGGACATTCTGCACGAGGATTTCGGCCGGCGTCGGATCTGCCGCGAACAAGGTCATCACCTCGTCGGCGAAGGCGTCGAGCGGCATATAGGCCTCGCGCGTCGACTGGCCCGGGGTCAGTTCGGTGCGTACCGCGGGCGGGGCGAGTTCGATCACCTCGACCTGGCCCTCCAATTGGACGCGCAGCGCTTGCGTATAGCTGTGCAGCGCCGCCTTGGTCGCCGAATAGGTCGGCGCCTTGGGCAGCGGCACGAAGGCGAGACCCGAGGTGACGTTGACGATCGCGCTGTCGGGCGCGGCCACGAGATGGTCGATCAGCGCGTCGATCAGCCGGATCGGGCCGAGCAGATTGGTGACGACGGTGGTCTCGGCGTCGGCCAGGTCGCGTTCGGCGCCCGCCGCTTCGTACATCATCACGCCGGCATTGTTGACGAGGATGTTGAGCGCCGGAAATCGGGCGATCATCGCCTTTGCGAAGGCGGCGATGGCGTCCGGGTCGGTGACGTCGAGCGTCATCGCGTGCAGATTCGCGCGGCCCGCGACCGCGGCCTCGAGCTTCGAGGCGTTGCGGCCGGTGACGATGACGGTGTTACCCGCGTCGTGCCAGCGCTGCGCGAGCGCGAGCCCGATGCCCGAGCCGCCGCCTGAAAGGAGGATGGTGTTGCCTGTGGTCTTCATGGGGAGCTCCTCGCTTGGGGGGGGTGAGGAGGCCTATTTATGCTTATACTCTCCAAAAGAAAGTAGGCACCCAAAAGTGCTATAGTTACCTTAAAGAGAGAAATGGATTTTCCGACATGCCGCAGCCCGAAAAGCGATCCTACGATCCCGATGCACCGGTCGACCCGCGCGTCGAAACGCTCGTCAACGAGCTGATCGGGCGAGTCGCCGACAAATGGACTCTGCTCGTGCTCGAGGAGCTGGAGGAGCATGGCACCTGCCGTTTCACCCGCCTCGCGCAGCTCGTTCCGGGCATCAGCCAGAAGATGCTGACCCAGACGCTCCGCGCGATGGAGCGCGACGGGCTCGTCCACCGCACCGTTCATCCGGTGATCCCGCCCAAGGTCGAATATCGGCTGACCGAGCTGGGCCAGAGCCTCGGCGAAGCCTTTTGCGGCGTCTGGCACTGGGCCGAGGCGCATCTGTGCGAGGTGGAAGCGGCGCGGACGGCGTTCGACACGCGCGGTTGAAGGGGCCCGGATGATGGACACGCCGCAAGATCCTCCACCGATGCCGCCCGCAAAGATCATTGTCTATGCGATCACGCTGCCGCTTTCGCTGCTGCTGCTGATCTTCTGGCCCGCAGGTTCGCTCGGTTGGCGGCCGGGCTGGCTGTTCGTCGCCGTCGTGGTGATCGGCTTCGGCGTGTCGGGGCTGGTCCTCGCGCGCGTCAATCCGGTGATCTATCGCGCGCGCAGCCGGTTCCAGCCGGGGACGAAGGGGTGGGACAAGGCGCTGCTCGCGGTCATCCTGCCCGCGATGGTGGCGATCCTGCCGGTCGCGGCGTTCGACGCGGGGCGCTTTCATGGGTCGCATGTGCCGCTCTGGCTCGTTGCCGGGGGCTATGCGGCCTTGCTTGCGGGGATCGCGGTCACGGCGTGGGCGCAGGCGGTCAATCCCTTCTTCGAGCCCGGGGTGCGCATCCAGTCCGAGCGGCACCAGCGGGTGATCGACAGCGGGCCCTATCGCGCGGTACGGCACCCCGGCTATTCGGCGGCGATCCTGCTCTTCGCCGGCATGGCGCTCGCGCTCGGCAGCCTGTGGGCGCTCGTCCCCGCGCTGGTGGCGAGCGGGGTGCTGACCCTGCGCACGGCGTGGGAGGACCGGCTGCTGCAACGCGAGCTGCCGGGCTATCCCGCCTATGCCGCGCGCGTCCGCTGGCGGCTGCTGCCCGGCGTCTGGTGACGCCCGCTATTTGGCGCGGGTCGTGACGCGAATCGGCCGGGCTCGCGCCGCATCGGCGATCACCTGCTGGGCCTCGGCCGAAGCGAGCGCGCGGGTTTCGCGGCGGCATTCGCGGACGTCGTTCTTGCCTTCGAGGTCATAGTCGGGGGCGGTGCCGCATACGGCGACGACCGCGCGCCAGATACGGCGGTCGAGAGTCCGGGCGCCCTTCTCGGTCGCGAGGTCGAGGTCGGCGTGGGCCACGACCGTGGTCCTTGGTGCGGGCGTAGTCTGCGCGGTGACAGGCTGGGCAATCGGCGCGGCGGCCAGGGCGGCGAGGATCAGAAGCTTGGGCATCTCTTGTCTCCATCGTCCGGCTGTAGGGGAGGGGAGGAAGCCGGTGGAGATCCAGATAATCGATCGTTCGCGGCCCGAGGAGCAACGATGTTGCGCGGTCATTCTGCAAAATTGCAGAATGCGGTTCGCGCTATTATTGCGCAAAAGACGCCATGTTCGATTGGGACGATCTCAAATCCTTTCTCGCGGTCGCGGAGACCGGGAGCACGCTCGCCGCGGCGCAGGCGCTGCGCGTCAGTCAGACGACGGTCGCCCGGCGTATCGCGGCGCTGGAGGCGGCGACGGGCCTCAACCTGTTCGAACGGCGGCAGGCGGGCTATGCGCTGACCCCGGTGGGCGAGGCGATGCTGGCGAGCGCGGCGGCGGTTCGCGATGCCGCCGCGCGCTTTGGCGAAGCGGCGGGCGCCCGGTCACGCGACGCGGGCGGCACTGTGAGCGTCACGACGATGGAGATTTTCGCGATCACCATCCTGCCGCCGATCCTGCGCGACCTGCGCGCGGCGCATCCCGAAATCCACATCCACCTCGACACTTCGGACGAGCCCCGCGATCTCGCCGCGGGCGCGGCGGACATCGCGATCCGCAGCAGCAAGCAGCCTGCGGGCGCGGGTCTCGTCGGGCGGCGCATCGCCGACAACCCGTGGACCGTCTATTGCAGCCGCGACTATGCCGATCTTCACGGTATCCCGCACAGCCGTGACGAGCTGGTCACCCACCCCTTCATCGGCGGCGGCGGTTCGGTGTGGGAGCCCTATCAGGCATGGCTCAGGCAATATCGGCTCGAGGCGTCGGTGGTCATGCAATATGATTCGGCGTCGGGCCTGCTCGCCGGGGTGCGTTCGGGCATGGGGCTCACCATATTGCCGGCCTTCCTCGCCGATCGCGAACCCGACCTCATCCGCTGCATTCCGCCCAAGACCGAGGACACGACGGGCCTGTGGCTGCTGACCCATGAGCGGCTCCGCCATGTGCCGCGGGTGCGGACGGTGCTCGATTTTCTGGCGAGCGCGTTAACGAGGTTGGGGCGGAACTAGCCACCTATCCGAGCCGCGCGCAACCCAGTGCCGCCGCGTCGATCGCGGTCGCGGCGCCGCGCAGGCGATAGGTGTCGGCGATCGCTCCGCCGCGCGTGGACACGCTCTCGACGCTCATGCTCGGCGCCGACCGCATCGCCGCGATGATCCCCGCGTCCATCCGCGCGTCGCTCGCCCAGCCGTGGACCCCGTTGCCGGTCAGGATGAAGCGGCGGCTGCCGATCGTCAGGCGCAGTTCGGCGCCATCGCGCCGCGGCTTCGAGAGGCGGACGTAGAATTGCCCGCGGATGCGCGATTTGGGCCAATAGCCGACGCTCGCATAGCCCTTGACCTCGGGCGCGCCGATCGTCGCCGCGGGCGCCGCGATCGCGTAGCAGCGCGGGGCGGCCGGATCGCGGAAGGCGCCCCAGCCGTCGAAGACGCCGAGCGCGGTGGGGGCCGCCGCCGCGGCCACGGGAAGGGCCAGCGTTAGAAGGAAGGGAAGGGCGCGCCGCATCGCACCCTCGTTTGCGCGATTGGGGATGCTTTGCAAGCATGGCTTGCGCGGCGCGGTGCGTGCGTTAAGGAAGGTGGACATTTTCAGGGGCAGGGAATCGCGGTGCCGAATCGCCCGCGAGCCGCCGCCCCTTCAGGGACTTCTCCCGAACAGGCAGGGATGACGAATTAGAATGAAAGCGACGATCGAACGCGCAGTGCTTCTGAAAAGCCTCGGCCACGTCCAGTCGGTGGTCGAACGGCGCAATACCATTCCCATCCTGTCGAACGTGCTGATCGAGGCCGACGCCTCGGGCCAATTGAAGCTGATGGCGACCGACCTCGACCTGCAGGTCGTCGAAACCGTCGCGGCGAAGGTCGAGACGCCGGGCACGACCACCGTGTCGGCGCACACCTTGTTCGAGATCGCGCGCAAGCTGCCCGAGGGCGCCGAGGTCAGCCTGTCGGCCGCCGAAGGCAAGATGCAGGTCAAGGCCGGCCGCTCGAACTTCAACCTGCCGACGCTGCCGCGCGACGATTTCCCGGTGATCGCCGAAGGCGACCTGCCGACCAGCTTCGAACTGCCGGTCGCCGAGCTGATCCAGATCATCGACAAGACGCGCTTCGCCATCTCAACCGAGGAAACGCGCTATTATCTGAACGGCATCTTCCTGCACGTCGCCGAGGATGCGACCGGCCCGGTGCTGAAGGCCGCGGCGACCGACGGTCATCGGCTGGCGCGCTACACGGTGACGCGCCCCGAAGGCGCGACCGGCATGCCCGACGTCATCGTGCCGCGCAAATGCGTCGGCGAGATCCGCAAGCTGCTCGACGAGGCCGAAGGCAATGTCGAGATCAGCCTGTCGGCGTCGAAGATTCGCTTCCAGCTCGGCAACGCCGTGCTGACCTCGAAGCTGATCGACGGTACTTTCCCCGACTACAGCCGCGTCATCCCGACCGCGAACGACAAGCTGCTCAAGGTCGATCCGAAGAGCCTGTTCCAGGGCGTCGACCGCGTCTCGACCATCGCGAGCGAAAAGACGCGCGCGGTCAAGGTCGGGCTCGACAAGGACCGCATCACGCTGAGCGTCACCAGCCCCGAGAACGGCACCGCGGCCGAGGAACTGGCGGCGGGCTATGACAGCGACGCGATGGAGATCGGTTTCAACGCGCGCTACCTGTCCGACATCCTGGGCCAGGTCGACGGCGACAGCGTCGAATTGCATCTGGCCGATGCCAACGCGCCGACGCTGATCCGCGAAAGCGAGAAGAGCCCGGCGCTCTATGTGCTGATGCCGATGCGGGTATAGACCCGCGCAAGCTATCTGTCATTGCGAGCGAAGCGAAGCAATCCAGTAGGCGTAAACCGATCTGGATTGCTTCGCTTCGCTCGCAATGACGAGATGTCTTGGCGTTACCCCGCCTTCGCGACCCGCCAGATCACGCCGCCGGTATCGTCGGCGACCAGCGCGCTCCCGTCTTTCGCGACCTTGACATCGGCGGGGCGGCCGCGCGTCGTCTTGCCGTCTTTGGCTAGGAAGCCGTCGAGCAGGGTGACCGGCAGCGCATCGACGGGCTTGTCGCGCGCGCCGAACTTCACGAATACCACACTATAGCCTGACACCGGCTCGCGGTTCCACGATCCGTGCAGCGCGATCAGCGCGCCGTTCGCCCATCGCTCGCCGAGATCGAGCCCCTCGGTGAAGGTGAAGCCGAGCGGCGCGACATGCGCGCCAAGGGCATAGTCGGGGCGCTTGACATATTGCCGGCGATCTTCGGCGTCGGGTTCGACGCGCGGGTCGACGAAGCCGCCCCAATAATACCAGGGCCAGCCGAAGAAATCGCCCTCGTCGACATTGGTCAGATAGTCGGGAACGAGGTCGGAGCCGAGCATGTCGCGCTCGTTGACGACGGTCCAGAGCTGGTCGCTGCCCGGATACCAGGCGAGGCCGACCGGGTTGCGCAGACCCGCGGCGAAGGTGCGGACATAGCCGTTCTCGGGCCGCACCTCGAGCACTGCGGCGCGGCGGAACTCGTTGTTCACGCCCTTTTCACCGATATTGCTGTCGGCACCGACGCCGACATAGAGCCAGCCGTTCGGCGCCGCGACGAGGCTCTTGGTCCAGTGGCGGTTGGTGCCCTTCGCGGGCAGGTCGGCGATCTTCTTGGGCTTGCCCGCCATCTTCGTCGCGCCTTCGACATAGGGAAAGGCGAGCAGCGCGTCGGTGTTCGCGACATAGAGGGTGTCGCCGACCAGCGCCATGCCATAGGGCGAGTTGAGGCCAGTGATATAGGCGCTCTTGACCTCGGCCTTGCCGTCGCCGTCGGCGTCGCGGAGCAGGGTGATGCGGTTCGCGGACGCGCCGCCGGCGCCGGCCTTGCTCATCAGGCTGCCCATCACCTTGCCCTCGATGCCTGAGGTGTCGCGCGGCGGGCTCTGCGCTTCGGCGACGAGGATGTCGCCGTTCGGCAGCACGAAGATCGAACGCGGATGGTCCAGGCCTTCGGCGAAGCGCTGAACCGCCAGCCCCGCCGCCGCCGCCGGTGCCTGGCCTGCGGGCCAATGGGTCGCCTCGGGCACGTTCATCGTCGGGAAGGTCTCGGGCCGCTGCGCCGCCATCACCGGCACCCGCCCGCTGAGTTCGGCGGTTGAGAAGCGCGCGACGTCGGGACGCGACATCACATAGAAGGTGATCCCGCCGGCGATCAGGAGGACGATCAGGGCGAGGGCGGCATATTTCAGGATCTTGCGCATGCTGTCTGTCTACACCGGCGGATCGCGGCGGCAAAGGGGCGAAACGCGGGCGCGACAGGGTTAACAGAAAGGCGCTCGCGATTAACCTTACCTGGCTGTTCATCACGGTTGGGAACGGCGCGGTCAGGGCGGATCGCTACAGCCCGGTCTCCACACGGAAACCGGGGACGCGATGCAGCTTTCAGCACCTTTTCTCGCCGATCGCGCCGCGGTCGACGACGCCTATGCGCTGATCGATCTGCACGGCGACGAAGCGGGCTTCGCCGCGGCGGCGCGCGCCGAGCAATATCGCGTGCTCGGCAACCATCTTCATTTCGCGCGCTGGCGGCAGATCGAGCGGCTGATCACCTATCTGTCGGTCGAGAGCGCGCTCGACACGGTGCATTGAGGCGAGCTCTCCGCTCTAATCGGCCATGCTGTTCTTGGCCGAAGCGATCGAGCGGTTGCGGCCGTCCCGCTTCGCCCGATAGAGCGCGGCATCGGCGTCGGCGATCAACAGCGCGGCGTTGCCGCCCTCGGCCCGATCGACGTGGCCGATGCCGATACTCACCGTGACCCGACCGCCCGGGGCCGGCGAAGGCAGATCGAGGCGTTCGACCGCGCATCGAATCGTTTCGGCGAGCGCCATCGCCTCAGCGAGATTCGCGGCGGGCAGGATCACCGCGAACTCCTCGCCGCCATAGCGTGCGACGAGGTCGGACCCGCGCGTCGCGCAGCCGGCCAGCGCCTCTGCCACGGCCCGCAGCCGCTGGTCGCCCACCGGATGGCCAAGCCCGTCGTTGAGCAGCTTGAACTGATCGATGTCGATCATCAGCAGCGCCATCCCGCTTCCGGACCGTGCGGCACGATCCCATTCGCGGCGCAGGCTTTCGTCGAACTGGCGCCGGTTCGCGAGGCCGGTCAGCGCGTCGATGCGCGACAGCCGCTCGAGCCGGCTCTGGGCGTCGAGGCTGCGCAGCTGGACGAAAATGGTGCGCAGGCCATAGCCGAGGATCGCCGCGCCGCAGCCCGCTATCGCCAGTGCGGGGTCGATCCGGACCAGCGAAGCGGAAACCATCAGCAGCGTCGCGGGCAGCATCAGCGGCGCCGCGGCCTGCACGACATGCGGAAAGGCCGGCGAGGTGCGGAGCACGCCCTTGCCCGGCATGTGGTGCGCGATCGCGAGGCCGGCGAGCAAAGTGAACGGCAGCCCGATCACCAGGTCCGACGGCGATCCATAATAGACGTCCGCATAGAGATGGTTGATGAAGGCGGCGGTCGCCAGATAGGCGAAGGCGAAGAGGGTCAGGCTGCGAAAACAGGCACGTCGAACCGGATCGGCGCTCGCCAGAAAGCGGATCGCCGCGAACAGCGCGATGAACAGATTCTCGATGTCGAACATCAGACGGAGGGCGAGCAGATTGGCGGCGCTCGTGTCGGCCAGCGTCGCAAAGGCGAAGGTGTGGCGGAAGAACAGATAGCCCAGGATCGCCGCGAGCGCCGCGTCGATCAAGCGAACCGGCCAGGATTCGCGCTCGGGGGCCGCGAGCACGAAGATGATCGGGACGCCGTAGAGGATGAAGAGCAACAGGGTGAAACCGGCGGCACCTGACCAGCTGTCGAGCCACAACCCCGCGAGCAGATTGCTCGCCATCCCGCCGGCCCACAGCAGCATCGCGGCCCCCAGTGCGATCCAGCCCTCCACGAAGGCGTCGCGCCGGGCGCGATGGAAACAGGCCGCGGCCGCCAGGAGCGGCGCGAAAACCAGGAAAAGCAGCGACAGGAGCCAGGCCTTGCCGCCGCCGAGGGCGATCGCGGATGCGTGCGCGGCGACAAAGGCGAGCGGCAGGAGAATGTCCGGATGCCGGCGCCAGGCCGCGGAGCGCGCCGGGAAGGCCGAATCTTCGGCTTTATCCTGCAAAGACATGCCCATGCCTGCCTCTTACCACGCCGATGCGGCGCCGCCATCGGTTATCGGGCGGGCGCAGCGGGACAGGTCTAGGTCACATACCCATTACCGGCGCGCTCGAGCTTTGAAGCGATTTTGTTCAGTGCGAGAAGGCAAGGCGAAGGAATATGTCGATATTTCAAGACTTGCCGACGAAGCAATGGACAAAATCGGTCAAATCCCCCCTTCCGCTTAATTGGGGGGACG
>Ga0182745_1001440_pt1 | contig 22817 bp, 21 predicted proteins | sample eDN3rd30CKraftBY_FD_128523 | JGI IMG/M metagenome (GOLD analysis project Ga0182745, IMG submission 128523) | Enriched backyard soil microbial communities from Emeryville, California, USA - eDNA 3rd pass 30_C Kraft BY (version 2) (version 2) | ecosystem: Environmental > Terrestrial > Soil >...
AGCGTGGCGCGAAGCTGGTTGTAGAGCTGCGGGGGCACGTTCATGTGGCAGCCCTGACAGGTGCCGGACACCACGCCGACCATGGCGGGCAGCTTCTTCTTGCGCACCACCTCGTAGCGGCGCAGCAGCGTGGCATCCACGCTCGCGGCCACCTCCGCGCGCTTGCCCTCGAGCCCCTTCACGTGCGACTCCGCCTCGCTCAGCTTGCCGCGCAGCTCCGTCATGCGGCCCGCAAGGCCCTGCTGCTTCGTCGCGAACTCGGCTTCCTTGCCCTTGATGGCCTCGCGCGCGCCGCCGAGCTGCTTCGTCAGCTCCGTCAGCTCCTCCGCCATCGTCAGGTTGGCCTTCTTCGCGATGTCGATTTCACGGGCCAGGGCGGAGTACTCGCGGGTCGAGCGCTGCTCGCTGAGCCGCGTCTCCCACTTCTTCACCTTGTCCTTCTCGTCCGTGATGTTCTGCTCGAGTTGGGCCTTCTGCTTCTCCATGTCGGAGACACGCGCCCGTTCTGCTTCGATGGCGCTGCGGGCAACACCCAGCTCGCGCTCCAACTCGGCAATCTGACGGGGGTGAACGTCCGCGGCCTTTCGGAGCGAGGCGACCTCGAGGTCCACGTTCTGCAGCTCCGCCAGCGCTTTCAATTTCTCCCGCAAAGTTGCTGCCTCCCACAGGGCCGCACCGCGTACGGCGACGGCCAGGTTTTTGTACCAACAAGGGTGATGAGGGTCCAACGTCCAAATGGGCCATGACTCATCCCTCATGGCCCTCGTTGCCATGCTGCATTTGAAACAGCTTCACGCACCCGTTAGACCGGAGCACGTGCTTCGTCCAACCTTCATCTTCGTTCTCTGCGCGCTCGCTCCTGCCTGCAAGGAGCCTGCGTCTCCGCCGCCCGCCGCAACGACGGCTCCCGCCGCCGCGCCCTCGTCCGCCGCGAACGCGAAGTGGGGTGTCATCGAGGGCCGCGTCCGACTCGTCGGCACGCCGCCCAAGCCCGCACGGCAGCCCACCATCGGCACGGTCGTCTCCGTATGCGGCGAGGAGGCGGAGGACCGCTCGCTCGTCGTCGGCGGCGAGGGCGCGCTGGCACATGCGGTGGTGTTCCTGAAGGAGGGGAAGGCGCTCCCCGCGCCCATCAAGCCCGCACCGGAGCCCGTGCTGGACCAGAAGCAGTGCGTCTACGAACCGCCGGTGCTCGCCGCGCAGTCGGGCAGCACGCTGGTCATCCGCAACTCGGACCCGCTGGTCCACAACGTCCGCGCCGCCTCGGGAGCGAACCGCGCCTTCTTCAACGTGGCCATGCCGCTGGAAGGGATGACGGTGCGTCGCCAGCTTCCCGCCGAGCCGGGGGAGGTCCCCATCCACTGTGACATCCACCCATGGATGCGCGCCCGGGTGCGCACCTTCGACCATGGGTACTTCGCGACCAGCGGCGCGGATGGCCGCTTCCGCCTGGAGGTCCCCGAGGGCACCCACACCCTCGTCCTCTGGCACGAGCGGCTTCCAGAGCAGTCGCTCACCGTGACCGTGCGGGCGGGCGAGACGCTTCAGGTCGCCCCGGAGTGGCCGGTGGCTGACCTGAAGTAGGCGTCCGCGCCGACCTGTCCAAGGTTTCTGGCGCTCGACGTCTAATAGCTTGAGAAGCCGCGAGTGAATCTGGATTCCGTTCTGGCGGGAAATTTGCTGCGTGGGTGGCGTCCGCCACGACGACGAGGGGGCCGAGTCATGCAACAGCCAAAGAAGCGGGCGACCCTGACCCATGACCCGCGAGGCCTGGAGTCGCCCCGGAAGGCGGTCCCCCGGCCCGTGGGCATGCAGGAGATGGGGACGACCTTGTACGAGCAGCTCCGCCGTGCGCTCGTCGAGCTCGCGCCCGTCTCGTCCAGCTGAGTCCAGGCCGGTCCGGCGGCGCACGCCAGGGCCTGAAAAGCGAAGGGGCTCCCGGCCTGATGTGCCGTGGAGCCCCTTGCTGTTGGGATGAGCCTAGAGGTCATCCTCTTCCGTGTCCGACCCCGCCGCATCCTCGTCTTCGAATGCGTCGAGCTCTTCCTCTTCATCTTCCCCTCGGCCGGTGGGTTCCTCGGGTTCGATGGGTTCGATGATCTTCGGGGTGGCCGCCAGACGGCCGCGCCTTCCTTCAGGCTGGGGCTTCAGCGCCGGGCTTTCCCGCTGATCCGCCCCACACTTCGGGCAGATCGGGTCCGGCTTCTTCATGTCGTAGAACTTCGTCTGGCACTTGAAGCAGACGTGTTTGTTTCCGAGGTCCTTCGCCGGCATTCGCCACCTTCGTCAAAGGCGAGTGAAGACAGGGGGAGGGCGGCTCAATAGTTGGGCCGCAAGGCGGAGTCAACCTGTGGTTTGCGTGGAAGATTTCTAGCGGTAGCATCCAGGCCACGTTTTCCCCTGGATGCTGGACGCCCCTCTTGAACTTTACCTGCGACAATTGCCAGAAGCGGTATTCCATTGCGGACGAAAAGGTCCGCGGCAAGACGGTCAAGGTCCGCTGCAAGAACTGCCAGAACGTCATCACCGTCGAAGGGCCCGCGGAAGAAGAGAGCACCCGCGTGGTCTCGCTCGCGGACGTGGAGCGGATCCGCGCCCAGGAGCGTTCCCTGGCGGAGCCCGGGCCGAGCGCGGCCCCGGCGGCCGTCGTCAGCGCGCCCATGGCGCCCGCCCCGGCGCCCCGGTCGTCGGCGGCCGAGGCGGCGCTGCAGACGCCCTGGGATGACGAGCCCACGCGCGCCGCGCCCATGAAGGCCACGGGCTCGCCCTGGTTCGTCATGGTGCGCAACAAGCAGGAGGGCCCGCTGGACGAGGGCGCCCTCCGGGAGCTGGTGGCCACCGGCGCGGTGAACGGCCGCAGCTTCTTCTGGCAGCAGGGCATGGCGGACTGGAAGCGGGGCTCGGACATCCCCGAGCTGGCCGGCCTCTTCGAGCCGCCGCCCGCCGCGGAGCCGCCCCCGCCGCCTCCTGCCGTGGCCGCGGTCCCCGAGCCGGTCCGCCACGAGCCCGAGCCGCGGGCCTTCGTGCCGGAGCCGGAGCCCGAGCCGGCGGCGCGTCACGCCGCGACCGAGCAGCCCTGGCCGGACGAAGAGGAGGACGTGCCGGACAACACCTACTTCGGCGAGCCGGCGCGTGAGCAGCCCGAGCCGGAGCCGCAGGCTCACACGCCGAGCCGCCGCGCGCCGCCGCAGCCCGCAGCCAGCGCCGCGCCGCTCGATGACGCGCTCTTCTCCGACCTGGACCTGCCGAACGGCCGGGGCGAGGACGAGGGCGACGACGGCGTGCCGTACCCCGAGGACCCGCGCGCCGCGCTGGGGGGCGGCGAGGACGACGACGAGGGCGGGGCGGTGGAGGACACGCGCCACTTCGCGAAGAAGTCGGGCGTCACGCGCCGCAACCCCGCCTGGAAGTACGCCATCTTCCTCCTGCTGCTCCTCATCGTTCCGCTGGGGCTCGCGTACGTGCTGTCGGAGACGTTGGGCGTGGTGCCGCTGCGTGTGCAGACGGTGGACGCCAACGGCAACGCGGTGGAGCAGCCCGTCTTCTCGCCTGAGGGCGTGGGCGCCCTGCGCGACAAGCTGATGGGCCGCGCGCCGCCGGCCGCGTCTCCCAAGGCTCCCGCGGAGGGCAAGCGCCCCGCGTCGCCCGCGGAGGGCAAGCGCCCGGCGGCTCCCTCGGAGGCCGGCGCCGTCCCGGGCGCGGAGGCGCCGTCCGACGCGGAGCTGCAGGCCGTCTACGCGGACCCGGACAAGAAGGACGTGGACCCCGCGGTGAGAGGCGGCGCGGACGTGGCCGCGGCGGACACCGAGGAGGTGGGCGGCCCGTCGGACGAGGAGGTGGAGCGCGTGCTGGAGAAGACGCAGCCCGCCTTCCGCGACTGCGTGGAGGCCGAGCTGCGCAAGAACCCGTCCTTCAAGGGCGGCAAGGTGACGCTCACCGCCACCGTGAGCAGCTCGGGCTCGGTGAAGGAGGCCACCTTCGACCGCAAGGACCTCAACCGCAACAGCGCCGTGGGGTCCTGCATCCGCGAGCGCGCGAAGGGGATGGTCTTCTCCGCCTTCTCCGGTGACGACGTGGACCTGGAGATTCCGCTGGTCCTCTCCAAGTCGATGTAGCGCCTAGAGGTCGAAGTTCCCCGTCGGAGGCGGCTTCTTGCCTCGCGCCGCCTTCTCGCGGGCCCTGCGCACCTCCTCGCGCAGGGCCTCGGTGGCCAGGTGGTCCACCTCCAGCGTGTCGAGGTCCAGGACGTCGCCCTCGCGAACGCCCGGGGGCAGCTCGCGCAGGGGCCGCGTCACCTGGCGGCCCTCCACGACGAGCACGGCGATGTCCTCTTCGATGCGGTCCAGCGTGGCCCGGGTCGTCATGGGCGGTGCTCCTTGCTGCTCACGGGTTGCAGTCCCTGGCCGGCCGCCGCTCTCGGGCGGCTTCCTTCCGGTTGGCGAAGGTCACCAGGTTCGAGGCCTTGATCTTCATCACGTTGCGGCAGGTGGGCCGGTGGAACACGTCGCTGCGGATGCTGCCCACGTAGGTGCCCACCGTCACGGTGCCGGACTCCGAGCTCGACGTCCGCGAGCCCCCGCGCGACGTCCCGGACCGCGCGTCCGCGGGGGCATCGAGGTCCAGGTTGAACCCCTTGCCCGAGGTGTCGGCGCGGCGCCGGTTCGCGCCTTCCGCGCCGAGGGGCGACGGAGGGGGCGCGCCCAGCCCGGGGTAGCTGTAGCGCGTGTCCTCCGGCACGCCGGTGGACAGCCGTTGCGGCGTGACGACGAGCGTCTTCCCGTCGCTCACCACCTGCACCTCGCCGTGCTCGTCGGTGCGGAACACCTGGGTGCCGGCGGCCTCCAGCCGCTGGAGGGTGGCCGGTGACGGGGCGCCCAGCAGGTTGCCCAGGCCAGCGGAGATGACGGCCGCCCGAGGCGCCACCGCCGCGAGGAAGTCCTCGCTGGTGGCCCCGTCGGTGCCGTGCGCGGCCACCTTGAGCAGCGTGGCCTGCATGGGGGCGTTGCGCGCCAGCAGGTGCTCCACCGTCCGCGCGTGTGCGTCCGCCATGAAGAGGACCGTGGTGTCTCCGTACGTGAGCCGCAGGATGACGGAGTTGGCCTCCAGCGCGGCCTCGGGCACGTCGAGCAGCGGCTCGGTGGGGGCCCGGGGCCAGAGGACCGTGAGGGACACGCCCGCGCCCAGGGGCAGCCGCTGGAGCGCGTTGGGCGTCGCGGGCGACGGGGAGGGGGAGATGAACTGCACCCCCTGGCTGGCCACGGCGCCCAGCAGGGCGTCATAGGACTTGGGCGTGGCGCCGAGCTGCGGCTCCAGCAGCTGCTTCGCCCCCACGCGCTTCAGCACCGCCTCCAGCGCGCCATGGTGGTCCGTGTGGGGGTGCGTCAGGACGACGAGGTCCAGCTTCTGCGTGAGCAGCTCCGGCAGCCGGTTCACCAGGTGCTCGGCCGCCGAGAACGGGCCCGCGTCCACCAGCACGGTGTACCCGTCCGGCGACACGATGAGCGCGGCGTCGCCCTGGCCCACGTCGAAGAAGTAGATGTGGAGCTTCCCGTCCGGGGTCCCGCCGAAGTAGCGCCGCTGGGGCTCGGCGGGGCGCTCGGTCCGGGCGGGTTCGGGCGGTGGGGGCGCGGACTCCTTGCAGGCCGCCAGGGCCAGCAGCATTGCGAGGAGGAGGCTCGGGCGGGGGCTCATGGGTGGCAGTCCTCGGCGGGGCGGCGCTCGCGCATCGCTTCGGCGCGGGTCGAATAGGCGGTGCGGTCCGACTTGGAGCGCTGGAGGGTCTTGCAGCCCTCCTTGTGGAACACCTTGCTGCCCTTGAGGCTGAAGTATCGGGCCGTGTCGGTGCCGCGTTGCGTGGTGTCGCGCTCCGAGGCCGGGGGCGGGGCGCTCCGGCCTCGGGGGGCGCTGGCCTTGCGCGTTCCCCGGATGATGGGGCCCAGCGCCACCGGGCCGGGCTTCACGCCCCCCGCCACCAGCAGGGACGGACCGCCGCGCTTCTCCGCGCGCACGGACACGGCGTTGCCGTCGCTGGTGGCCACGACCTCGCCGTCCAGGTCGGTCCGGAAGACCTGGGCCTTCTGTGCGCGCAGGCGCTCCAGCACCTCCGACGTCGGGTGTCCGTAGTCATTCCTGGCGCCCACGGAGATGACGGCGGCCTGGGGCTTCACCGCGGCGAGGAAGGCCGCGGTGGACGAGTGCCGTCCGCCATGGTGGGCCACCTTCAGCACGGTGGAGGTGAAGTCGATGTTCTTGCGGAGCAGCGTGGCCTCGGTGTCCGGCTCGGCGTCACCCGTGAAGAGGAACGCCGTCTTCCCGTAGGTCAGCTTGGCGACGATGGAGTTGGAGTTCGGGTCCGAGCGCGTACCCTTGAGGAACGGGTCCTCGGGCACGCGGGGCCACAGCACGGTGAGGGCGGCGCCGTCCCCCAGGCCGATGGTGAGCAGCGTCCGCGGCTCCTGCGGGTCGGGCACGGGCGTCATCACCTGGCCCACCTCGTCGCCCACGACATTCAGCAGGTCGCGGTACGCCTCGCTCGGGTGGTTGAAGCCCGGGTCCATGAAGCGCCGCGCGCCCACCGTGCGCAGGGCGTTGGCGAGCCCGCCCAGGTGGTCCAGGTGCGGGTGCGTGAGGATGACGAGGTCCAGAGGGCCCTGGACCAGCTCGCGCAGCCGCCGCTCCAGGTGCGCCCGCGACTCGGGGGGGCCCCCGTCGATGAGCACCGTCTTGCCCGTGGGAGAGATGACGAGGGCGGCGTCCCCCTGGCCCACGTCGAAGAAGTGCACCGTCAGGGACTGACTGGCGGACGGGGCCTGGGCCCATCCCGGGAGCGAGGCCAGAAGAAAGACGAGGAGTACGAGCAGCCGGGCAAAGGACGTCACGGGGGGACTCTACCGCTCCGCGTCGGCCCTGGGCACCCACGGGGCGCGGACGCCGAGCTCCTCGCGCGAGCGCTTCCCGAGGGGCTGGAAGTGGGCTAAGGGGCCGGGCATGTCCGACTCCGAAGACCTCTTCCATTTCGTCGAGGACATTGCCGACCAGGCGCGCCGCCGGCTGCAGGCGTGGAAGGAGGGGCAGGCGCCCGGGGCTCCCGCTCCGGTGGCGGCCCCGTCCACCGCCCGGGTGAACATGGACGCGGTGCGCTCCGCCGCGGACCTGGCGCCCTACATCGACCACACGCTGCTCAAGCCCGAGGCCCGCGCCGAGGACGTGGTGAAGGTGGCCGAGGAGGCCCGGCAGTACGGCTTCGCCACCGTCTGCGTGAACAGCGTGTACGTGGCCACCGCGGCGCGGGTGCTGGCGGGCACGTCCACGGTGCCCATCGCCGTGGTGGGCTTCCCGCTGGGCGCGTCGCTGCCGTCCGCCAAGGCCTTCGAGGCCGCCGAGGCCATCCGCGCCGGCGCGCGGGAGGTGGACATGGTGCTGAACATCGGCGCGCTCAAGGCGCACGACTACGCGCTGGTGCACCAGGACATCGCCGCGGTGGTGGAGGCCTGCGGCGCGGTGCCCGTGAAGGTCATCCTGGAGACGGCCCTGCTCACGGACGAGGAGAAGGTCATCGCCTGTTCACTCTCCAAGGCCGCGGGCGCCGCCTTCGTGAAGACGTCCACCGGGTTCGGCCCGGGCGGCGCCACCGAGGCGGACGTGGCGCTTATGCGCCGCGTGGTGGGGGACACGGTGGGCGTCAAGGCGTCCGGCGGCATCCGCTCCGTCGATGACGCGATGAAGATGCTGCGTGCGGGGGCCAACCGCCTGGGGGCGTCCGCGTCCGTGGCCATTGTCACCGGCCAGGTCTCCACCGCGAAGTACTGAACGGGGTGGGCCGTGAACGCGAAACAGCGAGAGGAATTCAAGGCGCTGCTGCTCGCGCTCCATGCGGAGCTGACGGAGAAGGCGCCGGCACGGATCGAGCCCAACCGCACCGATGACGCGCGCATCGGGGGCGACGAGGACGAGCAACCCCTCAACGAGATGATGCAGGCCATCGCGTCCAACCGGAACCGGAACATGGACGGCGTGCTGGCCCGGGTCATCAAGGCGCTGGGCAAGCTGCGCGAGGACCCGGACGCGTTCGGCGAGTGCGAGGAGTGCGGCGACGAGATTGCGCTCGGCCGCCTTCGCGCCATGCCCTACGCGGAGCTGTGCGTGACGTGCCAGGGGAACAGGGACGGCCCCAAGGGCCGCGCCACCCGCCGCAAGCTGACCGACTACACCTGAACAACCGGCGCGCGAGCCCCAGGGCCTCGCGCGCCCTCAACGGCTGCACGAGGCTTCGAGGGCTCATGGACACCACCGGACTGAAGGAGCGGGCGGAGGCGTGGCGTCAGGCGGATCCGGACCCGGCCACCGCGGCGGAGCTGGAGGCGCTGCTGGCGAAGGGCGACTGGGCCGAGCTGGAGGACCGCTTCTCGCAGGACCTGGAGTTCGGTACCGCCGGCCTGCGCGGCGTGCTGGGCGCCGGCCCCAACCGGATGAACCGCGCCGTCATCCGGCGCACCACCGCCGGCCTGGCCCGCTACCTCAAGGCCCAGGTGCCGGACGTCGCGAAGCGGGGCGTGGTGGTGGGGCGTGACGCGCGCAACCTGAGCGCGGAGCTGGCCGAGGACACCGCCGCGGTGCTGGCCGCCGAGGGCATCCCCGCGCACGTCTTCCCCGAGCCCGTGCCCACCCCGTTGGTGGCCTTCGCCGCGCTGCAGCTCGGCGCCGCCGCGGCCGTCATGGTGACGGCCAGCCACAACCCGCCCGAGTACAACGGCTACAAGGTCTACTGGGGCAACGGCGCGCAGATCATCCCTCCGCATGACACGGGCATCGCCGCCGCCATCGCGCGGGTGGAGCCCGCCAACCGCGTGCCGCTGCTGGCCCCGGCCGACGCTCGCGCGAAGGGCCTGTGGCGGGACGTGCCCGCCGCGCTGGGGGACGCCTACGTGCGCGCCATCCTCGGGCTGCGCGTGTACGGGAAGGGCTCCGAGTCGCTGTCGGTCGTCTACACCGCCATGCACGGCGTGGGCGGGGCCTGGGCCGAGCGCGCCCTGCGCGAGGCGGGCTTCCCGCGCTTCACCGCCGTGGCCGAGCAGCAGCAGCCCGACGGCCGCTTCCCCACCGTGCGCTTCCCGAACCCGGAGGAGCCCGGGGCCATGGACCTGGCCACCGCCACCGCCGAGCGCGTGAAGGCGGACGTGGTGCTGGCCAACGACCCGGACGCGGACCGGCTGGCCGTCATGGCGCGCGACAGCGGCGGGGCGCTGCGGCTGCTGACGGGGAACGAGGTGGGCGTGCTGCTGGGCCACTACCTGCTCACGCAGGGGCCCAAGCAGGGGACGCCCCACGTCGTCACCACCATCGTCTCGTCCGCGCAGCTGGGTGACATCGCGCGCTCGCTGGGCGCCGCGTATGACGAGGTGCTCACCGGCTTCAAGTGGATCGCCAACCGCGCCCTGGAGCGCGAGCACGCCGAGGGCACGCGCTTCGTCTTCGGCTACGAGGAGGCGCTCGGCTACACCGTGGGGACGGTGACGCGGGACAAGGACGGCGTGGGCTCGGCGCTCGTCATGGCGGACCTCGCCGCGTGGTGCCAGTCGCGCGGCACCACGGTGCTGGGCTACCTGGAGGAAATCCAGCGCGCGCACGGCCTGTACGTCGGCGCGCAGCGCAACTTCACGTTCCCGGGCGCGGCGGGGGCCCAGGTCATCCGCGGCATCATGGACGCCTTCCGCGCCTCGCCGCCTTCGGCCATCGGCGGCGACGCCGTGCGCGCCGCGCGCGATTACAAGAAGGGCGAGCGGGGCCTGCCTCCCTCCAACGTGCTCGCGCTGGAGCTGGAGAGCGGCGGCCGCGTCACCCTGCGGCCGTCCGGCACCGAGCCGAAGATCAAGTACTACTTCGAGCTGAAGGAAACGCTCGCGGACGGCGAGCCCCTGGCCGAGGCCCGGGCGCGCGCAGAGGCCCGGCTGGGCCACTTCATCGACGCCTTCCTCGCGCTCGCGCGTGAGCGCGGCCAGCCCGCGTAGGTCTTTCGACGCAGCACCACACCCACCGCTCGCCCTCCGGGGCGGCCTTCGTAGAAAGGTACCGTGTGAAGCGACTGCTCCCCGGAGTCCTCCTTGCTTGCTTCCTGGCCCTTCCCACCGCCGCGCTCGCGCAGCGGGGCGGACAGGGCTGGTCCGTCCTGGCCGGTGAAACGCTGGGGCGGGGCAACACCGCGTTCCATGGCCAGATTGGCTGGCCCGGCATCTCCTTGGGCCTGCTCCACGGCGGCTCGGAGCGCTTCGATATCGGCGGGAAGTTCAACTTCAACTGGGGCCGCGAGGGCTGGGTCCGCTACACGGACCCGGGCATCAAGCTCCAGGCGTGGATGCGGCTGCAGCTCCTCCAGGAGCGCCAGTTCTCGCTCGCGCTCACCTTCCAGCCGGGCCCCTTCTTCTACTTCAACCGGCACGACACGGACGTGGGCCTCGCGTTGCCGCTGGGCCTGGTGGTGGGCATTCCCGCCGGCAGCGCCGTCATGGTGAACCTGGGCCTGGACATCCCCTTCCACGTCTACTTCGGCGAGGGAATCGGCCCGGTGATTCCCATCCTCGTGGGCGGCGGCCTGGAGTACTTCGTCAACCGTCAGGTCGCCGTCACCTTCAACATCCGGATGGGGCCCGCCGTCATCCCGGACTTCGACGAGACCGAGTTCACGCTGGAAGCGCTCTTCGGCGTCGCCTACCGCTTCTAGCTACCAGGACGACGTCTGCTCGGGCAGCTCCACCGTGAAGGTGCTGCCCTGGTTGACGCGGCTGCGCACCATCAGCGTGCCGCCCATGGCCTCCACCAGGGTTCGCGCCACGGTGAGGCCCAGTCCGGCGCCTTTCTCGGGCGCCTTTGTCGTGTAGTAGGGCTCGAAGACGGCCTGCTGCTCGTCCTCGAAGATGCCGATGCCGGTGTCCTCGACGAAGAGGAGCGGGCCGAAGTCCCCGAAGATGTCGGGCAGCTCCACGCCGGTGATGATGCGGCGCGGGCGGTCCGTCACGTCCTCCACGGCGTCCACCGCGTTGGCCAGCAGCTCCGTCAGCACCTGCTCCAACTGGCGGCGGTTGAAGACGGCGGCGATGGGCTCGTTGGGCAGCAGCACCGTCAGCTCGGCGGTGCCCAGGCGGCCGGCCTCGCGCATCCGCTCCACCACCGCGGGCACCAGCTCCCGCAGGTCGAAGCGCTGGATGTCCTTCGGGCTGGAGGGGCCCAGCGACAGCAGGTGCTGGCCATGCAGGCGCATCTGCTCGCCCGCCACGCCCAGCTTCTTCAGCGTGTCCGCGTCCGGCGGCAGGCCCTGCTGGGCCCGGGTGCGCACGTGCTCCAGCGCCTGCTGGAGGCCCTCGCCCACGCGGCCCAGGTTCTGCGCCACGTCCGCGGCCAGCGTGCCCACGCGGGCCAGCCGCTCCATCTCCAACCAGCGGGCGCGCGGGTCCTTCAGCGCCTCGTTGCGCTGGCCACCGCTGGCGCGGTGCGCTTTCAGCTCCAGCAGCGTGTGCACGCGGACCTTCAGCTCCAGCGGGTCCAGCGGCTCGGTGGTGAGCAGGTCGTCCACGCCCGCCTCGAGCACCTCGCGGCGCGTCTCGCGGTCCGCGCTGGGAGTGAGCATGAGCACGGGGAGCGCCGCGTCGCCCAGCGCGTCCAGCAGGCGCCGGTACGTGGCGAGCCCCTCCGTCCCCGGGCGCTCGACGTCGAGCAGCACCAGGTCCGCGGCCTGCTTCACCGCCGCCGCCACGGCCGTTCCGCTGGCGGGAAGCACGTCGTATCCCGCTGGCGACAGGATGGAGCACAGCCGCTCCATGCCGCCCGACTCCACGTCCACGGCCAACACCCGGGGCCGGTATGTCTCGGTCTCCGTCGTCTCCAGCATCACGCCACCCCTACATGGTGACCAGGTGGGCCTCACCCGGGTGCTCCAGGCAGTTCCTACGGACCCTTCGAGGCCTGGAGGGAGCTCCCCCCGGATGCAGGCTTCCAGGCCGGTACGTGATCCGATACCGGGCAGTGTCCATGCGAGGCTCGTGCCGGAATTCGGTCAGTGGCGCCGAAGCCGGCTGGCCGGGGGGCCTCCCTGCGAGCCCTGTAATCGCAGGGGTTTGAAGCGCTGCGGCACGGGAGAAAGCCGTCTCACGGGTGCGCTTCCCCTCAAAGCCGGGGTTCCTGATGACCCCAAATCGCCCGAGACCCGGGTCATTTGGGACTCGCGTGCGCGCGAAACGTCAGCGCGACTCCTGCTCATAGGGCGTGCCGAGAGCGGCGGGGGCGCTGCTGCGCTGCCCCTGGAGGGCCAGCACGCCCAGCGTGAGCAGGTAGGGCAGGGCCAGGAGCACGCCCTGGGGGATCAGCTCGACGAGCCCGGGGGCGCTGGACACCAGGCCGATGCGCAGCGCGTTGCCGAACGCGAAGAAGGCCGCGGCGAGGAAGGCGCCCACGGGCGTCCACCGGCCGAACACCATGGCGGCCAGGGCCATGAAGCCCAGGCCGGCGGGGGTGTGCTGCTCGAAGCGGTCCAGCACGGCGGTGGACAGCACCGCGCCGCCCAGCCCGGCCAGCAGCCCGCTGCCCAGCACCGCGCCCCAGCGCAGCCCCGGCACGGACAGGCCCAGGGTGGCCACGGCCTGGGGCTTGTCGCCCACCGCGCGCAGCCGCAGGCCCAGCGGCGTGCGCGTCAGCAGGCCCTGGAAGACGAAGGGCAGCACCAGCGCCAGGTACGTGGGCGCCGAGTGCCCGGAGAGGGCGCCCAGCACCGGCACGCCGCTCAGGCCGGGGATGTTCCAGCGCGCGAGCTGCTGGATGGGCGGGGTGCCGTTGGGGCCGTAGAGGGACTCCAGCAGGAAGGTGCCGCCGGCCAGGGCCACCAGGTTGAGGGCGATGCCGGACACCACCTGGTCCGAGCGCCAGCGGATGCTGAGGAAGCCGTGCACGCCGGCCAGGGCCGCGCCGGCGAGCATGCCCATGACGACGGCCAGCGGCGTGGGCATCGCCAGCGCCGCCACCGCCGCGCAGAAGGCGCCCACGCGCATCATCCCCTCGGTGCCCACGGCAATCACGCCCGCGCGCTCGGAGAGCACCGCGCCCAGCGCGGCGAAGATGAGCGCGGGCGCCGCGTCCAGGGTGGAGAACAGCAGCGAGTGGAGGACGTCAAGCACGGGGCACCTCCGCCGACGCCGCGGGCGCCACGTTCCGCCGCCGCAGCAGCGCCAGCCACACCATGCGCCCGGCGACGAAGAGCAGCGCCAGGCCCTGGATGAGCTCGGGGAAGCTCTTGTGCACGCCCAGCAGCTGCATGCGCGTGCCGCCCGCGCGCAGGACGCCGAAGAAGAGCGCGGACACGGTGGCGCCCAGCGGGTGGTTGTTGCCGATGAGCGCGATGGCGATGCCGTCGAAGCCGTAGGGCGCGCCCAGCGTGCCGGGGTAGCGCCCCTCCGTGCCCAGCACCAGCACCGCGCCCGCCAGCCCCGCCATGGCCCCCGCGAGCGCCATGGCCAGGCCCATGCGCCGTGCCACGGGGATGCCCGCGGCGCGGGCCGCCTCGGCGCCCAGGCCCACCGCGCGCGTCTCGAAGCCGGAGCGCGTGCGCGTCAGCCACACCCACACCGCCAGCGCCGCGGCCAGCGCCAGCGGGAAGCCCAGGTTGAGGCGGGAGCCGTCGCCCAGCAGGCGCGGCAGCACGGCGGTGGCCTGGATTTCGGCGGTGCCGGTGATGGACTGGCCGCCCTCGGCGGCGCCGCGCAGCGGGCCCACGACGAGCCAGTTGTCCACCAGGCTCAGCGCCACCCAGTTGAGCATGATGGTGGAGATGACCTCGTGCACGCCCCGGTAGATGCGCAGCAGCCCGGCGATGCCCGCCCACGCCGCGCCCGCGAGCGCCGCGCCCAGCAGGGCCGCGGGGACGTGCAGCACGCCGGGCAGCGTCACGTGGGCGCCCACCACGGCCGCGGCCAGCGCGCCCAGCAGCATCTGCCCCTGCGCGCCGATGTTGAACAGGCCCACCTTGAAGGCCACCGCCACGGACAGGCCGGTGAGGGTGAGCAGGGCCGCCTTCATCGCGGCCTCGCCCAGGGGGCGGGTGATGACGGTGGCGGCCGCTCCTTCCAGGTACGCGGGCCAGTTGCCGATGCCCCCCCACAGCATCTGGAGGTAGGCCTTGGTCGCCGTGCCCGGCTCCATCGTCAGCGCGATGAGCGCCCAGCACACGCCCAGGGCCAGCAGCACCGAGAGCACCGACGGCAGCAGCTGTCTCAAGCGCTCAGGCATGGCCCGGCTCCGTGGCGCCCAGCATGCGCCGCCCCAGCTCGCGCTCATCCAGCTCGTGGCGGAGGAAGTGGCCCGTCACGCGGCCCTCGAAGAAGACATAGACGCGGTCCGCCAGGGCCAGCACTTCCTCCAGGTCCAGGGAGACCAGCAGCACGCCGGTGCCCTGCTCGCGCGCCTCGCGCAGCCTGGCGTGTACCTGCGCCACCGCGCCCACGTCCAGGCCGCGCGTGGGCTGCACCACCACCAACAGCCGGGGCCGCGCATCCAGCTCACGCGCCACCACCACCTTCTGCTGGTTGCCGCCGGACAGCGCTCGCAGGGCCACCTCGGGGTCGGGGGGACGAACGTCGTAGGCGGCGGTCAGCTCGCGCGTGCGCGCCCGGCGGCCGGCGAAGTCAATCCACGGGCCCCTCGCGAAGGGCGGCCGCGTGTGCCGGCCCAGCGCCACGTTCTCCTCCACGCTGAGCGCCTTCACCACCGCGCGGTGGAGCCGGTCCTCGGGAATGTGCCCCACGCCACGCTCACGGGCCCGGGCCGGGGTGAGGCCCGCCAGCGGGCCGCCCAGCAGCGTTCCATCACCGGCCGTCAGGGGGCGCAGGCCGGTGAGCACCTCCGCCAGCTCGCGCTGCCCGTTGCCGTCCACGCCCGCGATGCCGACGATTTCGCCCGCGCGCACCTCCAGGTCCACGCCGCGCAGGGCGGGGCGCCCGTTGTCTCCGGTGGCTTGCAGGCCCTGGGCCTCCAGCAGCCGTTCGCCGGGCGCCTGGGAGGTGGCCGCGGCGGGCGCGGAGGGGACCGCCGGACGGTGGCCTTCACCCACCATGAGGGCGGCGAGCTGCTCGGCGGTGGTATCGGCGGCGCGCACCTCGGCCACGCAGCGGCCCCGGCGCATGACGGCGATGCGGTCCGCCACGCCCAGCACCTCCTTCAGCTTGTGGCTGATGAGCACCACGGTGTGCCCCTGCGCGACGAGCCCGCGCAGGACCCGCGCCAGCTCGTCGGACTCCTGCGGCGTGAGGACGGCGGTGGGCTCGTCGAGGATGAGCACCTGGGCGCCGCGGTGCAGCGCCTTGACAATCTCCACCTTCTGCTGCGAGCCCACGCTGAGCGTGTCCACGCGCGCCCGGGGCTCCAACTGGAAGCCGAAGCGGGCGCAGGTGTCGGCCACCTCCCGCACCGCGCGCTCCAGGTCCAGCAGCCCGTTGCGCGTGGGCTCGCGGCCGAGCACCACGTTCTCCGCCACCGACAGCGTGGGCACGAGCATGAAGTGCTGGTGCACCATGCCGATGCCTCGCGCAATCGCGTCCCGCGGGCTCTTGAAGCGCACGGGCTGGCCGTCCAGTGTCAGCTCGCCCGCATCCGGCTGGTAGAGCCCGTAGAGGACGTTCATCAGGCTGGACTTGCCCGCGCCATTCTCCCCCACCACGGCGAGCAGCTCGCCACGGCGCACGTCGAGCGACGCGTCCGCCAGCGAGACGCAGGCGCCGAAGGACTTGCGGATGTTCCGGAGGGAGATCAGGGCGCGGCAGCCTGGAAGGAGGCGAGGTCCGCCGGTAGCGCTGGGACCTGGATGTCCCCCGCGATGATGCGCTGGCGCAGGGCCTCCACCTTCTGGAGCGCCTCCGCCTTGCCCGGGAAGTCCACCCGCACCTCGGCCATGCCCACGCCGTTCTCCTTGAGGCCGAGCACCTGCTCACCGGCGGAGAACGCGCCGTCCACCAGGTCCTTCGCCGCCTGGTACACGGCGAGGTCGGAGTACTTCATCATCGACGTGAGGATGGCGTCCGGCGCCACGTGTGACTGGTCCGAGTCCACGCCGATGGCGTACACGTGCTTGCCCGCGGCGCGCGCCTCCTTCACCGCCTGGATGACGCCGATGCCGTCCGCGCCCGCGGCGTGGAAGAGCACGTCCGCGCCCTTGGAGATGAGGTCCTGCGCCACCTGCTTGCCGGCGGCCATGTTGTTGAAGCTGCCGGTGTAGATGGACATCAGCGCCTGCGAGGCCTGGGCGTTGGTCGTCTTCACGCCCGCGCGGTAGCCCACCTCGAAGCGCTGGATGAGGGGCACCTCGATGCCGCCCACGAAGCCCACCTTGTTCGTCTTCGTCACCAGCCCGGCCAGCGCGCCCACGAGGAAGCTGCCCTCCTGCTCCTTGAAGAGGACGGTGCGCACGTTGGGCAGCTTCATCGGCTTGCCCTGCGCGTCCAGCACCTGGCTGTCGATGAGCAGGAACTGGGCCTGGGGATTCTCCTGGGCGGCGGTGCGCACCGCGTTGGCCAGCATGTAGCCGTTGCCCACCGTGAGCCGGGCGCCCTGGTCCACGAGGAGCTGGAGGTTGGGGACGTAGTCCTCCTGGGCCTTGCTCTGCAGGACGATGGGCTGGATGGGCAGCGCCTGGAGGCGGTCCGCCGTCGAGGCCAGGTGGGGTGGCAGCGACTGGTGGACCTCCTGGGGCGTGGCGTTCACGTACTTGCCACCCTCGTAGCGCTTCCCCGCGGCCCACAGCTCCAGCCCGCGAAGCGCCGCGTCATTGAAGGAGTGGTCTCCGCGCCCGCCCACGTCGACGACGAGCCCCACGGGGAGAGCCTTGTTTTCCGCCTTCCCGGCGGTAGCAGGGGCCTGGGCCCCGGCGGTGGGGGCTTCTTCCTTCTGCTTGGAACAGGCGCACAGGAGCGCGGTGAGGGCAAGGACCTGGAGGCGGAGCGTCATGAGCCGCTTATCTACCAGATGCCCGCCCTTTCCCGGAGTGCATGAACGGAGGGTTCCTGGTATGGGCTCGCCTCGTGCAACCCTACGAGCTCATCAAGGCCAAGCGGGATGGCGGCCGGTTGGATCCGGCGGACATCCGCGCGTTCATCGAGGCGTATACGGCGGGGACGGTGGCGGACTACCAGATGGCGGCCATGTGCATGGCCATCTTCTTCCGGGGCATGGACTCCCGGGAGCTGGGGGCCTGGGCCCGCGCGATGCTGGAGTCCGGCGAGGTCCTGGACCTGTCCGACACCCCGGGCATGAAGGTGGACAAGCATTCCACGGGCGGGGTGGGCGACAAGGTCTCCCTCAGCCTGGCGCCGCTGGCGGCGGCCTGTGGGGTGCCGGTGCCCATGATTTCGGGCCGCGGCCTGGGGCACACCGGTGGGACGCTGGACAAGCTGGAGGCCATCCCCGGCTTCAACGTCAACCTGCCGACGTCCGAATACCGGCGGCTGGTGCGCGAGGTGAACTGCTGCCTGATTGGCCAGACGGCGCAGGTGGCCCCGGCGGACAAGAAGCTCTACGCGCTGCGGGACGTGACGGCGACGGTGGACTGCATCCCGCTGATTGCGTCCTCCATCATGAGCAAGAAGCTGGCGGAGGGCATCGACGCGCTGGTGCTGGACGTGAAGGTGGGCAGCGGGGCCTTCATGAAGCGCGACGAGGACGCGCGCACGCTGGCGAAGACGATGATTGGCCTGGGCGCGGAGATGGGCAAGCAGGTGGTGGCCCTGCTCACCGACATGGACCAGCCGCTGGGCCGCAAGGTGGGCAACGCGCTGGAGGTCATGGAGGCGGTGGACATGCTCCGCGGCAACGCGCCGGAGGACTACACCGAGGTGACCTACGCCCTGACGGCGGAGATGCTGGTGCTGGGCAAGAAGGCCGCCACGGTGGAGGAGGCGCGCGAGAAGCTGCGCAAGGTGGTGGAGGACGGCAGCGCCGTGCGCAAGCTGAAGGAGATCGTCCAGGTGCAGGGCGGAGACCCGCGCTCCATCGACGACTACTCGCTGCTGCCGCAGGCGAAGTCCACCGTGGACGTGGTGGCGCTGCGGGACGGCTTTGTCACCGGCATCGACACGGAGGGCGTGGGCATGGCGGCGGTGACGCTGGGCGCGGGCCGGCAGCGGGTGGACAGCAAGATCGACCCCGGCGTGGGCTTCACGCTGCTCAAGAAGGCGGGCGAGCCCGTGAAGCAGGGCGAGCCCGTGGTGCGCGTGCACTACAACGACGCGGCCTCGCTGGCGGACGTGAAGGCGCGCCTGCTGGCCGCGTACCGCTTCGGCGACGCGGCGCCCGCGCCCCGGCCCCTCATCCGGGAGCGGGTGGAGTAGGACGGCGGTCCGCCGCCGTGGCTCCGGGAGCCCCGGCCGTGCCCTGCGAGGCGCGGCGCGGGGCTTCGCTGCTTCTGGGCGGTTGCCGCGCCCGGGCTCAGGCGCTCGCGTCCGCTCGGGCGATGATGGCCCCGAGGTCCGCACGGCGCCCGGCGAGCATCGTCTCGATGTCCTGCATGACGCGGATGCAGAGCACCGCGGCCAGCACGCTGAGCGCCTCCGATATCATCCCCACGAGGAGGGCGCTGAAGAGCATCCCCTGCGAGCTTCCGACCTTGGCCAGCAGCGAGGCGCTCACGTTGGATGCGCCATTGCTGATGAGCCACGCGGCCCACCAGCCCTTCAGCAGGGCCCTCTGGGCGGGCGCGCCACCCAGGTTCAGCCAGAGGTCGCGCACGACTTCGTACGGCTTGACGAGGTTGTAGAAGGGGATGAACCAGGCGAACACGGCCCAGCGGGGCTCCTCGGTGCTGACGCCGAGCGCCCGGGCGGTCTTCACGCTCAGGTGCAGCCACCGGAGATAGCTGATGACGGTCGTGATGATCACGAGCGTGCTCGCCAGGGCGAGCTGGGCATTGAGGGAGTCGAAGGTCTGGGCATTCTCCAGCGAGGGCGTGGAGCCATTCTCGAGGTTCAGGATGAGCCACGCGTGGAGGAGTCCGGTGAGCGATGCGACCCCGATGCCGGCGTACATGACCCCGCGTGTCCACTTCGCCCGGCCCGACGTGGGCGGCATCGCCTGGAGCTGCCGGGCGTTGCAGGGGGCGCAGACGTTGGCCACGGGCTGCGGGCACTGCTCGCAGAGGAATCGGCCGCAGCGCTCGCACGTCCCCGTGGAAGGCGCATCGGTGTGGTCGGGGCAGACAGGGAGGGTCTCAGGGACGGTGGATTGGGGCAGCATGGGCTCGAGAGGACATGAAAGGGCCGCCGCGCACGCAACGCGCGTTGAAACGGGTGGGGGGCGGGCGGGGGAGGACTGCGGCGTCACATCCTAGCGAGCCCCGCCCGGGCCGCACAGAGGCGGCGCGGACCCGGGGGCCGATGCGCTCACCTCGACGCTTCACCCCGTACGAGGAAGGCGCCATCCTCGCCGCCGGGAGTCACGCGGGCAGGAGACCATGAACCAGGGCGCAGCGCTGTACATCCATCCGGGCGTGAAGGTCCGGCCATGCGAGTGGGGCTACGGCGTGTTCACCGACGCCTTCATCCAGGCTGGCGCGCTCATCGAGGAGTGCCACTACCTCAAGCTGCCGCGCGCCCACTCGCAGAACCCGCAGCTCCAGGACTACGTGTTCCAGCTCCAGTGGGCCGAGCACGAGGCGCCCCGGGAGGGCGAGTGGGTCGCCCTCGTGCTGGGGTACGGGATGATCTACAACCACGCCCGCGAGCCGAACACGTCCTACCACCGTGAGGTGACCCGGGACGTCTTCTGCTACCACGCGCTGCGGGACATCCACCCCGGCGAACAGCTCTGCATCAGCTATGGCGAGGACTGGTGGGCCTCCCGGGACCAGGGCGTCCCGGCCTGAGCGCCGGGGGCCCGCCGCCGCCGCCTCACCCCCGCCGGACGGTGGGAGCCCCAATTTCCGGGCCTCGCGGGGCCCCGTTCCCCCGTATGATGTGGGGGGATGGGACGTTGCAGAAGGGTGGGGAAGCGGGGGGAGGCCCTCTGGATGGGGGCTGTCGGAGGGGAGGACGTCGCCTCGGACGAGACGCCAGCGGGCGTCTGCGGTATGGGCTCGCGGGGCCAGGGCCAGCAACGGGTGGGCTTCCCGCGGCGGGTGGTGGCGCGAGCATGAGTGGCAGGAGGTAACGGCGATGGCCGAGAGGAACGACTCGATGAGCGACAAGGCCGAGGACCGGCGGGACTCTCCCCGGATTCCCATGCGCCTGAAGGTGCGCCGGGAGGGCAGCTCGGGCGATTTCGAGCAGCATGACGGGGACCTGTCCCTGGGCGGCTGCGCGTGGCCGGGCGCGGGGTGGGAGCAGGGCGCGCGGGTGGAGGTGCGCTTCCGCCTGCCCATCCTCCCCGATGAAGTGGAAGCGACGGGCGAGGTGCTTCAGGTCGCGCCGGGGGCCAACGGCCCGTCGGCCCGGGTCCGTTTCGTGGACCTGCCGGTGGAGTCCGAGCTGGCCATCGCGCGCCACCTGGATGACGTGCAGCGCCGTGCGGGCCGCCCGTAGCGGGTCCGTATCCGGCTTCATGCGGGAGGGCGTCATGGCGGATGAGATTCCCTGGGAGCGCCTGTTCGAGGAGGCCGCGCGCGTTCGGGCGCGCGCCCATGTGCCGTACTCGCGTTTCCCCGTGGGGGCCGCCGTCCTGTATGCGGACGGCGCCGTCGTGGCCGGCTGCAACGTGGAGAACGCGACCTATGGGCTCACCGTCTGCGCGGAGCGCAATGCCTTCGCCGCGGGGGTGGCCCAGGGGCACACGCAGCCGGTGGCCGTGGCCATCGTCGTGGACACCCCCGAGCCCTGCCCCCCGTGTGGCATGTGCCGGCAGGTCATGGCCGAGTTTGGCGGGCAGGACCTGCCCGTGCGCAGCCGGACGCCCCGGGGCGGCGAGGCGCGCTACACCCTGGGAGGGCTGCTTCCGCATGCCTTCACCAAAGACTTCTTCTAGCAAGAGAGCCTGAGCATTCCGTGGATCTGCTCCTGACTGGTGGCACGGTTGTAACGATGAACCGCGAGCGCGAGGTGCTCGTGGATGCGGACGTCCTCGTCCAGGACGGTCGTATCGCCAAGGTGGGCCGGGGCCTCAAGCCCCGCGGCACCCGGCGGGTGGTGGACGTCTCGGGAAAGGTGGTGCTGCCAGGGCTCATCCATGGCCACATCCACGCCTGTCAGACGCTGTTCCGGGGCCGCGCGGACGGGCTGGAGCTGCTGGACTGGCTCCGCGAGCGCATCTGGCCCTTCGAGGCCTCGCACGACGCCGCGTCCATGCGCGCCTCGGCGGACCTGTCCTTCGCGGAGCTCATCCGCTCGGGGGCCACGGCCGCGCTCGACATGGGCAGCGTCCACCACTACGACGCCGTCTTCGAGTCCGCCCGGGACGCCGGCTTCCGGCTGGTGGGTGGCAAGGCGATGATGGACGCGGGCGCGGGCGTGCCCGAGGGCCTGCGCGAGAGCACCGAGGACTCGCTGCGGGAGAGCCTGGCGCTGAAGGAGCGCTGGCATGGCACGCACGATGGGCGGCTGCGCTACGCCTTCGCCCCGCGCTTCGTGCTGTCCTGCACGCCGGAGCTGCTGCGCGAGGTGGTGCGCCTGGCCCGGGAGCACGGGCTGCGCATCCACACCCACGCCAGTGAGAACGCGAAGGAGACGGACGCGGTCCGCCAGTACACCGGGGGCCAGGACAACGTGGCCTTCTTCCACGCGCTGGGGCTGTCCGGCTCGCACGTGACGCTGGCCCACTGCGTGTGGCTGTCCCAGGAGGAGCAGGACATCCTGCGCGACACGCGCACGGTGGTGTGCCACTGCCCCGGCTCCAACCTCAAGCTGGCCTCGGGCATCGCCAAGGTGCCGGAGCTGCTGGATGCCGGCGTGGCGGTGGCGCTGGGCTCGGACGGCGCGCCCTGCAACAACACGCTCGACATCTTCCATGAGATGCGGCTCGCGGCGGTGATGCACAACCCGCGCGTGGGGCCGTGCGCCATGACGCCCATGCGCGTGCTGGAGATGGCCACGCTGCACGGGGCCCGGGCGCTGGGCCTGGAGGACGAGGTGGGCTCGCTGGAGCCCGGCAAGCGCGCCGACATCACCGTGGTGGACGTCGACGGCCTGCACGCGGGCCCCGCGCCGGAGGACGTGCTGGTGCCGCTGGTGCACTCCGTCCGGAGCAGCGACGTGACGCATGTCTTCATCGACGGCCAGCCGGTGCTGCGCGACGGCGTGCTCACCACGCTGGACGCTCCGGCGGTGCTGGCGAACGCGAAGCGACCTCTGATCGTCGGCGGTCTCGGTGCGCACAGGGCCGGCGCGCGGGAGGCGATCGAGGCGCTCGCGGAACGTATCGGGGCGCTGCTGGTGACCACCGCGCGCGGGAAGGACCTGTTTCGCGGAAATCCGCGCAGCCTCGGCATCATCGGCTCGTTCTCGCACTCGATCGCACGTCGTATGGCCGACCAGGCGGACTGCGTGATCGCGTTCGGTGCGGGCCTCAATTTCCTGACGACGAGTTTCGGCACGGCGGTGCCGCAGGCGCCGCTGATCCAGATCGACAGCTCGCGGGCCAATATCGGCCGGTGGCTCAATGCGGACGTCGGCGTGGTCGGGGATGCGCGCCTCGTCGCAGAGCAGATCCTCGCGGCCGTGCCCGAGCGCTCCGCCGACGAGAAGCCGTTCCATGGGGCGGAGGCCGCGAAGCTCATTGGCGACTTCCGGCCGGAGCACGACTTCCAGCCGCAGAACACGCCTCGCACGATCGACATGCGGACGCTCGGGCTGGAGCTCGAAGCCCTG
>Ga0182745_1001441_pt1 | contig 22800 bp, 18 predicted proteins | sample eDN3rd30CKraftBY_FD_128523 | JGI IMG/M metagenome (GOLD analysis project Ga0182745, IMG submission 128523) | Enriched backyard soil microbial communities from Emeryville, California, USA - eDNA 3rd pass 30_C Kraft BY (version 2) (version 2) | ecosystem: Environmental > Terrestrial > Soil >...
CTTCCGGAAGCACCGACGCGAGCGCCTCCGCCAGCTGGGCGTCGCGCGTGCGTATCTGCCCATCGGCCAGTTGGAAGGTCCCCTCCGGCTCCGAGACGGAGCGGCCGCCGGGCAGCACGAACTGGAGCTGACCGTCCACCTCCTCCAGGGTGGCCGAGGCGAGGATGCGCGGCAGCTCCTCCGACAGGGACTCCAGCGTTCCACGCCAGGCGGCCTCCAGCCGTTTCTCCACGGCCGCGCGCTCGTTGATGATGGCCACCACGCCGAAGCCGGACAGGCCCGCCGATGGCAGGACCACCAGGAGGATGAGCAGGGCGAACGTGCGCCGGAAGTTGAGGATGCGTGGGGGAGTGCGGGACACGGCCCTTCTCCTTTACTCCCACCCGGCGCGACACGCTCGTGGCGTTTCGACTCCGGCGCCTCCCGGGCGTGCCGCCCCCTCTCTCCGGGCGCGTGGACGGCATCGACTTCGGGTAGGCACTGGTGCAAGCATTCGCGACGCCGCAGGCGGGGCGCCCGGCTCAGGGCGCGTCCGGGGCGGCACCTGCGTCCGGGGCGAGGGGCGTCCCAGCGTCGAGGGCGGCGGGGGTGGTGGCGATGAGGGCGGCGCGCGCCACCTCCACGGCCCGCTCCGTCTCGCCTCCCAGCCATGTGACGACGACCGCGCAGTCCGTGTCGTCATCCCACGCGAGGACCTGGGACATGGCCTGGGCCGGTGTGCGCCGCACCGCCGCGCGGCCGAGCGCGGGGACCTCCACGCCTCCGGCCTGGAGCGTGGGGGCCAGCAACTCGTGGACGTCGGCCTTCGTCTGCCGGGCGCCACAGTCCCAGGCGATGGAGACGGTGACGTCCGGCTCCGCCTCCGAGCGGAACGTGCACAGCGGGCCGCACGTGGGGCACGGGTGCTCCTGCTTCAGCGTGAAGCCGGGCAGCATGGTCTCGCGCTCGTCGGGGGGGAGCAGTACCTCGCAGTCGGGGAACGCCGAGCGCTCGATTGGGGCCGCCGGGCCGCCCGCGTCCTGCGCGGGTGGGTCCACAGGGCGGCTTCGGCACCCCACCAGCGCCAGTGCCATGAACAATGCCGCGCGCCCTCCAGCCCTCATCCCGTGTGACTCCCTTGTGCGCATGCTGAAGCGGCGCGGATGGTAGACCGGAGGAGGGCCCGCGCGGTCACGTTTCCCACGGGAGAGGGTGTCTGCCGGACGCTGTCCCTGGAGGTATCCAGGCAGGCGGGCAGGCCATGCGACGGGCATGCCGCTGGGCGGCCTGCCTCCCAGCGTGGAGCGGTCGGCCGCTTTTCCAGTGCCCGTGGGCGTGGAGGTCCCCGTGAGCGAGAAAACGTCCTACGCTGTGTCGTCACTGGTTTCTAGCGAGGTCATCCATGCGTGGCAGTGTCATTGGCTCCGGCTCCTTCGGTACCGCCCTGGCGAACGTGCTCGCGGTGAACTGCGACGAGGTGCGCTTGTGGGGGCGGGAGCCCTCCGTCGTGGAGGCCATCAACACCCAGCATGAGAACCCGGCGTACCTGAAGGGCATCCCCATCTCGGAGCGCGTGCGGGCGACGAACGACCTCCAGGAGGCGCTGGCGGGCTCGGAGCTGGTGGTGCTGGCCACGCCCAGCCACGCCACGCGCGAGGTGGTGGCCAGGGCGAAGGCGTTCCTGCCGCGCCACGTGCCCATCGTCACGGTGTCCAAGGGCATCGAGAACGAGACGCTGCTGACGATGACGGAGCTGCTGGAGGACTGCCTGCCGGAGGAGTTCCACCCGTACCTCGCGGTGCTGTCCGGCCCCAGCTTCGCCAAGGAGCTGGCGCGGCGCATGCCCACGGTGGTGACCATCGCCTCCCACTGGGACAAGGTGGCCCTGCGCTGCCAGAAGGCGCTGCAGACGGAGACCTTCCGCAGCTACACGTCCACGGACGTGGTGGGCGTGCAGTACGGCGGCGCGCTGAAGAACGTCATCGCGATTGCCGCCGGCATGGCGGACGGGCTGGGCATGGGCCACAACGCGCGCGCGGCCATCATCACCCGCGGGCTGGCGGAGATTACGCGCCTGGCGGTGCGCAAGGGCGCCAACCCGCTGACGCTCTCCGGCCTGTCCGGCATGGGCGACCTGGTGCTGACGTGCACCGGCGAGCTGAGCCGCAACCGGCACGTGGGCATGGAGCTGGGCAAGGGCCGCAAGCTGCCGGACATCCTCGCGGAGATGAAGGAGGTGGCCGAGGGCGTGAAGACGGCCCGCAGCGCGCGGGACCTGGAGCTCAAGACGGGCGTGGAGCTGCCCATCTGCCACCAAGTGTACCTGATTGCCCACGAGGGCAAGAACGCCCGCACGGCAGTGGTGGACCTGATGACGCGCCAGCCGAAGTCGGAGCTGGCGGGCGTCTAGCGCCTCAGTAGCGCCGGGTGCTGACCTCGGGCGCGGCGCCGCGGACGCGCCACACGGTGAGCCGCTGGGAGTTGGTGTGGCTCACCACCAGCCCCTCGCTCTGCATCTGCTCCAGCAGGCGGTTCGTCTTGAGGCGGTCCAGGCCCACGGACTTGGCCAGCAGGTCGCCGGGCATGCCGCTGATGTTGCGGCGCAGCTCGTTGACGATGGCGCGCTTGAACTCGTTCTTCTGCAGGCCGTCCAGGTCCTGCGTCCGCCACGCCTGCAGGATGCCCGCGGCGATGAGGACCAGCGTCAGCACCGCCAGGGCGGGGTAGATGATGTGGCTGTTCTGCTCCAGCAGCTCGAAGTACTTCGGCGACAGGGAGGACACAGGCTTCGCGTAGTCGGCCTGGGCGAGCAGCAGCGGGAGGGGGGAGAGGGTGGAAATCGACACGGCCCCCCGACTCTACGAGGAGCCGTGCCTGCCCGGCAACCGCGGCCTCAGACGGCGCCGATGGCCTCGGTGGCGCCCTCGGCGAACAGCGTGGTGTCCGCCTTGGCCAGCAGCGTCGCCAGGCCCTCGCGCGTCGCGGCGCTGATGGCCACGCCGCCCCGGGAGCGCAGCAGCGTCTCCACCTCGTCTGGAGGCAGCAGGTCCGCCTTGTTCCACACCATGAGGCGGGGCTTCTCCAGCAGGTCCAGCGACTCGAGGATGTTCTCCACCGCCTCCACCTGCTCGTCGCGGGCGGGGTCCGCCGCGTCCACCACGTGCAGCAGCAGGCTGGCGTCGTACAGCTCCTCCAGCGTGGCGCGGAAGGCCGCCACCAGGTCCTTGGGCAGGTCCCGGATGAAGCCCACCGTGTCGGTGATGATGACCTCTCGCTCCCGCGGGAAGCGCAGCCGCCGGCTGGTGGGGTCCAGCGTGGCGAACAGCTTGTTCTCCGCCAGCACCTCGGCGTTGGTGATGGCGTTGAGGAGCGTGGACTTGCCGGCGTTGGTGTAGCCGACGATGGAGATGACGGGCAGCTCGCGCCGGTTGCGCTGGGCCCGCCGCACGCTGCGCTCGCGGCCGATGGCGTCGATGCGCTTCTCCAGGTGGGTGATGCGCTCGCGCACGCGGCGGCGGTCGATCTCCAGCTTCGTCTCGCCAGGGCCCCGGCCGCCGATGCCGCCCATCAGCCGGCTGAGCGAGTCGTCGCTCTGCACCAGCCGTGGCAGCCGGTACTTGAGCTGCGCCAGCTCCACCTGCAGCTTGCCCTCGGCGCTCTGCGCGCGCTGCGCGAAGATGTCGAGGATGAGCTGGGTGCGGTCCAGCACCTTGAGGCTGGTGGCCTCGCCGATGTGCCGGCCCTGGGACGGCGTGAGGTCCTTGTCGAAGATGAGCAGGTCCACCATGGACTGCATGGAGCGCAGGTTGAGCTCCTCCAGCTTGCCGCGGCCGATGAGGTAGCGCGGGTCCGCCTCGCGCTTCACCTGGAGCACGGAGTCGATGACCTCCACGCCCGCGGTGCGCGCCAGCTCCTTCAGCTCCGCCAGGCTGGACTCGGCGAGGGCGCGGTTGCCGTCCAGGCACACCGCCACGAGGATGGCCTTCTCCCGGCCGGCCACCTTGCGCGAGGCCGCCTTGCGGTTGAACTCGTCCTCCAGCGCGCTCAGCGTGGCCAGCAGGTCCGGCTGCTCGACATGGACGGAGGGCAGCTTGTCCACGTGCCAGAACTCGCCCGAGCCATTCTCCGGGACGAGGTAGGCGTAGTGCAGGACGCCGGGCAGGCCCTCGCCCTCCACGCCAATGGCCGCCACACAGTCCAGGCGCAGCAGCGCGAGGTCCGTGAGGTCATCCTTGGTGAGCGGCTCGCTCTTCAGGTGGGTGTGGATGAGGCGGAGGCCACGCAGTCGCACCTGTCCGGCGCGGGCGCGGCCGATATCGGGCAGCTCGAGCTTGTGGGCGTTGCCCACCACCACGTGCTCGATTTCGCCCTTCCGGTTGACGAGCACACCCACCTGCCGGTTCGTCTCACGCGACAGCTCGGTGAGGTGCCGGGCAAGCTCGGGCGACACGATTTCGTGCGGAGACACCCGCCGGCGGAAGGTGTTGCGCAGCCGGTGCTGCTCGCTCGACTTGAGGCCCAGGGTGTTGCCGTAGATTTCCTTCAAACCTTGCTCTCCTGGCGGAGGCAGGGGCCCCCACCGCGTTCGGGTGCGACTTTACGACTGCAACCGTGGGGAAAACACGCCGGACGCGCGCGCCTTCCGTTTCTGACCTACGCTGGCGTCCCGTGAGTTCGAATTCCACTGGACGCACCGCCCTGCGCGCCGCCCGGCGCGTGGTGGTGAAAATCGGCACCAACGCGCTGACGAACGCCACCGGGCGCTTCAACCACACGCACTTCGATGCGCTGGGCCAGGATTTGTTGTGGGCCGCGCAGGGCCGCGAGCTGGTGGTCGTATCCAGCGGCGCCATCGCCCTGGGGGTCGAGCGGCTGGGCCTGCCCTCGCGCCCTCGCGACATCCCGGGCAAGCAGGCCTGCGCGGCGGTGGGGCAGAGCCGGCTGATGCAGGCCTACGAGGAGGCGTTCGCCCCGCGCGGGAAGGTGGTGGCCCAGGTGCTGCTCACCCACGAGGACGTGCAGGAGCGCCGCCGCTACCTCAACGTGAAGCACACGCTGGCGCGCCTGCTCACCGCAGGCGTCATTCCCGTCATCAACGAGAACGACACCGTCTCCGTGGACGAGCTGAAGTTCGGTGACAACGACACGCTGGCGGGCCTGGTGGCGGGCGTGGTGGAGGCCGATGCGCTCGTCCTGCTGTCGGACGTGGAGGGGCTCTACACCCGGGACCCCCGGCGCGACCCGGGCGCGGAGCTGCTGTCCACGGTGCGGCAGGTGACGCCCGAGGTGCTGGCCCTGGCCGCGGGCACCACCAGCGGGGTGGGGACGGGCGGCATGAGCACCAAGGTGCGGGCCGCCGCGCGCGCCTCGGAGTCCGGCATCCACTGCGTGGTGACGTCCGGCGCCGTGCCGGGCCGCCTGCGCGCGGTGCTGGAGGGCGCGGAGGTGGGGACCCTCTTCGAGCCCACCGGCTGCCGGCGCAGCGCCCGCGGCACGTGGATTGCGCACGCCTTGCGTGCCAGGGGCCTGCTCACGGTGGATGCGGGCGCGCGCGCGGCGATTGTCCGCGGCAAGCGCAGCCTGCTGCCCAGCGGCGTGCGCGCCGTCGAGGGGGACTTCGGGCGGGGAGACCCGGTGGACCTGGCGGACGAGGCGGGCGCCGTGTTCGCGCGGGGGCTGGTCTCCTATGACGCCAACGAGCTGCGGCGCATCGCCGGCCGGCACACGGCGGACATCGAGGCGGTGCTGGGCTATCGCTACCTGGACGAAGCGGTCCACCGCGACGACCTGGCCGTCCTGTAGCGCGAGGCGTGGGCCTAGATGGACGACGTGGAGACCGACTTGCCGCTGTCCTCGCCGAGCTGCATCAGCGCGCGGAACTCCGGCGAGTCCACCTTCATCAGCAGCAGGGAGACCTCCAGCTCGCCCGGGACGCGGCCGAGCTGGAGCTTGCGCTCCTGGCCGTGGAGCAGCGCCAGCTCGGAGTGGCCCTTGGCCTCGGGCAGCATCAGGTCGAGCTGGAGGTGGAAGGACTGGCCTTCCGACCGGGGCGTGAGGATCAGCCGGTAGTCGGGGATGGGGGCGCCCGGGCGGCGGCGCTCGGCACGGAGCGTGCGGCCCGCCTCGCCCAGCAGCTTGGGCTGGGCGACCAGGCGCCCATCCCGGCGGACCTCGACGGCGAAGTAGAGCGGCTCGGCGCGCACGGGGGCCGGCGCCGCGAGGCCCGTGACACCCACGAGCATCGCCAGCCCGGCAACCACATTTCGGACGAGGGTGATGCCGCTCATCGTGAGGCCCCTTCGGAACCGCCGTTCGCCGCGCCGGCCGTGCGGCACCCGGACGGGCAAGCCCCGTCCACGTCGCTTCCACTTCCACGGAATGGCTCAGAAATAACCCAGATCATGCCCCCAGTGCGAGCCCCCCTGTGTCGCCAGCGCCGTCCGGACTGGGGCCGGGCGCGCGCACAGACGAATACCTGCTTGCCTGTTCAGTCATGCCCGGCTATTTCGCCGGACGCGGGCGGACTGCCCGTCTGTTCTGAACCCGCACGCCCACTTCTTGACCCCCCCGGGAGCGCCCGGCATCGTCGCCCACCTTTCCAATGGACCGCACCGAACGCATCCTCGACCTCGTGGCTCTCCTGCTCGACGCCCGCGAGCCCATCTCCTGGGCCGAGCTGCGTGAGCATTTTCCTGGTGATTACGGCGGCTCGGACGACGCCGCCGAGCGGAAGTTCGAGCGCGACAAGGCGGAGCTCGTGGAGCTGGGCTTCCCGCTGACGTACGTGCAGGGAGACGATGAGCGGCGGGACGGCTACATCGTCGACCGGGACGCCTACTACCTCCCGGAGGCGGACCTCTCGAAGGAGGAGCTGGCCGTGCTCTATGCCGCCGGCTCCGCGGCGCTGGCCTCGGGGGCCTTTCCCGGACGGGACGACCTGGCGCACGCGCTGCGGAAGATCGGCTTCTTCGCGGGCCAGTCGCTGCCCACACCGGGCGTGCGGATGGAGCTGGGCTCGGTGCACGAGGGGCAGGAGAAGGAAATCGCCGCGCGCCTGGAGCAGCTCTGGGACGCGTGCGCGGCGCGCAAGTGGGTGGACCTGACGTACGCCAGCCCCAAGCAGGCCGGCACCACGCAGCGGCGCGTGGACCCGTATGGCCTGGCGCTGCGCCGGGGCGCCTGGACGCTGGTGGGGTACTGCCACCTGCGCGGCAGCCTGCGGAGCTTCCACGTCCACCGCATCCGCGGGCTCAAGGCGAACACGGCGCGTCCGCGCACGCCGGACTTCCAGGTGCCCGCGGACTTCTCGCTGGATACCCACGTGGCGTACTTCCCCTGGCAGCACCGCTTCCATGAGCAGGTGGAGGTGGTGCTCCACCTGTCGGACACGCTGGCCTCGCGGGCGGCGGGGCTGCTGCCGGGGGCCACGCTGGCGCCGGCCGAGGCGGGCGGCGTGAGGGCCCGGCTGCCGGTGACGTTCCTGGATGGCCTGCTGCGCTTCTGCCTGGCGCTGGGGCCGGACTGCCGCGTGGAGGGCCCGGAGCGGGCGCAGGCGCGGCTGCGGGAGATGGCGTCGCGCATCGTGGCGTGCCACGAGGACGCGCAGGACAAGGTGAGCACATGAGCAACGTCCATGAGCGGCTCCGCCGCCTGCTGTTCCTGGTCCCCTACGTGTCCAAGCACCCTGGCGTCACGGTGGACGCGCTCGCGCGCGCCCTCAACGTCAGCCGCGAGGACCTGCTGGACGAGCTGGACCTGCTCACGTGCGTGGGCCGGCCGCCCTTCAACCCGGACGACTACATCGACATCTACGTGGACAACGACCGCGTCTACGTGGACCTGGATCAACGCCTGTTCGCGCCGCCCCGGCTGACGCCGGGCGAGGCCGCGGCGCTGGCCGCCTCGGCGGAGCTGCTCCGGCCCGCGACGGGAGACGCCCTGCAGAGCGCCCTCCAGAAGCTGGAGCGCGTCCTGCCGCCCGCCACCCGGGCGCGCTACCGGGAGATGTACCGGAAGATTGACGCCTCCACGGAGGCGCCCCAGGCGCTGGGGCCGCTCACCCGCGCCATCATCGAGAAGCTGGAGGTGACGTTCGCCTACGCCAGCCCGGGCCGCGCTCCGGAGCCGCGCACCGTGCAGCCATACGAGCTGCTCAGCCACCGGGGCCAGTGGTACCTGCAGGGCTACTGCCACGCCCGGCAGGACGCGCGCCTGTTCCGCCTGGACCGGATGGAGGACATCACCCTCACGGACGTGGCCTTCCAGCCCCCCGCCGACGTGCGGGCGGACGTGCCCAACCCGGCGCGGGGCCTCACCGACACCTCGGTGCGGGTGCGCTTCTCCCCGGTGGCCGCACCCTACGTGAAGGAGCGCTTCGGGACGGATGCCCGGCCGCTCGCGGACGGAGGGGTGGAGGTGCTGGTGGCGGGGGACAGCGAGCGCTGGCTGACCCAGTGGGTCCTGTCCTTCGGAGGGGAGGCGGAGGTGGTGGAGCCGCGGTCCGCGCGTGCAGCCGTTGCCCGAGCGGCACGGGCCTCTGTAGGATTGTGACCCCCCATGCCTTTCCAGCTGACGATCTCCGAGGGTAGAGAAGCCGGCAAGGAGTTCGTCTTCGACCAGGACTCCGTTCTCATCGGCCGTTCGACGGATTGCGACGTCGCGTTGTTCGATCCGGGTGTGTCCCGGCGCCACTGTCGAATCTTCCTCGACGGCGATGCCTACACCGTCGAGGACCAGGGCAGCGCCAACGGGTCGCTCGTCAACGGCAGTCCGGTGAAGACGCATGTGCTCGAGGACGGCGACAAGCTGACCCTGGGCCCGGTGACGTTCGTCTTCATCATGCTGACGGACGAGCCCGCCACCGGCGAGGAGGAGCTCCCCGCCGGCGCCCAGGACGGCGACGGCAGCACCCGCATCGTGTCCCTGGACACCCTGAAGCGGCAGCGCAACAAGGGCGTGGCGCTGGCCCCCGAGGGCGCGGACCAGTCGGAGCTGGACGAAATCCGGGAGGGGGCCACCCGCTCCAACCTCCGGGCCCTGCGCCCGGTGTCCCAGGGGCAGAGTGGCTCGCGTCCGGCGGCCATCGAGCGCGCGGCGCCCGCGGCGCCCCCCGCCAGGCGGGCCCCCAGCGCGCCTCCCCCCGCCCGCGCCCGTCCAGCGCCGTCTGGCGGTGGTGGCGGCGGGCTGTCCGCGGCCGAGCGCGCCCGCATCCGGCGTGAGTCTCCCGGTGTGGTGTCCAGCGCGAAGCTCTTCTGGGCGGACGCCAGCCAGGGCGTGCGCACCGGCATCATCGGTGGCGGCGTGGCCATGGTGCTCGCGCTCTTCGGGGTCCTCTACTGGCTGGTGCTGAGCGGAGACGACGGCCAGCCGAAGGGGGAGGAGCCCGCGTGGCTCAGCGGGCAGCCCATCCGCGACTCGTTCGGCGTGGGTCCGGGGGTCATGTGGGAGCGCCCGGACATGAAGGTCTTCGAGTGGGAGTACACCGCCGCCACGCGCGCGGTGGTCATCCTCCACTACCAGGCGCAGGGCATCTCCAAGGACGAGGTCGTGGTGAGCGTCAACGGCGTGGACGTGGGCAAGGTGCCGCCCGACACGCTGGCCAGCCACGACCGCGCCATCGAGCTGATGATTCCGGCCCAGCACCTGAAGAAGGGCGAGCCCAACCGCATCATCTTCGACAACGTGAAGAATCCTCCGGGGGAGGACCCCTGGATGATCTGGAACATCTGGGTGGAGCGCGCGCTGCTGCCGGACCTGCTGCCCGAGGAGCTCGTGCGGGAGGCCAACGAGTACTACAAGCGCGGCCGGACGAACTTCGACAGGCCGGACATCGGCGCCCGCAACCGCTACGAGGCGTGGAAGTCCTTCCGCGTGGCGTGGCTGATGCTGGAGGCCCACCCGGAGCCCAAGCCGGACCTCTATTACGAGGCCCAGGAGCGGATGAAGGCGGCGCAGCAGGAGCTGGACCGCACCTGCGCCAAGCTGCTGCTGGAGGTGGAGGGCTACTACAACCAGGGCAACTACAAGAGCGCCTCCGCCACCCTGGACCACGTGAAGGAGTACTTCCCGGAGTTCGACCAGCCCTGCGCCACCCGGGCGGAGAACAAGCGCGGGGAGTACGGCCTCTAAGAAGAGGTCCCGGGCGCCGCCCGCCCTGTCCGGTGCCAGACTTTGGCTGGCACCGGGGGGAGGGCTGCGGAAGGCGCCGGGTTGCCGGGGGACACGGGCATCCTCACCGTTGTGGGGCCATGCGTGACCTGGAGGCGTTGACGGAGCAGTCGGGTGAACGGGCCGCGGGTGGGTGTCAGGCCGCGCTCGCGCCGCTAGGGCCGGTGTGGAGCCCCAACGTCTCCAGCCTGCTGCTGGCGCGCTACTACCTGCCTCGCCGCCACGCCGTGGTCCAGGGCAACGCGTGCCAGCTGCTGCGCGACGGGGTAGAGGCCTACCCGGCGATGCTGGAGGCCATCCGCCGGGCGCGCCGCTACATCCGCCTGGAGACGTACATGTTCGTCTCCGACGCCGTGGGCGAGCTGTTCGGCGAGGCCCTGGCGGAGGCGGCCGGGCGCGGCGTGCATGTGAAGGTGCTGTATGACGCGGTGGGCTCGTGGACGAGCCGCCGGAGCTTCTTCGAGGGGCTGCGCGCGCGGGGCGTGGACATCCGCGCCTTCAAGCCCTTCAGCCTGTCGCGCGGGCTGCGGCACCTGCTGCGCAGGGACCACCGGAAGATTCTCGTCGTCGATGGGGAGGTGGCCTTCACCGGCGGGGTGAACATCGCCTCCCACTGGGCGCCCGCGGGCCTGGGCGCGGCGTGGCGGGACGACGTGCTGCGCATCGAGGGGCCCGCCGTCCACGAGCTGGAGCGGTGCTTCCTGGCGACGTGGCGGATGATGTTCCAGGGGCGCTCCCACCGGCTGCTCCATCGGCTGGAGCGCCTGCGGCGCCCGCCACTTCGGCGCGGGCGGGTGGGGCTGGCGGTGCTGTCCAGCCGTCGCAGCATCCACCGGGCCTATCTGCACGCCATCCGCCGGGCCCGGCGCAGCGTGCGGGTGGCCGCCGCCTACTTCATTCCGGACCGGCGCATGGTGACGGCGCTGCGCGAGGCCGCCCGGCGGGGTGTGGAGGTCCACCTGCTGCTCAATGCCCGCAGCGACCACCCCATTCTGGAGTTCGTGGCCCGGGCCTTCTACGAGCGGCTGCTGGGCGCGGGTGTCCGCATCTTCGAGTGGCAGCGCGGCGTGCTCCACGCCAAGACGGCCGTGGTGGACGGCGTGTGGGGCACCATCGGCTCGTTCAACCTGGAGCGGCTGAGCCTGGCCTTCAACCACGAGGTGAACGCCGTCTTCGCGGACCCTCGGTTGGGGCAGCAACTGGAGGATGCGTTCCGCGGCGACTGCGGCGACTGTCGCGAAGTGACGTTGGCGGAATTCCGCCGCCGCCCCCTCTGGCAGAAGCTGCTGGAGCGGTTGTTGTTGCCGCTTCGCAGAATCATCTGAGCCCCGACGGTCCGGTCCCAGCCTGGCGCATGGTTCCGATGAGCGGGGCTGTACACGTCGGGTCCGAAGCGTCCGGCCCTGAATGCGCTCGCAGGAACCCTTTGCAACGTAACAACGGGGGGCCTAGAAGTTCCTGCATCCCGCGCAAGGAAGGATGGCAACACACATGACCGACAGTTTCGGCACGAAGTCCCAGCTCAAGGTGGGGTCTGCCACCTATGACTTCTTCAGCCTGGGCAAGCTGGCCAAATCGCACCCGGCGGTGAACCGCCTGCCGTTCTCGCTGAAGGTCCTGCTGGAGAACCTGCTGCGCCACGAGGACGGCCGCGTGGTGAAGCGCGAGCACGTGGAGAAGATGCTGGCCTGGGACCCCAAGGCCACCCCGGACGTGGAGATTTCCTTCCACCCCGCCCGCGTGCTGCTCCAGGACTTCACCGGCGTGCCCGCGGTGGTGGACCTGGCCGCCATGCGCGAGGCGCTGGCCGGCATGGGGGGCAACCCGGACAAGATCAACCCGCGCAACCCGGCCGACCTGGTCATCGACCACTCGGTGCAGATTGACGCCTTCGCGACCTCCGCCGCGTTCAAGGAGAACGCCGAGCTGGAGTTCGAGCGCAACCGCGAGCGGTACGCGTTCCTCCGCTGGGGCCAGAGCGCGTTCAAGGGCTTTGGCGTGGTGCCGCCGGACATCGGCATCTGCCACCAGGTCAACCTGGAGTTCCTGGCGCACGTGACGTTCCGCCAGGGCAGCACCGTGTACCCCGACACGCTGGTGGGCACCGACAGCCACACCACGATGATCAACGGCCTGGGCGTGGTGGGCTGGGGCGTGGGCGGCATCGAGGCCGAGGCCGCGCTGCTGGGACAGCCGATTACGATGCTGATTCCGCAGGTGGTGGGCTTCAAGCTCACCGGCCAGCTGCCCGCGGGCGCCACCGCCACGGACCTGGTGCTCACCGTCACGCAGATGCTTCGCAAGAAGGGCGTGGTGGGCAAGTTCGTGGAGTTCTACGGCAGCGGCCTGAAGAACCTGTCCCTGCCGGACCGCGCCACCATCGCCAACATGGCCCCCGAGTACGGGGCGACCATCGGCTTCTTCCCGGTGGACGAGGAGAGCCTCAACTACCTGCGCTTCACCGGCCGCCCCGACGACCTCGTGGCCCTCACGGAGGCCTACGCGAAGGAGCAGGGCCTGTGGCGGCGTGACGACGCCGAGGCCACCTTCAGCGACACGCTGGAGCTGGACCTGGCCACCGTGGTGCCCAGCCTGGCCGGCCCCAAGCGCCCGCAGGACCGCGTGCCCCTCAAGGACATGAAGGCCGGCTACGAGAAGTCGCTCGTGGAGATGCTGTCGGCCGGCAAGGGCAAGGGCGGCGAGGAGGGCGGCGCGGCCAAGGCTGCCGCCGCCGCGGTGCCGCCGGAGCGCCTGGCGCAGACGGTGACGGTGAAGAACGGCCGCCAGAGCTACCAGCTCGGCCACGGCGCGGTGGTGATTGCGTCGATTACGTCCTGCACCAACACCTCCAACCCGGCGGTGCTGGTGGGCGCGGGCCTCCTGGCGAAGAAGGCCGTGGAGCGCGGCCTCAGCCCGAAGCCCTGGGTGAAGACGTCCCTGGCGCCGGGCAGCCGCGTCGTCAACGAGTACCTGCGCGACGCCGGCCTGATGCCCTATCTGGAGGCCGTGGGCTTCCACGTCGTGGGCTACGGCTGCACCACCTGCATCGGCAACTCCGGTCCGTTGACGGAGCCCGTGGCCAACGCCGTCACCGAGGGTGACCTCGTGGTGGCCGCGGTGCTGTCGGGCAACCGCAACTTCGAGGGCCGCATCAACCCGCACGTGCGCATGAACTACCTGGCCAGCCCCCCGCTGGTGGTGGCCTACGCGCTGGCCGGCGAGGTGGGGATGGACCTGGACGCCGAGCCGCTGGGCACCGACCCCAACGGCCGGCCCGTGTTCCTCAAGGACATCTGGCCCTCCAACGAGGAAATCCAGGAGGTCATCCGCGCCTCCGTGAAGCCCGAGCAGTTCCGCCGCCAGTACGCCAACGCGATGGAGGGCGACGCCCTCTGGCAGCAGCTCCCGGTGGGCAAGGGCTCCACGTTCAAGTGGGACGAGACGTCCACCTACGTGCGCAAGCCGCCCTTCTTCGAGAACCTGCCGAAGGAGCCCAAGCCCACGCAGGACATCCACGGCGCGAGCGTGCTGGCGCTGCTGGGTGACTCCGTCACCACGGACCACATCTCGCCCGCGGGCAACATCGCCAAGACGAGCCCGGCGGCCAAGTACCTCATGGCCAACGGCGTGGAGCCCAAGGACTTCAACTCCTACGGCGCGCGCCGCGGCAACCACGAGGTGATGGTGCGTGGCACCTTCGCCAACATCCGCCTGAAGAACCTCCTGGTTCCCGGCGTGGAGGGCGGCGTCACCGTCCACATCCCCACGCGCGAGCGGATGAGCATCTACGACGCCTCCATGAAGTACCAGGAGGCGGGCACGCCGCTGGTGGTGCTGGCGGGCGCCGAGTACGGCACCGGCTCCAGCCGTGACTGGGCGGCCAAGGGCACCATGCTGCTGGGCGTGAAGGCCGTCATCGCCAAGAGCTTCGAGCGCATCCACCGCTCCAACCTGGTGGGCATGGGCGTGCTGCCGCTGCAGTTCGAGGCGGGGCAGGACGCGCAGTCGCTGGGGCTCACCGGCCACGAGACGTTCGACATCACCGGCGTGGCGCAGGACCTGGCGCCGCAGAAGAAGCTCACCGTGAAGGCCACGGGCGAGGGCGGCACCAAGGAGTTCACCGTGGTGTGCCGCATCGACACGCCGAACGAACTCGATTACTACCGCAACGGCGGCATCCTGCAGTACGTGCTCCGGCAGCTGGCCAAGGCCTAGCGCGGAGCGGAAGGAACCGGCGCCCTGCTTTCCTCGGCGGGCGCCGGTAGCACCACGGCCCGGAGTCGCCCTCGTGGCACTCCGGGCCGTCGTGTCTTCACGGCTCGCGCAGGCGGGCCCAGGCCGCGCGGTAGCGGGCCAGCCGCTCGGCGTCCTTTGGCGTCACCGCGGCCAGCCGCCGCACGTCCATGTTGTCCTCCAGGTCCGCCAGCTTCACGCGGCGGGCGAGCGGCAGCGGGCGCAGCCGCTCGATGAAGGCCTCGTACGTCTCGCCCTCGCGCCGGGTGAGCGCGTCCAGCGCGTCCAGCACGGGCTCTGGGTAGCCCAGCGCCCGCAGGCGCTCCAGTGTGTAGGGCGTGTCCTCCACCACGTCATGGAGGATGGCGACGGTGCGTTCCTCGTCAGTGTCCAGCCGCATCATCACCCGGAGCGGGTGGAGGATGTACGTCTGGCCGGCCTTGTCGCGCTGGCCGTGGTGCGCGGCCACCGCGAGCGCGATGGCGTCTTCGAGTGCGGGCATGCCCGTCTTGTAACGCCAGAGGCCCTCCCCGCGCGAGCGGGGAGGGCGGGCGTCAGGTCAGGGGATGCAGTGCGCCGCGTTCTCATGGCGGCACGTGTGCTGCTCGTGGCTGAGGGGCAGTTCGTACACGTTCTGCAGCACCTCGCTGTTCTCCGACACGTCCACCGAGGTGGCCTGGCGCTTCCCGGGCTCCTGCATGACGGCGCTGTACCTCACGCTGCCCGTGGGCGAAATCATCACCGCGGTGGCGGGCTCGGGCGGCGGAGACAGCACCGAGCGCTCCTCATAGCGCGCGTACTCGAAGGACGCGGCGCAGGTGGGCAGGCCAGTGAGGAAGTCCGCCTGGTAGAAGCGCGCCCGGGCGGCGGTGCTGCTGCACACCGCGCCGTCCTGCGACGGGTAGATGACGTTCCACAGGGTGCAGCTGGCCACCGTGGCCGCGCCGCCCGCCGTCTTGTGGGTGATGTCGTCGGTGTACTCCAGCATCCACCCGTTGCCATCCGGCTGCGCGCCCTCGGCGGAGCACGATTCCGTGGAGGTGCATGTGATGTCCGTCACGTCCACCAGGTCGCCGCTGACGGCGTTGGCGCTGCTGCGGTCGGTGAGGCGGGCCGCGTCGAACTGGAGCGCCGTCATGGGCCCGTCCTCGGAGACGGTGGTGGCGTTCTCGGAGAACGTCTGCCCGGCGACGCCGTACACGCGCACGCCGTAGAAGCGGTTCTTCCCGATGTTGCTCACGTTCCGCGTCAGCTCCAGGTCCGCGAAGTTGGGGGCCACGTTGCTCACGTCCTGGCAGCGGAAGTGGCCCTCGGCGCTCTTGCCACACTCCACGCGCGCGGGGCTCAGTGAGGTGTAGTCCTGCGCCGCGCCCGGACAGGCGCGGGCCTCGTACTTGTTGAAGCGCGCCGTCACCACCGTCTGGCCCGGGTTGCCGCAGGCATCCTGGGAGGCCATGGTGCGCGTCAGCGTCGACTGCGCCAGCTCCTTCTGCGTCCACTGCTGCCGCGCCTCGGTGATGTTCTGGTCCAGGCGCTCCACGCGGTAGTCCACCTCCACGTTGCCGCACCCATAGCGCGCGCAGGCCTGCGGGTTGTCGAAGCGGCAGATGCCGGCCTCGTCGTCCAGCAGGGCGTAGCGGTCACCGGTGCCGATGAGCGCGCGCATGGCGCCCGTGCCCGGCTGGATGCCGATGGAGGGCACGTAATAGAAGGGCCACGTCCGTGCCAGGGTGTTGCCCGGCACGCCCGAGGCGCCCACGGCGTCGCGGTCCATCTGGAAGGCGCGTCCGGCGCTCCAGTTGCGGATGAGGCGGGTGCTGGGGTCCAGCTCGCCGGGCACGGAGATGCGCGCGACCCAGAGCTGACCGCGCATGTCGCCGAAGACGGCGGTGTCGAAGAAGCCGTCCTGCTGCACGCTGCCCGCCACGCCGTAGTCCACCAGGGCCACCGGCGCCGCCACGCTGTGGGTGAGGTAGCGGGCGGGCTGGTGCTGCTCGCCGCTGGCGTTCGGGTCGTACTCGAACTTCCACCACAGGTTGTCCGGGCGGCCATTCACCTCCGGCGACCATGCGTCCACCAGGTAGATGCCGCGGCCCTTCTCCTGGCCGGGGGACCAGCCCCCCGACAGGGCCACCACCCAGCGCTCCTGGGTGTCCACGCCGTAGCGCTCCACGGCGCCGGGCGCGGTGCCCGCCTTCACCAGCACGGGGCCGATGGGCGGCGGCTTGGGGCTGAGCGAGAAGAGCGTCTTGCCGAAGAGGGGGGCCTCCGGGGAGTTGGGCTGCGGGTACATCCACTGCATCCGCGGCGGGCCGAAGCGGTTGGTGGTGGGGTCCGCGCGCAGCTCCAGCGCGAGGTAGTGCACGCCGCCGCGGCCCTCCGAAATCACCGCCATCGTGTGGTACTCGGTGGACTGCTTGATGCCGTCCGGCTGCGAGCCGTCCGAGCCGTCCGCCCACACGTCGCGCACCATGATGTCGCCGTCCACGTAGTACTGGTGGCCGTTGGCCATCTCGTGCAAGCGCGACAGCAGGTCGGGCGGGATGAAGGCCCACTCCTCCTCGCCGGTGCTGGGCGTGTACTCGATGAAGGGCTGGCCGCCCTCGCAGTTGTCGGCGCTCGCGGTGCTGTCGCGGAAGGCGTGCAGCATGCCGTCGTTGGCGCCCACCAGCACCAGCTTGTCTCGGCGGCGGTAGCGGTGCAGGTACGCCTCATACGCGTCCACCTGCACGGTGTTGCCGCAGCGGTTGATGGTCTCCTGGGCGAGCGGCGTGGGCGACACCCCCAGCTGCTGGCTGTAGAGCGTGCGCGCGCACTGGTTGCTCATGCCCAGGTTGCACAGGAACTTGTCCATGGGCGGGTCCACCAGCACCGGCGCGGAGTGGAAGATGTCGCCCAGCACGGAGCGGCGCACCTTCGTGCGGTCGCCGTCGCCGTCCTCGTCCGCCAGGTCCTGGCCACGCACGTACTGGATGAGCGTGCGCACGCAGAGGTCGTTCAGCCAGGTCTGCGTCTGGGCAATGGTGGTGAAGGCGGGGACCGTGACGTTCATGGACGCGGCGGCCAGCTGCGGCGTCAGCCGGAGGCCCGTCAGCAGCTTGCCCGGGTCGATCTCCAGCGGTGTCACCGACTCGACCTTGGGGCATACGGGCGTGCCGAGGATGCCGAAGTAGCTCTTGAGCACCTCGCGGTTCTCCACCGTGAACTCGATGGGGGCCGCCGCGTTGTCCGCGGCGGTGATGCGCCCGTCCCGGTTGACGTCCGTCACCGTGTAGATTTTCCGGGTGGCCAGGGACCGGGCCATGAGCGCGCGCCGCGCCTCCCAGAACTGGACGGCGGGGGTGCTGGTGCCGTCCTTGAGGAAGTTGCCGGACGAGTCCTCGACGACGATGTCGCCGTCCCGGTCCACGACGAAGATGTCGTCCATGTCGCCGTCGTTGTTCTTGTCCACGCCTTCGACGAACTCGTTGAACTGGTTGAAGCGCCACAGGTCTCCGCGCCAGGCGCTGTCGCCCGAGGCAGGCGACATGCGAGGCATCAGCGCGCTGAGGGTGGAGCTGCCCGTCTGGAACGAGGAGATGGCCGCAGCGGCGAAGGCGATGTTCCGGTTCTGGACGTCGTCGACGATGGACTGGAGGGCCGTCTTCAGCTGGCTGGAGTTCGTGGCTGCGTAGAATCGCCCGCCGCCCGCGTCGGCGGTGACGCGCAGCAGGTTCAGCGCGGGCGTGTTCGTCAGCGCGAAGCCCACGGTGTAGGTGGCCACATGCTGCGGTCCGGCCAGGTCCCCCCGCACGTCATTGGTCCACATCCATTTGGCGATGCGGTGGATGTGGCTGTAGCCGTTGCCGCTGGTGGCGCCTTTGGCAGCCGCGGCGCAGTTGGTGCAGGGGACATCCAGGTTCCGCACCTCGGCGGGAACCTGGGAGCCGCTGGTGCTCGGCTCGTTGGGCTCGCCGTCCGTCAGCAGAATCATGGCGTTGAAGCCGCACGAGAAGCAGGTGGCGGCCTTCCCGGGGAAGGCCTCGTCGTTGAACTTCGAGTCGCTCAGGTAGTCCTTGCCGAACCAGCCAGGGAACGGATCGTCGGAGGATGAGCGGAAATAGGTCGCGGCGCCCCACAAGGCCTGCGTCAGAGGCGTGTTCGTGTTGAAGCGCAGCCCCTTCTGCATCTTGCCGAGCAGGCCTCCGCGGTGTTCGTCGCGCTTCGCGCTGCTGAGCGAATCGTCACACCCGGGACCGAAGCGCTCGAAGAGCACCACGTCCTGGCCGCTCCACTGCGCCGTCTCGGTGGCGTCCTTGCTGGCGGAGAACGTCACCACGCCGAAGCGCGTGCGCTCCGAGTCCTTGAGCACCTGGCTGATGACGTTGACGGCGGAGTGGCCGCGCGGCGAGTAGAAGTTGAGGAAGTTGCCCGACGCGACGCGCTTGCCGGACTCGAATTGGAAGTAACCCTTCTTCGCCAGGCACAGCTCGCACGCGTTCCTCGCGGCGGCCTGGTTGTTGCCGGTGCCCACAATGTTGGCGCAGGCCGCGCTCGCGGTGGAGCTGATGGTGGAGTTGGGCGGCGCCTTGGTGAAGTCCACCGGGTTGGCGTTCATCCCGAAGCTGACCTGGGAGCTGCTGCCGTTCCCATCGAAGCGGTAGTAGTTGGTGGGCACGAACCAGGGAGAGTTCTGGTCCGTCAGGCTCAGCCACATGCGCGGGTACTCGACGTTGGCGTCGTAGTTCAGCTCGTCGATGTTGGCCTGACGGCACCCCGGGTAGTTGCCGGAGCTGTTGCTGGAGTAGCTGTGGGAGATGTCGTTGCTCCAGGCGATGGGCCACCACGCCATGGAGCCCGACGTGTCCAGGATGAGGAGGACGTTGGGCGGGCCGCTGGGGCTGGTGAAGAAGCGCTCGTCGCTGCCGCGCGCGGGGTTCATCAGCGCGTCCAGGCGGGACGTCGACTGCAGGCTGCACGAGGCCGGGTCCTGCGCGAGCGCGCCGGGGGCGGCGAGCAGCACGCCCAGGGCCGTCAAGGTGGAGAGGAGTGCCTTCATGGGGGGCTCGGGGGAGGGCGAGGTCGAAGGGGTCAGATGCCGAAGCGGAAGACGAACTCGGTCTCGGCCTGCCGGCCGCCGGGCTCGTCACACATGACGACCACGCGGTAATAGCTACCGCCGGCCGTGCCTTCTCGGAGGGTGTTGGCTGCGTCGCTGACCTGGTCCTTGCCGCTGCTGAAGGAGGACGAGGCCAGCACCGCCGCCGTGGGCGCGGACCCGGTGTCGCCCAGATGGGCGGTGCGCATGACGCTGCTGTCGGCGACGACCGCGTCGTCCCGCAGCACCTGCTCCAGGCTGATGCTGGTGACGGGAATCGCGCCGACGCCGAACACCTTCAGCCGCGACAGCAGGTGGCGCCGCGCCGTCTCCGCGCAGGCCTCCACGCGGTCGCTGCGCGTCTTCGACACGGCGGCGGACTGGTTGCGGCCGGTGAAGGTGATGGCGCCCATCACCAGCAGCAGCAGCACCGTCAGCGCAATCAGGGTGATGGCCAGGGCGCTGCCCCGGCGGGAGGAGAAGGATGTCATCGTGGCTAGCCTCCCCAGACGTTCTTGATGTCGCCGGCGACGCCAGGGGAGCGCAGCTCGGGGATGAAGAAGGCGCGGGACGTCATGTTGGGAACGCGCACGGACGTCTCCACGGTGGTGCGGAAGAACCCGTCGTCGACGGCCACGGGCTCGGCATTGAAGAGCTTGCGGTTATCCCCCTTGGAGCGAGAGGGGGACGGGCGCACCGAGCGCACCGTGAGGCCCACGCCCACCGAGCGGATGTTGGCCGGGTGCAGGCCGTAGCGAAGGGGGTCATCGTAGGGGGTGCTGTACGTGGGCCCCGGGACGTCTGTCTTGGGCAGGACGACGGAGTCCTCGTCTCCCAGCACCCAGCTCATGCCGCTGCCCACGGCGCCGTCTGGCGCGTCCGTCGCGGCGCAGCAGGCGGAGTTCGCGGGCGGCCGGTTCAGCTGGTAGACGACCTGGAAGGACTCCACGTCCGCGGCAATCGGGTCGAACTCGGCGATGTCGGCCCAGCTGTGCTTCACCACCAGGTACGGCCGGCCGCCGTGCGCCTCGATGCGCAGCCGCTTCTCATGCACCAGCATGACGAAGGGCACGCGGCTCCCATCCGACATGCAGCTCTTGGGGAAGTCACCGGGCGTGCCGGGGGGGAGCGCGTGTACGAGCATGGCGACGTTGGCATCCGCCGACACGTCCATGACCAGCCGGCCCAGGAAGTAGTCCTGGCCACCTGGACAGGCCACCATGAGGGCCTGCCCTTCTTGCAACTGCTGGCCGAACGTCGCCGGAGGCTGCAGGCGGAGCTCGTAGGGCTCGGCCCCTCCGGGGTTGAGGATCTGGCCCTGCCGCAGGAACAGGGGGTCGCGGTAGCGGAAGGCGAGGTCGTCGGTGACGAAGGTGCCCCAGCCCGCCACTTGCTCGGTGTAGTTGTCCTTGCGCTCGTCCGGCAGGCCCGCGGTGTCGAAGGCGAAGGCGATGGCCGGGTCCACGCCGTAGCCCGCGTAGCGCAGGGTGCGGTTCAGGTAGTCCATGCCCACGCGGCTGCCTTCGACGGCCGTCTTGGTGATGGTGTTGTTCTGGAAGATGTCGTTGACGGCGATGATGGTGCCCGCCACCGCGAGCAGCACCACCGAGGAGACGGTGATGCCCACCAGCAGCTCGATGAGCGTGAAGCCGCCAGGCGCGCTTCGGGGAGTCCTCCTCACAGCTCCACCCCCGCGCCGTTCTCCGCCGGGTTGTAGAGCCCGACGTATTGCTTGACCGAGCGCCAACGGCCCACGTTTCGGAAGGACACCACCACCGCCACCGAGTCGATGGCCTGCGTCGGCGTCCACACGAGCACGCGGCGGTAGTCCTGGCGCTCATCGTTCGAGTATCCGGGCACCACCTTGAGCAGCGGATCCGCGGTGCCATCCTCGTAGGCGTCGAGGTCGACCACGCACGCATCCGGGAGCGCGGAGAGGCCGCCCGCCAGCTCCAGCGTCTCCGGCGCGCCACTGCAGCGCGCGCTGGTGAGGGGGCCCGCGTCGGAGAGCAGGCGGGCCCGGCCCTGGAGCTGGAGGCCCGAGCGGACCTGCGCCGCGATGGCGCTGGCCTTCGACAAGCGGTTGGCGGCGGCGTTCTGCTGGCTGGCGAACATGAGCCCACCAAAGACACCGCTGATGCCGAAGGCGAGGATGGCGGCGGCGGCCATGCCCTCGATGAGCGTGGCGCCGCGCGCGGTGGCGTGGCGACGGGGAGCGGGAGGCAGGCGCTTCATCGGTTGGTCCTCGATTCGACGAAGCCGGCGGGCGCGGAGATGGCGAAGAGGTACTCGCGCTGTCCATCGGTGGAGACGAGTCCCAGGGACGCGGCGCGATTCACCACCCCGATGTCCATGGGCAGGATGGGCTGGCCCGCGCCATCGACGAAGCGCGCCGAGCCGTCGCTCCGGAAGATGACGGCGCCGCGCCGCGGGTTGCCGTTGCAGAAGCTGCAATCCGACACGGGCAGGCCCGCGAAGATGCCGTCCCATTGGAGCTTGCCGCTGGCTCCGAAGCGCACGGTGCGCTGCGTGTAGCGGTCCAGGTACATGGAGTCCATCAGCCGGCCCTCGTTCACGGCGGGCTGGATGTCGCCGGGAGGGGCGAAGTTCTGGTAGCTGAGCTGGAGGTTGGGGCCGGCGCCGCCGGCATTTCCGAAGGCGCGCTGGGGGTCCTCGAGCAGGAACCAGGCGCCGTTCCCCGCGCCGTCCTGCCCCTGCGTGTCGATGTTCGGGTAGATGATGAGCCACACGTCGGACTGGCGGTCCACCGCGCGCGCCCGGGCTTCCGCGAGCGCGCCAGCCAGGTCCGCCGCCGCGTTCTGCGGGCCGGCGCGCGCGCTGAGCCGGGCGTAGCCCGCGTATGCGAGCCCTGCGAGCACCGCGATGATGGCGAGGACGATGCAGACCTCGAGCATCGTCATGCCACGTGCGCCGCGGCGGCTCACTGGGCGACCTCCACGCGGACGCTCAGGGGGTGCTTGCGGCCGAGCCGCCACACGAGCACCTCCGACGCGCCCTGTCTCAGGCCCTGCACCATCAGCTGGTTGGTCTCACCGAGCGACACCTCCGCCACCTCGGGGGCATGGACCCGCACGCGCTCGACGTCCTCGATGATGAGCTGCCTCTGCTGGCCCGGGGGGACGTGCACCACGATGCCCGAGGGCTCGGCGCTCTTCGCCTCGGTGGCGTAGTCGGGCTCGGGGGGCTCGGTCGGCTGGGCCCAGGCGGCGGAGGCGGCGAGGCTCAGCGCCAGGGGAGCCCAGCGCGTCCAGCGAGAACGGAAGGGATGGGGGGAGGTCGGGCGGTCCGTGAGCAAGGGCATGGGGGGATGTCCTGCGAGCACA
>Ga0182745_1001442_pt1 | contig 22790 bp, 18 predicted proteins | sample eDN3rd30CKraftBY_FD_128523 | JGI IMG/M metagenome (GOLD analysis project Ga0182745, IMG submission 128523) | Enriched backyard soil microbial communities from Emeryville, California, USA - eDNA 3rd pass 30_C Kraft BY (version 2) (version 2) | ecosystem: Environmental > Terrestrial > Soil >...
AGCAACTGGCCACCCCAGCATCAGCGCAAAACAGCTTTCCCCATAGCTCGGCTCATGACCAACCGCGGTTCGGGCACCGAAGACTTTCTGACGCCTATCGGCGTCTGAAACTCTCAACGTTTGCGGACTGGCAGCTTCCGGAAAGGGATTAAAGATAGCAGACGTAGTCAGGGTCGCCGACAGCTATCCGTGCCGTGGTCGATTTCTTGGCTCGGATCGTCGGCGAGGAACACCAGCGCTTCTGAAGCGCGCCGCTCGCATTGGCGCGATCAGGCACTCCGGTATTCGCCGACACTACCAAGAAAATCGTCCCGGATCGCCTTCTTGAGCAGTTTGCCCGTTTCCGTACGGCCGAGCGATTGGCGGAACAGGTAGCGGCGCGGGATCTTGACGGGGCTGAGGCCCGATCGCGCATGCGCGTCCAGGCTCTCCGTCAGAGCTGCCTCGTCGACCACCGGCCAGCGCAGCGGCTCGATGAAGGCGGTCACCACTTCCCCCATCTCGTCGTGCGGCAAGCCGACCACGCCGACATCGGCAACCTCAGGATGCTGCGCGAGCCGGTCCTCGATCTCCCGCGGATAGATATTCACGCCGCCGGAGATGATCGTGAAGTTCGCACGATCGGTGAGGAACAGATAGCCAGCCTCGTCGAGATAGCCGATGTCGCCGAGGGTCGGCCAGCCATGCTTGTTGTAGGCCGAAGCCGTCTTCTCGGGGTCGCCATGATATTCGAAGCGTCTGACCTCGGCAAAGCGCACGCTGCCCGCCTGCCCCGCCGGCAATTCGTCTTCGTCGCTGCCACAGATCTTGATGATCCCCTGCATGGCGCGGCCGACCGATCCCGGACGTTCGAGCCATTCGGGCGCGCTGATGATAGTGATGCCAAGCCCTTCGCTGCCGCTGTAGAACTCGCTCACGATCGGGCCGACCCAGTCGATCATTGCGCGCTTGATCGGGATCGCGCACGGGGCGCCAGCATGGAAGACGCATTTGAGCGACGAAAGATCATATCGCGCCCTTACCTCTGGCGGGAGGGCGAGCATCCGAGCGAAATGGGTGGGCACGAACTGCGCGACGGTGACGCCATGCTCGTCAATCATTCGAAGTGCGGTTTCGGCGTCGAAGCGCTCCATCAGGATGATGGTGCCGCCGAGGCGGTGGATCGCCAGCGACCAGCGAAGAGGCGCGGCGTGATAGAGCGGCGCCGGGCAGAGGTAGATGCTGTCGCCGGCATAAGCGAAATGCTCCTGTCCGAGCAGCGTCGCGCGGTCGGGGGCGCCGAATTCGGCGGGGCGAACGCCTTTGATACCCTTCGGGAAACCGGTCGTTCCCGACGAATAGAGCATGTCCGCACCCGGCGCCTCATCGGTGATTGGGGTGTCCGGAAAACCGCTTAGTTCTTCGAGGAGCCTGTCTTCGAGCGGGTAGACGGGGCAGGCGAAATCATCGGCCCCGCTTCCGAGCTTGCCCGCCATCTTTGCCGACATGACGGCGAGGACGGCGCCACTGTTAGCGATCATATAAGCGGCTTCGCTCGCGACGAGCGTCGCCGGCACGAGAAGATAGTGCACGCCGGCGCGCTGAGCGCCCCAGATGAGCTCGTAGGCCCGCGGGTGGTTCTCGACGAGAAAGGCCACGACGTCACCTTCGCGAACGCCCTGCGCTCGCAGCCAGTGCGCCACGCGGTTGGCGCGCGCCTCGAGTTCGCCATAGGTCACCGTCTCGCCCGATCCCGCCATGATATAGGCTGGCTTGTCGGGCTGCGTGGTTGCAAAGCCGCGCGGATGCATCATCGTCCCGCCTGCCCGCTCATCGACATCCTCATTCATCCTCTTCTGATCTGGAGAGATATCTGCGGCAACGACCGCAACTGCCCCCGCGCTGCTCACTGAACCTGATCGCGGGCGATGGACTTGCGGGCCTGCCAGAAGCAGGCGACCGCAAGGAGGCTGAACAGGGTGAGCGTTATCATGGCCCAGCGCAGCCCTTCGGCCTCGCCTAGGCTCTTCGAGAGCAGGTCGGAGACAAAGCCGATCGAGATCGGACCGAGCCCCAGTCCGAGCGCGTTCAATATGAAGAGAAACACCGCGGTCGCGGTAGCACGCGAGCGCTGATGGACTACGCTCTGGATGCTCGAGAAGACCGGGCCGTACCACATGTTCTTGAAGATCGTCGGCACGAAAAGCAACAGCATCGCCCAGAGGCCCGACGGCAACAGAAAGGCGACGATGAAGAAGGGTATGGCCAGCGCCGCCCCGATAGCGGGAACATAGGCGTAAACCTCGGGGCCCCGGCGGATGAACCGATCGGTCGCGATGCCGCCGATATAGGTACCGAGCGATCCGCCCACACCCAGAACGAGGCCGAGCGCGATCCCGAGCAATCCAGTGACTCCAAGGCCCAGCGCGTCCGCAAATGCCGCGAGTTCAGCTTTGTGGTTGCGAAGGAAAAAGGACGCAAAGAAGGTCTGGTGACCATAGCCCACGAAGGAGGTGAGCGCGGTGCCGACGGAAATCCACCAGAAGCTTGGCTTGCTCGCAAGCTCGCGGGCGGCCTCACGCAGGGTGGGAACCTCGTCGGCGCCCGGCGCCGTTGCAGTCCGGGCGTCGGACGCCCTCTTGTCGGCGCGCGGGTCGCGCAGGGTGAAGAGCGCGAGGACGGCAACCAGTACCCCAGGCGCCCCAACGAACATAAGGGCGTGACGCCACCCCCAGATATCGACCGCGACACCGCCGATCACCATTCCGAGCAGTGACCCGATGGGAATGCCCATCGCATAAAGCGACAGCGCACGCGCGCGTTGCTCCTTCGCGGCGATGTCGCTGATCAGCGACTGCGCAGCAGGTGAACATCCTGCCTCACCCATTCCCACCCCGATCCGGAAGAGAAGCAACTGGACGAAGTTCCCTGCAAGGCCGCAAAGTGCGGTAAAACCGCTCCAGATGAGCAAGGAAATCGCGATAATCTTGCCGCGATGGTGCCGGTCGGCGAGCCGTGCGATGGGAAGCCCCAGCGTCGTATAGAAGAGCGCAAACGCGAGCCCGGTCATGGCACCGAGCTGCCAGTCGGCAAGTCCAAGATCGTGCTTGATCGGCTCGGCAAGGATATTGATGATCTGCCGATCGAGAAAATTCAGCGTGTAGATCACGAAGAGCAGCGCGATCGCGTAGCCCGGAAAGGCGAGCGGCCGCGGCGCGGTAGCGCCGGTATCTGTCTCTTGCATGATGTCGACCTCACCCGATGGAATCATTGTGGTCGCGACGCTATCGCAACCTTTATCTGGCGTAAAGGGAGATTTTTACAACCGTTAAAAAGATCAGAGCAGGTCGCCTTGCCAAGCGTAAAAGCATCGCTTAGACAGCATCCTGGGCGACAAGGGAAAAATGGGCATTGAGTAACCGGGAAAATGCGGAAACGGCGCGCGACGCGCTGCTCACCGCCGCGAGTGATCTCATGATCGAGATGGAGACGCCCGACGTCTCACTCCATCAGATCGCCCGCAAGGCAGGCCTGACTGCGCCCCTCGTCAAATATTATTTCGGCTCGAAGGACGGCCTTTTGGTCGCACTCGTCGAACGCGATACCGCGCGCTCGCTAGCGCAGCTCGACGGGCTGCGCGCCATGCAGATCGAGCCGGTTTCCAAGCTGCGGATTCACATCCAGGGGATCGTGCGGACTTATTCGCGCCATCCCTATCTTCTGGGACTTCTCAACCAGCTGCTGCGCGGCGGACGCAGCGAGTCCTCGGAGCGGATCAAAGCAAGCTTCGTAACCCCACTCATCGAGGCTCAGCGCGAGATTATCGAGGAGGGTGTCGCCTCGGGCGACTTTCGCCCGCTCAACCCGGACAAGCTCTACTTCATCATCGTCGGCGCCTGTCAGTATCTCTTCTCGACCCGCATCGCCTTCGCCAATGTGATGGACGATATTGGCTCGGCCGAGTTCGAACAGGAATTTGCGAACACGGCCGCCGACGTCCTGCTCAACGGCCTCCGCACCGCCCCCGCCGTCAACTAGGGTCAGGACCCATTCAATGCGTGTTCGAGGCGTCGCTGCGGGATTTGATTGATTTTGCTCATGGCTTCGTCGGCAAGTCTTGAAATATCGACATATTCCATGCCTTGCCTCCTCGCCCTGAGCAAAATCGCTGCAAACCTCGTTTGCGCATTGAATGGGGCCTGACCATAGGCTCCCGCCGCGCAAGGCTGGCGGTCGCTTTTCCCTCTGCCTGAACAAAAATGGGCGGGTCTTCCACGAAGACCCACCCAATAATCAACGTCCGGGCCGCCCTCCATCAGAAACGAATGCGGGCTCCCACCGTGAAATAGCGACCAACCACATCATCGAGGGTTGGATCAACGTATCGCGCTGTACCGAGCCCCAGGCTGTTCGTCTCGTTGATCCGCGGTTTCTGATCGAACAGATTGTTCACCGTGAAGAAGAGTTCGGGCGTAACGTTCGTTCCGGTCTCGATCTCCTGGCGCAGCGTCACGTTCGTGTAGAAGGACGACGGCACATGGTTGTTATCGATCGTCGTCGGCGGAATGACGCGATCGTGCGCACCGACGAAGCGCTCGCTGACAGCCAACGTCGTGCCGCCTTTCGAGTAGCTGACCTGCAGGTTACCCCGCCAATGCGGGAACGAGCTCGCTCCCGCCTGATCGACCGGGTCCGCACCGGGCGCTACGAACTCATATTTGTCGAGATAGGTCGCGATCGCACGGAGCCTCAGATTGCCCCCCGCAAGCGCGGTCTGATAGCTTGCGTCGAAATCGACGCCCGCGATGCGGATCGTCTGCACATTCAGGCTCACCCCAATGATGTCGGTGATGAGATTCGAGCTGTTGCGCGTGATGAGGGCGCAAAGGCTCGCGTCCCCGGCAAAGCACTGGTCGACAATGCGCTGGAACGGCAACGTCGAAATCGCGTCGTTGATCTTGATGTTATAGTAATCGACCGATGCGCCAAAACCGGGAAACCATTCGGGCCGGTAGCTGAAGCCCGCCGCGATCGTTTTCGCCCGCTCGGGCAACAGATTGGGATTGCTGCCGGTGAAGGTGATGATGTTGGCGGTGCTCGCGTTATTGTTGAACGGATCGAGCACAGTCGTCAGGTTCCGGACCCGGGGACCGAAAAGATCGCCGATGTTGGGCGCGCGAATATCCTGCGAATAGGTGCCGCGCAGGAGCAGGCCAGGAACGACTTCGCTGGTGAGGCCGACCTTCCAGGTCGTGACCCCGCCGCTGGTGCTGTAATCGGTACGACGAATGGCACCGTTGAAGTCGACCGAGCGAAGAAAATTATCGCCGCGCAGAAGCGGGAACAGGATTTCGGCGAAAGCTTCCTTCACATTATATTTGCCGCCCGAGGGCTGTGGATTGCTGGCCGCGAAACCAACTGCCTGCGAAATCGGGTCGACGGTGATAACGCCCGACTGCCGACGATATTCACCGCCGACCGCAACTGCGACATCGCCCGCCCAGTTGGTGAAGAGCTTGCCGCGCAGCGTCAGCGCTGCGACATCCTGCTTGGCGACAGACCTGGCGAAGCCCTCCCCGCCGATATAGGCGCGCTGCGCGGCGCTAAAGGCTTGGGTTCCAAACGGATTCCATGCAACGCAACCATTGTTCGGGTTCGTCAGCGTCGAGCGGCAAATAATATCGCCGCTCACCGGATCAACGACAGCATCGGCGGCAGCGCGCGCATTGGCGGTGATCCGCTGATTCAGCGTATCGAGATCGAAACGGGTCTCGCCATGGCTGACATAGCCATCGAGCGTGAAATCGCCAATCTCGGACTTGAAACCCGCGGTAATGTTGAAGGTGTCGCTTGTCGTCGAAGTGATATTCTGGCCCCACGCTTGGTCGATCTTGCTGAGCGTGAAGGAGGAAACGTCATTGTCGACCATCGTCTGCCGAACCGAATCCGGCAGATAAGCGTTATCGGCCTGGATCACATAGCCGGCGCCGGCGAGGTTGAACGGCATCAGGTTCGGATAAACTGCCTTCGAATGACCGTAATAGCCTTCCGCAAAGATCGTCGTGGCGTCGCTGATCTCGAAGCTCGCATGGGCGAATGCCCGGTAATTCTTGACGTCGGAAACAAGGGTGGCGGGATAATGCGCGCCATCGCCACCGACTTCGAGCGAGCCGGTATTGAGTGTGCCGTGCCGGTATGCGACGGGATTGCCATTGGCGTCGAAGGCGGTGTCGAAAAGCGCACCAGGGGTCACGACGATCCCACCGAAGGTGCTGGCCGCGAGGTTAACATTGTCACGCAGAAGCAGCCGCGGCTGCCCCGCCTGGCCGGCCAGCGGATTGGGAATCGTCGCCCAATATTCCCGGGCCCAGGCGCGGTCGGTGCCGTCGATCGGATCCTGCCTGCCGATCGCTCCGCTGAGAATCAAGCTGCCGCGATCTCCGGCAAAACCGAAGCCGGCGGCGAGTTGCGCATTCAGCGCGTTACCATCGCCACGCGACGAAATGCCGCTGCTCACTTCAGCCGAAACGCCCCGGAACCCGGTATCGAGCACAAAGTTGACGACGCCGGCAACCGCATCAGAGCCATAGGCAGCCGAAGCGCCGCCGGTCACGATATCGACCCGCTTCACAAGTTCGAGTGGGAAAAGGCTGGTGTCGGCGGTCCCGGTCACGCCCGACGCGGGAGGACGACGGCCATCGAGCAGAACCAGCGTGCGGGTGATGCCGAGATTGCGCAGATTGGCCGTGCTCGATGTCGACGAACCGGAGCCGGTCGGCGTGAAGCTTGGCGTACTCGGCCCGGTCGAGCCGGTCAGTTGTGGAAGCTGGCGCAGCGCCTCGTTGAGGTTCGGTGAGATATCCTTGAGTTCCTGCGATCCGACCACCGTTACCGGCGTAGGCGCCTTGTAGCCGTCAGTGACGAGCCGCGATCCGGTGACAACGATCGCACTTTCGTTGGATCCAGCCGCCCCGGCATCACTGCCCGTACCCTCTTCCGCTTGCGCGGGCGTGACGGCTTCAGCCGCCGACTGGGCCTGTGCCTGCGCCGAGACGGCAAGCGCCACGATGCTGCTGCACATGGAAAGGTAACGCAAACCACGGACCATAACTCTCTCCCTCACCTGTATCGCGGGAGGCCGTCTAGCTGTCCTGCCACCGGAGAGCGGCATCCGGTCCGGTTGCCGCCCTGCCGGTCGCCGCCTTGCGACTCCCGTCTTGCAAGTTCGGTATTTAACGACCATAAAAATTAGCGCAAGAGTGTTTTACGATCGGTAAGGCAATCGACTTGCCAGAATGAAAGTGGCGACGAATAATAGCCGAAGAGGGAGACGATGATGAGGAAAAGTTTCAAGAAATCCGCGCTTCTGGCGGCTCTTTCCTTGCCCGCGACGGCAGCCGCAATGCCCGCGATCACCCTCACCGTTCCCGTCACGCCCCCCTCGATGGTCTCCGATGGCGATATCCGAGTCGTCGTGTCATCGGATGACAAACTTTCTCCCGAGGCGATCCATATCCTCGTGAACGGAAAACGCACCAAAGCGAAGCTCGCGCCGGACAACGCAGGGCTGACGACCGTCATCGGAGACCTTCGCCCCGGCCAAAATGAAATACGGGCAGAGGCACGCGGCTTCGCCCCGGCCACCCTCGTCGTGACCAACCATGGCCGCGGCGGACCAATCTTCTCGGGCGCGCAGCTTCAACCCTGGATCTGCGCCGCTCCGGTCGCACAGGCGGCAACCCCCGACCAGGCAGCGGTCGATGCCAGCGGCCTCTCGGTCGCCGCCATCGATGCGCAGTGCAACGCCCCATCCTCCTTCAGCTATTTCTATCGGACCACCGATGCGGCGTGCTCGATGGAGGCTGGCGCTGCACTGCCTTGCTTCCGCCCCTATGTCGCGGGCAAGCCTCCGGCGGATATCGCGAAGGTCGAGACCTCCGCCGGAAAGCGCGTCGACTATATCGTCCGCGTCGAGCGCGGCGCCATGAATCGCGGCCTGTACGACCTCGCGGTGCTTTACGACCCCGCCGCCAAGGAGCCGGCGGCGCTCGACAACTGGAATCACAAGATCGTCTGGGCGTTCGGCGGCAGCGGCGCGAACATCCGGCGGCAACTGGCACCCGCGTCGAGCTGGATGAACGACGCCGCCTTGTCGCGAGGCTTTCTCGTCGGGGTCAGCAATTTCACGGACGGATCACGCAATAACAATCGCCCGATTGCGGCCGAAACGCTGATGATGCTGCGCGAGCATGTTTCGGACCGCTATGGTCCGGTACGCCACCTGATCGGCGAAGGCTGCTCAGCCGGATCGATGCAGCAGAACATCATTTCGACCATGTATCCAGGGCTTATCGACGGTGTCCTCATCTCATGCAGTTTTCCCGATAGTGACAGCCTGATGCAGGAGATCGTCGATAGCTTCCTCCTGAAGCATTATTTCGACAGCGCAGTCTTCGCCGCGACGAACACCGGCCTGTCGCCAGAAGCCGTGGCCGCGAAACGCATCGCGATAGCCGGTCATAAGGATGATGGTATTGTGAACGGATGGGCGCGCTTCCGCCCAGGCTATGTCGCGGGCAATCTCGGCGCAGGCCCGTCAAGCAATGGCTGCCAGCTCCCCAACGCCCTCGTCTACGATGCGAAGAGCAATCCCGACGGTATCCGCTGCGCCACCCCGGATTCCAATATCGCCGTCTGGGGCGCTTACCCGGGCACACGCATCGCGCGGCACATTCGGGATAATGTCGGGGTGCAATATGGTCTCGGCGCTCTTCTGGACGGCAAGATCGGCGCAGAGGATTTTCTCGTGCTGAACGCCAATGTCGGCGGGCTCGATCGCGACGGCGGCTTTTCCTCCGCGCGCATGGAAGGCGACGCAGAGGCGATCGCGACCGCCTATCGTGTCGGCCTCGTGTCGAGCGGCCGGCTGCTCGGTGAGACGCCGATCATCGACCTGCGCGGTGAGGAGAACAGCAATGTCCACGCCAACTGGCACAGCTTCGCGACGAGGCAGCGCATCCGCCAGGCTCTCGGAAACGCCGACAATTATATCCTGTGGCGTGTCGGCCTCCCGACGCCGGGCGGCCCGTGGGGGAATGCGGGGTGGGAGAAAACAGGTCTGCCGCTCCGCTCGCTTCTCGACATGGATCAATGGCTCGATGCCGTTGACGCCGACAAGGCTCCGGGAAGCAGGCTCGAGCGTGTCTCGCGGAACCGACCGGCAACGCTCAAGAGCTTCTGCTATCTCGGAACCGACTATTCGCGGGAAGTCTATGACGAGGCCACGTGCGACAAGGACCCGAACCTCACCTATTACAGTTCCATCCACCAGGTGGCGGGCGGCCCGCTCGCGAGCAATGTGCTGAAATGCGAGCTCCGCCCAGTCGATCCCGCCGAATATCGGGGGCGCCTGGACGCCGCGCAGATCGAGCGTCTGCGCACCATCTTCCCCGGCGGCGTCTGCGATTGGTCGAAGCCGGGCGTGGGCCAGCAGGATGTCACGCCCTGGCCGTCCTTCTGAAAAAGGGCGGGCTGGCTTGAAGGCCAGCCCGCCGATGCGTGCGGAGGTGTCAATTATCCGCGCGCTTGGAACGGTTGATCCTATTCAGCGCCCTCCGAAGCGCGGCTGGCGCCGATCGCGAAAAGCGGCAATAGCTTCGCGATAATCGGCAGTGCTGCCCGCGATCGTCTGGTTTGCGGCCTCGAGAGCCAGGAGATCGCCGAGCGTAGAGGTCAGGGCCGACTGGACTTGCGACCGCACGAGACCGAGCGCGATCGTCGGCATCGCGGCAAGGCGGTCGGCGAGTTGCGCGGCATCGTTCAGCACCTCGCCTTCTTCGGCGAGGCGCGACACAACCCCGGCCGCGAACGCATCATGAGCCTGAAGGTCCTCTCCGGTAAGGAAATGGTCGAGCGCACGGGCCTTTCCCATGGCGCGCGCAAGAGCCCAGGACACGCCGACGTCAGGAACCAGCCCGAGGCCCAAAAAGGGAAATGTGAAGCGCGCATTACGTTCCATCACGACGATGTCGGCGGCCAGCGCCAGCCCGACGCCTCCGCCAGCCGCGACGCGCTGAACCGCCGCGACCACGGGGATCGGCGCGGCGGCGATCGCCTCGACGACGGGGTTATAATATCGGGCGAGTTTCGCGCCCGGGTCGCCCCCGCCACCCGCGAGGAGGTCGGCGCCCGCGCAGAAACCCCGCCCGCTCCCGCACAGCAGGATGGCGCGAGCGCCGCTCATCGGGGCCTCCTCGATCGCGGCGCGCAGCGCAACAAGCATTTCCGCCGTCAACGCATTCAACCGCTCGGGTCGGTTGAGCATGATCCGCGCCACCGCCCCGTGCCGCTCGACGGCAATCGTGTCAGTCATGCGTCGGCGTGACCAATAATCGAGATCGCGCTCACATTCTGGTTCGGCATCCCACCCAGATTGTGGGTGAGTGCCATGACGGGCGCCTTCTCACGCTGTCTTGGGCCCGCCCGCCCCAGAAGCTGCAGATAATTTTCATAGATCATGCGGAGGCCCGACGCGCCGATCGGGTGCCCGAAACATTTGAGTCCGCCATCGATCTGACACGGAATCTCCCCATCGGCGTCGAAGCGCCCCGACAGAACATCGCTCCAGCCCTTGCCTTCTTCGCTGATGAACAAATCCTCCATCGTCACCAGTTCGGTGATTGAGAAGCAGTCATGAACCTCCATGAGACTGATCTGCTCGGTCGGCCTGGTGATCCCCGCCTCATCATAAGCGCGGGCTGCGGCCCGCCGAGTGGTGTGGAAATAGCTGCCGTCCCACCCGCTGCCTTGAAGTTCCCACCCGTTCGAAACCGCGATCTGCAACGCCTTCACGGTGATGATGTCACTCTTGCCGAGCGAGCGGGCGATTTCCGGCGTGGTGACGATCGCACAGGCCGCGCCGTCGGAAACGCCGCAGCAATCGAAGAGACCAAGCGGCTCGGCGATCATCGGCGCGTTCAAGACCGTATCCATATCGATGGCCTTCCGGAGGTGCGCCTTCTCGTTTTTCACCCCATTGGCATGGCTCTTGACCGAGACGTGGGCCATGGCGCGCTTGAGATCCATTGGCGAGACGCCGTGACGCGCACGATAGGCTCCGGCGAGCTGTGCGAAATTCCCGGGCGCCGATCCGTTCACCCCGACCATGTCGAACATGGTGCCGCGCGTGCGGGCTGGAAGGCCGCCATAGCCGGTATCCTTGAGCTTTTCGACGCCGAGCGCGAGCGCGATGTCGGCCGCCCCGGACGCCACCGCATAAACGGCTCCGCGCAGGGCCTCAGTGCCGCTCGCACAATAATTCTCGACCTTGGTGACAGGTGCATTGTCGAGGCGCAGCGCAATACCGAGCGGAATTCCCGATGGCCCGACGTTCACGGCGTCGAACGCAACGGATAGCCAGGCCGCGTCGATCTGCGAGGTCTCGATGCCAGCATCGACCATCGCCTCGAGAAAGGCCTCTACCATCAGCGTATCGGCGTCGTCATTCCAGCGTTCGCCGAACTTCGAACAACCCATGCCGAGGATTGCGACCCGGTCCTTGATGCCCTTGGCCATGATCAGCTCTCCTTGCCCGCGGGCGCCCGAACCGGCTCCGCTTTCCAGAAATAGCGCTTGAAATCGCGCAGTTCGTCGATCGCCTTGATCCGGAAGACCATCCGCATCTCGCGCCCGACCTCGATATCGTCCCCGTCAGCGTCGGCAAATTCCGCCATCATGCGGCCTCCCCCCTCGAATTCGACCATACCGTAGCGGTTGGGCGGATCGGGCGTGAAGGTCAGCGCGTCGGCGGTGAAGGTCAGAATACGCGCGGGGATATCCGCCAGCGGATAGTCTTCCTGTGTGCCGACCGCCTGCTCATTGCGATTGACGCTGATGTCGCTCGGAGGGAACTGCACTGTACCCGTCTTGCTGCACTTGCCGCCAACGAGCCCGAGCACCGCCTTGCGGTTGCGGTACATTGCGGTGAGCGCCGTCTTCTGGTCCTGCTCGGCGCGCATGCCGAGTTCGTAGCGAAGCGCGCCGGTAAAGGTCAGGTGACGCAGGTAATTATCCTCGGCGACACGGCGAGCGAGTGCGGCCGCAACGCGGCCCCTCTCAATGCCGGCAAGCGCGGCGGTCGTCTTGAACGCAAGCACGTCCACGCCCTGACCGTAGCCGACGAGGACGATCGTCTGACCCGGCTCCGCCCGTTCGAGGGTCGCCGCGAGAAGCAGGAGCGGATGCGCCGCCCCGCTGTCACCGACGGTCGCCCCAAGAGGATCGCACAACACCTCAGGCCGCACGCCGGCTTTCTTCGCGAAAATCTCAGGCACGCCGCGCAGGGTCACGGGCACGATCAGATGATCAACTTTCTCTCCGGCGATGCCGAACTTGCCCAGCGCCGCCGTCAGCGCGCCCGCACCGATCTTTGCATAGCCTTCGTCACGGACCCAGCGGCTTTCCCAGCCATAATCGGCCGCGGCATCGCTACTGCGGAAGTGATCGACAAAGTCGGTTGCTACGCTGTGATGGCCGACGAGCGTCGCCACGACATCCCCGCTGCCGACGAGCAACGCGGCCGCGGCATCGCCGAACAGCATCTCATTCTCCGAAGCGGGCCTGGCGAGCCGCTTCTCCGCCGCGGCGCACAACGTCGTGCGGTCCGGCTGCAGCAGGGCCGCCAGCAGCGCAGAGGTTCCGGCGCGAAGTCCGCCGGACGCGTCGCTCGACCCGACGGCATCGGACAAGTTCAGCGCCTCCTTGACGACGACGGCATTCTGGCGGTCCGCGAAAGGATGCGAAGTCGAGGCCAGCGATAGCGCGTTGATCGACGTCCGGTCCCGCGCACCGAGACAGTTCCGCGCGGCCTCGACCGCCATCGTGATAACGTCCTCGTCCCAGTGCGCGACCGCGCGCTCGCCCCTTGCAAGCCCTTTCAGGCCGCCGGCGAACCAGCCATTGGCTCCGTGGATTGCGTTCCGCTGCAAGCGGCGCCGCGGTACATAGGCACCGAAATCGAGAATACCGAAGGTCATTGATAGTCCAGCCGTCCGTTGTTGATGACAATGATATCGCGCTCGGCGACGCGCGCCCGAAAGGCCGCGCGGCCGTCCCCTTCGCGCCAGATCCGGGTTTCGATCGTCTCGCCCGGGTAAACGGGGCTCGAGAAGCGAACGTCCATCCGCCGCACGCGGGCGCCTTCATCCGCGCACAGGGCATCGAGAAGGGCGCGACCGACAATGCCATAGGTGCATAGGCCGTGGAGGATCGGCCGCTCAAAGCCCGCGGCGCGGGCGACCGCGGGATCGATGTGGAGCGGGTTATAGTCCCCCGAGAGCCGGTAGAGCATGGCCTGGTCTTCGCGGGTCGGCGAGGAAAGGACGAGATCGGGTTCCCGATCGGGTACCGGATGCGGCGCAGGCGGCGTCCCTGCCCCTCCCTGTCCGAAACCGCCGTCGCCGCGCAAAAAGCTCGTCGCACGCGCAGTCGCAATCGGTTCGGGATCGCCCTCGATGCGGATTTCGCGCGTCGCGAGCATGATCGCCCCCTTGTCGGCCCCCTTGTCGTATATCTCCTCGATCCGCGTCGTGCCGACGAACACACCCTCTGATGGAAGCGGCCGGTGGAGAATGATCGACTGCTCGCCGTGCAACAGCTTTTGCCAGCTGATCCCATATTGCGGCTCCTTGGCAAAAAAGCCCGGATAAGCGATCACGACCGCCAGCGTCGGGAGCGCCTCAAGACCATCCTCATAGACGTGCCGCAGATCATTCGCGCCAACCCCGAGCGCGTAGAGAATCGTGTCGCGTTTGGTGAGCTCGTGCCGCGTGACGATCGGCGGCAGTGACATCAGATAATCATAATCGAGTGGCATGGCTTGTCCTTGAGAACGTCAATTTACCGGATTCGTACCGGGCGCTAGACGATCGATTGCCGCGGGATCGATGCCGAGTTCCTCCAGGATCGCCCGGCCGTCGGCACCGGCCACGCCTGCCATCGTCGGCTCTCGTGTCGTGCTGCGCGAGTATCGCGGCGCCGGGTTCGGCTGGGTCACCCCGCCAACATCAGTGAACATCGCGCGATGGCGGTTGTGAGGATGCGCAAGTGCTTCCTCATAATCAAGAACGGGCGCATAGCAGGCGTCGATGCCCGCAAAGGCCGCATCCCAATATGCCCGTGGGTGGCCGCCGATTGCTGCGGCGACCTTCGCCTTGAGAGCAGGCCAGCCGGCAGCGTCCTTCTGACGTTCCGGAGCGAAATCGTCTGCGAGATCGAGGGTCTGGCCGAGCGCGGCGTAGAATTGCGGCTCGACAGCCCCGAGCGCGATATATTTCCCGTCTGCGGTTCGATAGGTGTCGTAATAATGGGCACCGCCATCGAGGCGGTTCGTGCCGCGCGCATCGCCCCAGATGCCTGCCGAACGGAATCCCCATGTCATTGCCATGAGCATCGCCGAGCCTTCCGCCATCGAAGCGTCAACCACCTGGCCTTCACCGCTCCGCTGCGCCGAAAGGAGCGCTGCAAGCATACCGAAAGCGAGCAGCATTCCGCCGCCCCCGAAGTCGGCGACAAGGTTGAGCGGAATCTGCGGTTTACCGCCCGCTTCGCCGATGGCGTTCAATGTTCCGGAAAGGGCGATGTAATTTATGTCGTGCCCCGCTACCTGGGCCCAGGGACCGTCCTGCCCCCATCCCGTGATGCGGCCGTAGACAAGGCGCGGATTGTCCGCGAGCAGGGTATCGGGCCCGAGTCCGAGACGTTCCATCACCCCGGGGCGGAACCCCTCGATAAGCCCATCGGCCGATTTGACCAACCGGCGCAACGCCATAATCGCTTCGGAATCCTTGAGGTCCAGCGCGATGCTGCGGCGCGACCGTTGCAGTGGGTCGAGGCTTGCCGACCCGCCGCTTCCCGCGCGAACACCCCCGGGGCGCTCGACGCGGATGACCTCGGCGCCGTGATCGGCAAGCATCATGCCGCAGAAGGGGCCGGGGCCGATCCCGGCGATTTCGACGATCCTGAGACCGGAAAGCGGGCCATCGGTCATAACCGGCTACTCCCTTTGGGGCGCGGTCGGCCCGGTGGCACTCTTGTTGCTGCCGAGACCTCGTCCCCACACCTCATGCGAGGATCCCCCGCAGAATATAGTCGACCGCAAAGGCGGCATACTCGCGCGGGAAACCCGGCTCCAACTCGTTGCTTCCGAACAGCTCCCGGAACGCAACGCGCGTCGTGAAGAGATATTGGCATGCGCCAATAATCAGGAAATAGACATAATTGGGGTCGACGTCGCGGAACTGACCCGCCGCGATCCCCTCGGCGATGATACGTCTTTGCGCATCGATCAGCGGGCGCACGAAGCTCGCCCGTATCGCCTGCGCACCCTCGGTATTGTCACCGCGCAGCAGACTGTCGAGCAGCCCATTGAGATAGGGATAGCGCGAATAGGTGCGCAGGATACCCGTAACGTGGATTCTGAGTTTTGAGGCGGGCTCGATGTCCATCGCCATCAGCGCCTCGAGCTGCGCCAGCGAACCCGCCGTATCGCGCTGCGCGAGCGCGACCAGCAAGCCGTTCTTCGACCCGAAATAATATTTGACGAGCGGCGCCGTCACGCCCGCCTTGCGGCCGATTTGGTGGAGCGAAACATCGAAGCTGCCTTCCTCCGTCATCAGCGCGCTAGCAGCCTCGAGCAGTTGCTCGCGGGCAACGCTGGCTTTCGCGTCGCTGGCGCGAACCGGACGCGGCAGAGTCATAGCGCCCTCCCGCCAACGTCGAGCTTCGCTCCATTTCCGGCATTCCCGCTCATGCGCCCTCGGCAAGCATGCTGTTAAGCCCGGCGCGTATCTCGTCGCCATGTTCCCCAACCGAAGGTGCGCAACGGAAGGCCCGGCGCGGCATGGCGCCATAATCGATCGGTCCGGCAATTACCTCGAAGCGCTCGCCAGCGTCGTCCTCGACCTCGGCGAAGCAGCCAGCTGCGCGGGCTTGCGGGTCCGCGGTCGCTTGCGCGACGCTGAGTACCGGTCCCCAGATCATGTCCTCGCGATCGAGCGCCGCTGCGGCGGTGTCGAAATCCATTGCCCCAAACGCCGCATCGACGAGATCCATGAGTTCGCCCTGATTGGCCCGGCGATTTCGGAACCCGTCGAAACGCGGGTCGCCGACCAGCTCGTTCAACCCCGCAGCGCGCGCGAGACGCGGCCAATCGCCGTCGCGGCCCTGCCGCGGCACCGTCACGAACCAGCGCCCGTCGGAAGTCTGGAAGAAATTGTTGATCGGGTTGACCGCTTCGCGGCGTGGCTTGGTGGAAGCGAGCCGGCCGAGTTGCAACTGCACCGCCTGCTCCGAGGCTCCGGCATAAAAGCCCATGCGGATAAGCGATGTTTCGATCTTCTGCCCTTCCCCCGTCACCGCACGATGATAGAGAGCGCCGAGAACGCCCGACAACAGGCCGAGCGCCGCCATATGATCGCCAATTCCGGTCCGTAGCTGCGCCGGCTCCCCACCCTTGGCAGTCGCGAGCGAGCAAAGTCCCGTCCGCGCCCAGAAGGCGGTGATGTCGAAGCCGGGCTTGTCGGCCTCGGGCCCCTCGGCACCGAAGCCCGTGAAACCCGCAAAAATGAGATCGGGCTTGATCGCGCGCAAGCTCTCCCAATCGAGGCCTGCCCGGGCAAGCGAGGCCGGACGCGCATTGGTGACGAAAACATCGGCCGTGCGAAGCAGCGCGCGCATTTCGGCGGCCCCCTCCTCGGTCGCGATATCAATGACGATCGACTTCTTGCCGCGATTGTCCGTCTCGAACACACGGTTTTGCGCGTCGTCACGCCCAACAGAGGCGAAGAATTGCCGCATCGGGTCGCCGTGCCGCGTTTCCACCTTGACCACCTCGGCGCCGTAGTCGGCGAGCAGGCCGCACGCGGCGGGTCCCGCAACATAAGTTGCGAACTCGACGATTCTGATGCCATCCAGCATGATTATTCCCCTGTCCGTCCGGGCCCGCTCAGGCGGTCCGTTGCGCGCGATCGCGCTCGTTCGTCGCCTTGATATTGCTGCGCGACTGATCCCATTGTTCGTCGGTCCAGCTGCGCAGCGAGGCGAAATTACCACCAGTGGCGAGATAGCGCGCGCCATCGATCGCGATCGTCTGGCCGGTCAGATATTCGGCCTGGCGCGACATTAGGAAGGCCGCGAGATTAGCGAGCTCGGGCATGCGTCCGACGCGGCCCATCGGATAATCGCTGACGTCGCGGAACGCTTTCTCGCCGTCAGTCGGGCGCAACCGGGCGGACATGCCTTCGGTCGGGAAGGTCCCGGGCGCAATGCAATTGAGGCGGATGCCGCGATCGGCCCATTCAACCGCAAGGCTCTGCGACATGACATTGATTCCGGCCTTCGACATGGCTGACGGCACGGTGAAGGCCGACCCGTTCCAGACCCAGGTGGCGAGAATCGAGAGCACCGATGCGGGCACGCCCGCCTCGATCCAGCGCTTCCCGCAAGCAAGGGTGACCGCGAACGTGCCGCGAAACACGATATTGGCGATGGCGTCGAAGCCCCGGATCGAAAGATCCTCGGTGCGGCTGACGAAATTGCCCGCGGCATTGTTGACAAGACCCGTGAGCGGACCGCCGTCGGCCCAGATTTGGTCGATCATGGCCTCGATCGCCTCGGGGTCGCGAATATCGCATGCCACGCCCTTCACCGAGCCACCATGCGCAGCCATCATCTCGGCCGCGGCCGCATCGAGCAGCTGCCCCCGGCGACCGCAGATGCAGACATCCGCGCCGAGGATCAGAAAGCCCTCGGCCATAACCCGGCCGAGCCCCGAACCGCCGCCGGTTACCAGGATACGCTGCCCAGAAAGCAGTCCGTCGCGGAACATCAGGTCGTCACGGTTCATGCATATTCTCCTTCGCGGAACCGGCGAGCGAGCTCCTTGCCAATGATAAGTTGCTGAATCTGGGTGGTACCCTCGTAAATGCGAAAGACCCGCACATCGCGGTAGAAGCGCTCGACGGCGCTATCGCGCATATAGCCGGCACCGCCGTGGATCTGGACGGCGCGGTCGGCAACACGTCCAACCATTTCGGAAGCAAACATTTTCGCCGAACTTGCTTCAAGCGACACCCGTTCGCCTGCGGCAAGGCGGCGCGAGGCTTCGCGAACCATCGATTCGGCGGCGAAAATATCGGCCTGACTGTCGGCGAGCATCGCCTGGATCAGCTGATATTCGGCGAGCGGATGCCCGAACTGTTCGCGTTCGCAGGCATAGCGGGTCGCCTCATATTGAATGCGCTTGGCCTGCCCGACACAAACGCTCGCGACATTGATGCGGCCGCGATCGAGAACACTCATCGCCGTCTTGAACCCGCGCCCCTCGACGCCGCCAAGCAGTGCCGAAACCGGAATGCGGACATTTTCGAGAATGACGTCGGCCGAGAGCGCGCCCGCCTGCCCCATCTTGCGGTCGGGCTTGCCGATCGTCACCCCGGGCGTATCGGCAGGCACGAGGAACGCGCTGACGTGCCGGTTACCGGAAAGGCGCTCGGTTTCAGTCCTCGCGAGGACCGTGATCAGGCTGGCGTAAGGCGCGTTGGTGATAAAGCGCTTGGTGCCATTCAGAACATACTCGTCGCCCTCGCGCCGCGCGGTCGCAAGCAATGCGGCGGCGTCGGAACCCGAATGAGGTTCCGTAAGCGCGAAGCTCGTGATGACCTCTCCGGTCGCGATGCGCGGCAACCACTTCGCCTTCTGCGCTTCGGTTCCTTCGTGCACGAGCCCCTGTGAGCCGACGCCGAGATTGATTCCGATCAGCGACCGGAAGGCCGCCGAAGCCCAGCAAAGCTCCATTACGATCTCGAGCTCTTCGGGCGAACTCAGCCCGAGACCGCCATAGGCTTGGGGAACGGTGAGGCCGAAAAAGCCGAGCGCTCGCATCTCCTCGACTATCGAGTCCGGAATGCGTCCGCTTTCGGCGACCTCTTCCTCGATGGGCAGGAGTCGTTCTCGCACGAAGCGGCGCACCGTATCCCGAAACTCCTCAAGCGTTTCAGGATCGAGCGCCGGAGGGGTCGTAACGCCCAGACTCATGCCGGATCCCAGGGAAAAACGTCGGCCGAACGCTGGAGCGCCTGCAGCGAGGGCCGAAAGGCGGGCATGAGGTCGCTCGCGATCGAGTCCACCGTCCAGCCAGCTTCGCGCTGCATCGACCGGATCGGGCGCATCGCGTTGAAGAGGAAGATCTCATTCTTGCGGACGCAGAAGGTCTGGGCGGTAACATCCTTCGCATCGTCGGTCATCAGATAGGCCGCGAGCGGGGCAATCTTCTGCGGCGTCATCGTCTTCAGCCGCTCAACGCGCAGCTTTTCCGCCTCGGTCTCGGTCGGAATGGTGGCGATGAGGCGGCTCCAGGCGAAGGGCGCGATACAGTTCGAGCGAACGTTGGAACGCGCCATGTCGAGTGCGACCGAATTCGAAAGGCCGACCACGCCAAGCTTTGCCGCCGCATAATTTGCCTGGCCGAAATTTCCGATCAAGCCAGACGTCGAGGTGAAGTGGACGAAGGCGCCTCCGCCCTGCTCTTTGAAATGGAGCGCAGCGGCCTTGGTGACATTGAAGGTACCGTGAAGATGGACATCGATCACTTCCTTCCAGTCGGCATGGCTCATCTTGTGGAAGATTCGATCGCGCAGGATGCCGGCATTATTGACCACGCCGTGCAGCCCGCCGAGCTTGTCGATCGCGTCTGCGATCATCGACTCCGCTCCTACCGGATCGGCGACGCTCGCGCTGTTCGCGACCGCCCGCCCGCCCATGGCCTCGATCTCGGCAACCACCTCGTGCGCCGGGCCGCTGTCGCCCCCGCTGCCGTCAGCGGCGCCGCCAAAGTCATTGACGACGACACCCGCGCCCTGCCGCGCGCATTCAAGCGCGATCTCGCGTCCGATGCCGCGCCCGGCGCCTGTAACTACGACAACCTTGCTTTCGAGATTCGCCATGATTCTTCCCTTGCCAAATTTATTTTACGACCGTTAAAGATGGCCAACGAAGCTTGCAAGGGCTTATTGCAGCAAAATTGAACGACCATAAAATCGGGAGGATCACGATGCCTAATTCGATTGAGACTTTGAGCGAGGCCGTTCGCAGACACGCGCGCGAAGGAGGGCATCGCCCCGCACTGACCATCAACAGTGTCACGACAAGCTATGGCTTTCTCGACGCGTTCGCTGGCCGACTAGCCGCCGGCTTGCTTCGCGAAGGCGTGAAGGAAGGCGAGGTCATCGCCGTGGTGGGCGACAGCTCTACCGAATATGTCGCGCTGATGGTGGCGGCGAGCCGGGTGGGCGCGATCCTCGCGCCATTGCCCGCCTCGGCGACGATCGAATCCCTCACGGCGATGCTGCACGATTCGGGCGCGCGTATCTGCTTTGCCGATCCCGGGGTGGAGATCCCGCCGCCTCCGCCGCGGCGCCTTGAACTGAAGGGCGAGCGCTTTGCCGAATGGCTTCCCGAGTCAGGCGATGGCACGCCCATCACGCCCCCGGCCACCAACGTCGCCGCGACGATCATTTACTCTTCGGGCACGACAGGTACACCTAAAGGCATCGTACAATCACAGCTCTACCGATCGGCTCTGCTCACCGGCGGCAGCGCGCGTGGTTATACCAAAGACGGGGTCACACTGCTGGCGACGCCGCTCTATTCCAACACGACGTTGGCAAGTTTCCTCCTGACCTTCGGCGTCGGCGGCCATGTCGTGCTCCAGTCGAAGTTCGAGGCGGGCGCATGGCTCGAGCTTGCCGAACGGCACGGGGCCACGCACGCAATGCTGGTGCCCGTCATGATCGACCGCATCCTCGACCACCCGCGCTTCGCAGCGACCGACTTGTCGGCCTTTCGCATGAAATATTGCACTTCGGCTCCTTTCGCGATCGATCGCAAACGGGAAGTGCTCGCGCGTTGGCCGGGCGGATTGTCGGAAATCTATGGCATGACCGAGGGCGGCGCGACCTTCATTCTCGCCGCGCACGCGCATCCCGACAAGCTGCACACGGTCGGCAAACTCGCCGCCGGATGCCGGGTCCGCATCCTCGACGACAATGACAGGGATGTTCCAGCAGGCGCTGCGGGCGAGATCGTCGGCGAAGCACCTTCGATGATGCTGGGCTACCATAACCGCCCCGAAGCCACCGCGGAATGCCGCTTCACGGACAGCGACGGCTCCGTCTGGCAGCGCACGGGAGACATCGGACAGCTCGATGCCGATGGTTTCCTCACGATCGTGGGACGCAAGAAAGACATGATTATTTCAGGCGGTTTCAATATCTACCCGATCGACATCGAGACGATTCTCGCCAGTCATCCCGACATCGTCGAGGTGAGTGTGGTCGGCGTTCCCGACCCGCGCTGGGGCGAAACCCCGGTCGCTTTCGTTGTGCGCCGCCCGAGCACAGAGACCGATCTCCAGGCTTGGGCCAACGAGCGTCTCAGCCGGATGCAGAAGATTTCCGATCTGGTAGAAGTCGATGCCCTGCCGCGCGGGGACATCGGAAAGGTCCTGAAACGTGAACTACGCGACAGCTATTCCCGGTCCATCCGCAGCAAATAGCACGGCGCCGGTTCGGCGCTGCTACTTCTGTGCAAAGCCTCGGTCCCATTAAAATCGATCGGTGGCGACGCTCCATAGCTGATCGCAATGACCGAGCTGTCTTTGATGTTGTCGGAGGTGGTTGAAAAGTAGCTCCTGCACCGGAAGCACTGGCCCCAGTAGCGCTTGCGGATATGCTCGAACTTCTGCTGGATCTTGCGCGAGGAGCGGCCCTTGGCGCGCCGGACGAAGTCGCTGACCGAGACGTGGGGCGGGATTTCGACGAACATGTGGACGTGATCGCGCGACAGCACGCCGTTGACGATGGTCACGCCCATTTCGTCACAGACCTGCTTGATGATCTCGCGCACCCGCAAGCGGACCTCGCCATGCAGCACCTTGAACCGATATTTCGGCGCCCAGACGATATGATAGCGATGGTGAAAAGTCGTGTGACAACCCTTGCTGTAGCCCATAGCCTGTACTCTCGGAAAAGTGAGACTTCACGCCCTTCGGGCGGTCTCACTTTTCCGAGAGTACAGCCTATCACGCGAGTCGAACGGCTGAAGCCAATATCCGACTGAAGTCGGAGGGGTTCCTCCCCAAATGGGACTCTAAACTTCGGGCCGTGACATCGCCGTGATGTAGCCGCAGACATCGACGCGCATCTTCCAATGGGTGGCCGATCTCTCGAATCGAAAAGAGCCAACGGCTAATGTCGGCTTTCAGGCGTTTTGGAGATCGTCCAAATGACGGCCATCGGGCGCGTTGCCGACACTCTGCTCTGGCAATCGCGAACGACGGGTTTCAGGCGGAGCCTGCCAATAATATGCTCAGGCGCTAAACGCGATCGCCACGGAATGACTGGCTATCAAGCGGAGGGCCGAAGCCGTTTTATGGAAATGTCCGATTAATTCTGTGATGAGGTTTCCTGGGATAGCCGACAGCTCCCTAAGAATTTTCGCTTTGAAAGACGGAAATGCAGATGAGCGAAACCAGTCGCACATCACGCCTCAAAAGCGCTTGGTCGAATGTGGGAATAGGGAAATTCGAGCACCGCAAGAAAGTTAATGAATTTCAATGGCTTACTTACAAGCCATGGATGCCCCGCGAGGATTCGAACCTCGATAGACGGAATCAGAATCCGTAGTCTTACCATTAGACGACGGGGCAATGAGGCGGGCGCAATATGATTGCGCGGCGCGCCTGTCAAGGCCGCTGC
>Ga0182745_1001447_pt1 | contig 22763 bp, 16 predicted proteins | sample eDN3rd30CKraftBY_FD_128523 | JGI IMG/M metagenome (GOLD analysis project Ga0182745, IMG submission 128523) | Enriched backyard soil microbial communities from Emeryville, California, USA - eDNA 3rd pass 30_C Kraft BY (version 2) (version 2) | ecosystem: Environmental > Terrestrial > Soil >...
CCCAGCGCCGAGCCGGCCGCCGCGGCCATGTCGGCATAGGTGTAGGTCCGGCCATCATCGATCTCGTAGGTCGAGTTCGCGGGTCGACGCTCGACGGTCAGCGCGAGAGCCTCCGCCAGGTCCGCGACATGGATGAGCGACAGGCGCGCTCCCGGCACCCGCGGCTGCGGGGCAATACCCGAGTTTACCGCTCGGAAATACGCCAAGGTCTCACGGTCGCCCGGCCCGTAGACAGCCGGCGCGCGCACGATCGTCCAGGGCCCGCTGCGGGTCGCCACCACTGCCTCTCCTGCGCGCTTGCTCGCGCCGTAGGCAGAGAGCTGCGGCTCGCGGGCGGCCAAAGAGGACAACAGGACCATGTGAGCGTCGGGTGCCAGCGCCGACAGGAGGGCCGCACTGTCCCGGTTGACCGGCAGGAAGTCCCGGTCGGTCCTCGCCTTGATCAGCCCGGCCGCATGGACCACCGCATCCGCCCCGTCGACGAGCTGGCGCAGCGCGGACTCGGAGGAGAGATCGCCCAGGACGAGATCTGCGTCGACGCCGGCCAAAGACGGCAAGGGCGACCAGCGCCGGACCAGCAGACGCAATCGCCAACCGCGGCGCGCGAGGGCCGCCACGAGATGAGGGCCGACAAAGCCGGTGGCCCCGGTGACGGCGACCAGCCTGCCCATGGCGAGCGGTCAGGCCGCCTCGGGTTTGGGCGCGTAGAGGCCGGCGAGGTAGTTGGCCTTGGTCCGGGCGCGAGACAGTTTGCCGGACGAGGTGGTCGGCAGGCCCAGGGTCGGCGGCACCAGCGCCACGTCGCAATCGACGGCGATCGCCTCGCGCACGGCGCCGGCGACGTCGCGGGCGAGATCGCTCCGCCCCTGCTCGCCCGAGACCCGCGCCAGTACGGCCACGACCACCCGTTCGCCTTCGCCGGTATCGATCGAGAAGGCCGCCGCGTCGCCATTCTTGACGACCCGCTTGGCCTCGATCGCCCATTCGATGTCCTGCGGCCAGACATTACGGCCATTGACGATGATCAGGTCCTTGGCGCGGCCGGTGACGACGATCTCGCCGTCCAGCATGTAACCGAGGTCGCCGGTGTCGAGCCAGCCGTCCACCAGGACTTCCCGGCTGGCCTCCGGCTCGCCGAAATAGCCCGGCATGATGCTGGGACCCGACACGAAGATGCGACCGACCTCGCGATCGGCCAGCACCGCGCCGTCCGGACCGCGCACCTCGAGGCGATGGCCCGGCAGGACGCGGCCGCAGATCACGAAGCGGCGCGCGCGGCCATGGTCGGCGGGGTCCGCCGCCGGCACCGCGCGCTGGGTGTCGGCCAGCGCCGAACGGTCGACCGCATCGGTGCGCACGCCCGTGTCGTGCGGGCAGAAGGTGATGGCGAGGCAGACCTCGGCCATGCCGTAGCTCGGAATGAAGGCGGTCGCGTCGAAGCCGAACGGCTGAAAGGTCGTCGCGAAGCGCTCCAGCACGTCGGCCCGCACCATGTCGCCGCCGATGCCGGCGTGCCGCCAGCAGCGCAGATCGAGATCGGGCGGCACCTGTGCCGCTCCGCGCCGCACGGCGAGGTCGTAGCCGAAGCTCGGACTGTAGGAGATGGTGCTGCGGTTGCGCGAGATCAGGTTCAGCCACTGCATCGGCCGGCGGGCGAAGTCGCGCGGCGTCAGGTAGTCGATCGAGAGCTGGCTGGCCAGAGGTCCCATCAGGAACCCGATCAGGCCCATGTCATGATAGAGCGGCAACCAGCTTATGGCGCGATCGCCTTCGACGACGTCGAGGCCGGCCGGGCCGACCATGCCGGCGAGGTTGGCCATCAGGGCGCGCTGGGTGATCTGCACGCCGTGCGGATGCCGGGTGCTGCCCGACGAGAACTGGATGTAGCAGAGATCGCCGGCGTCGAGCGGCCGCAGATCGACCGGCTTCTCGGGGAGCGAATGGAGCACATCCATGCCGCCATGGAGGCGGACGGCAGGAAATTCCCGCGCCGCATCGGCCAGATAGCCCGCGAGATCGTCGAGACCCACCGCGGCGACGGCCCCGGACGCCGCGAACTGGCGGCGCAGCTGGTCGAGATAGGCGTCCTTGCCGCCGATCCCGACCGGAATGGAAACCGGCACGGGCAGCAGCCCGGCATACTGGGCGCCGAAGAAGGAATCGAAAAAGCCCGGCCAGGTGTCGGCCGTGATCAGAATGCGCTCGCCGCGCGCAAAGCCGGCGCCGATCAGCTTGCGGGCCACGACCTGCGCGCGCTCGCGGACATCGCGCCACGGCAAGGCCGAGAGCTGCTCGCCCTTGGCATTATAAAAGGTCACCCCCGTCTCGCCCTTCGCCGCATAGTCGAGCATCGCCGGCACGGAGGTGAAGCCGGCGGGCTGCAGGGGCAGCGTGGAATTGCGGGTGGGCAGCACTTTCATCGGAAGGCGGGTCTCCTAGCAGAGGGGTCGAAGCCCCTCAAGACGGCCGCCGCCGGCCGGCCGGCCCAAGTTGACACACCCCGACCCCGGTAAGATAGTGCCCGCCCCTCGCCAAAACCCGGAGTTTCCAGCCCGGAATCGTCGGATCGGCGGGGGTTTTTTGATTTTGAGGGAGGCTCGCTGTGATTACGGCTGTGATGCCGACGTACGGTCGCAAGGACGTCGTGTTCGAACGCGGAGAGGGTAACTATCTCTACGCGGTGGACGGCCGACGTTACCTGGACTTCACGTCCGGTATCGCCGTGAACGCGCTGGGCCACTGCCATCCCTATCTGGTCAAGGCGCTGACCGAGCAGGGCTCCAAGCTCTGGCACACGTCGAACCTGTTCCGCGTCGGTAACGGCGAGAAGCTGGCCAAGCGGCTGGTCGAGAATTCGTTCGCCGACACGATGTTCTTCTGCAACTCGGGCGCCGAGGCGATCGAGGGCGGCATCAAGCTGATCCGCAAGTATCAGTACATGAACGGCCAGCCGCAGCGGTACAAGATCATCGCTTTCCAGGCGGCGTTCCACGGCCGCCTGCTGAACGCCCTCGCCGCCACCGGCAACGAGAAGTATCTCGAAGGCTTCGGGCCGCCGGCGCCCGGCTATCGCCACGCGCCGCTGAACAACACCAACGTCGTCCGCGACATGATCGACGACGAGACCGCCGGCATCTTGGTCGAGCCGATCCAGGGCGAAGGCGGCATCCGCGCCACGACCACGCAGTTCCTGAAGGACCTGCGCGCCATCTGCGACGAGTTCGGCCTGCTGCTGTTCTACGACGAAATCCATACGGGTTTCGGCCGGACCGGCAAATTGTGGGGCTATGACTGGTCGGGCGTGAAGCCCGATGTCGCGGCGATCGCCAAGGGCATGGGCGGCGGTTTCCCGATCGGCGCCTTCATGGCGACCGAGAAGGCGGCGGTCGGCATGGTCCCCGGCACGCACGGCTCGACCTATGGCGGCAATCCGCTGGCCACTGGTGTCGCCAATGCGGTGCTCGACATCCTGCTGGCACCCGGCTTCATCGAGGACGTGCGCGAAAAGGGCGAGTACCTGAAGGGCAAGCTCGAGGAACTCTGCCGCCGCCACCCGACGGTGTTCGTCGAGCAGCGCGGCATGGGCTTCCTGCAGGGCCTGCAGTGCGCCCCGTCGGTCCCCGTGGGCGACATGGTGAACAAGCTGCAGTCGCTGGGACTCCTCGTTCCGCCGGCCGGCGAGAACGTGGTGCGCATCTTCCCGGCGCTGATCGCCGACAAAGCGGCCCTCGACGAGGGCATCGCGCTCCTGGAGCAAGCGGCGGAAGCGTTCGAGGCGGCGCCGAAGGCGGCCGAGTAGGCCGATGGTGACCCCCAAGCACTTTCTCGACCTCGACCAGGTCGATCCCAAGACGCTTCGCCAGATCCTGGATCGCGGCAAGGCGATGAAAAAGGCGCGGGCCAATGGCGGGCATGACCAGCCGCTGGCCGGCAAGACGCTCGCCATGATCTTCGAAAAGCCTTCGACACGCACCCGCGTGTCGTTCGAGGTGGGCATGCGCGAACTCGGCGGCCAGACGATCATGCTGGGCCGCGGCGACACCCAGCTCGGTCGCGGCGAGACGATCGCCGATACCGCGCGCGTGCTCAGCCGCTACGTCGACATCATCATGATGCGCACCACCGTCGAGGATAAACTCCTCGAGATGGCGAAATATGCGACCGTGCCGGTGATCAACGGACTGACCGACAAGACGCATCCCTGCCAGCTGATGGCCGACGTCATGACCTACGAGGAGCATCGCGGCTCCATCGAAGGCAAGTCGGTGGTCTGGTCCGGCGACGGCAACAACATGGCGACGTCGTGGATCCATGCCGCGGTCCAGTTCGACTTCGAGCTGCGCATTGCCTGCCCGCCCGAGCTGAAGCCGCCAGCGGACGTGGTCCAGTGGGCCGAGAAGTCCAAGGGCCGCATCTCGATCGGTCACGACCCCGAGAAGCTGGTGAAGGACGCCGACTGCGTCGTCACCGACACCTGGGTGTCGATGGGCGACGAGGATCCCGACAGCCCGAGCGCCGCGCGACGCCACAATCTGCTGCGCTCGTATCAGGTCGACAAGCACCTGATGAAGCAGGCCAAGAAGGACGCGATTTTCATGCACTGCCTGCCCGCGCATCGCGGCGAGGAAGTGACCGCCGAGGTGATCGACGGTCCACAGTCGGTCGTGTTCGACGAAGCCGAGAACCGCCTCCACGCCCAGAAGAGCATTCTGGCCTGGTGCCTGTCTTGAATTCGCCATCGGGAGGATCTCCTTCCGATGACTGGGATCGCGTCCTCCCCTTCCAGCTGGACGCGCTCGGCGTGCGCGGGCGGCTGGTCCGGCTGGGCCCCGTCCTCGACGAGGTGATCGAACGCCACGGCTATCCCCTGGCCGTGGCGCGGCCGCTGGCCGAATCGATGGTGCTGTGCGCCACGCTCGCCACCTCGCTGAAATACGACGGCATCTTCACTCTCCAGCTCACGGGCGACGGACCGATCCGCCTGCTCGTGACCGACCTCACCAGCGACGGTGCGCTGCGCGGCTACGCGCAGTTCGACTCATGGAAACTCGCCATCGCGCTGGGCAGCGGCAACGAGGATGTTCCCGACGGCTACATCCCCAAACTGTTCGGCCAGGGCCGCCTCACCTTCACCGTCGACCAGGGTCAGTATACGGAGCGCTACCAGGGCGTGGTGCCGCTTGAGGGTGCGACGCTGGCGGACTGCGCCCACACCTATTTCCGCCAGTCCGAGCAGCTGCCGACCGGCATCAAGATCACGGCACGCCGCGACGACACGGGCGGCGGACACCGCTGGCATGCAGCCTCCCTCATGGTGCAGCAGATGCCCGAGTTCGACGCCGGCCGGCTGGACGTCGATGCCGAGCAGCGCGAGGACGACTGGCGCAAGGCCGTGATCCTGATGGCCTCGGCCACCGAGAAGGAAATGCTCGATCCGGCATTACCCGGCACCACCCTGCTGCACCGCCTGTTCCATCAGGAGCAGCCCAGGGTCTTCGAACGGCGCACCTTTGAAGCGCGCTGCCGCTGCAGCCGCGAGCGCATCGACAACGTGCTGCGCTCGATTCGCCGTGAGGAACTGGGCGACCTGCGCGACAAGACCGGCCGCGTCTCGGTGAAGTGCGAGTTCTGCTCGACCGAGTACACCTACGACGACGGCGACCTCGACCGCGTCTATGCGCCAGCCCCCGAGGAATCCGATCCGTCGAAGAGCGGCTTGTCGTAGAACACCGACCACCTAACGTCGGCGTAATCGAGAACAGGACCGCAGCGTGTGAAGCCGGAACGTTCATAGACTTTCCAGGCCGCGTAGTGCCGGTCGCCCGTCTCCAGCACGAGACGCTTCAGCCCCTCGGCGCGCGCCATCGCCTCGATGCGCGCCACGACCTGCTCGCCGATCCTTCGACCGCGATGGCTCGGCCGCGTGTACATGCGCTTCACCTCGCCGATGCCGTCCCCGTGTCGCTTCAGCGCCCCACAGGCAATCGCCACGCCGCCCTCTCGTGCGACGAAGACGGTGGTGACTTCATCGGCCATCTGCTCGACGGTCAAGTGGTGGCAATGCTCGGGCGGCGTCAGCTCCAGCAGGACGGCGTTCAGCTCGGCAACGAGCTTTCTGACTTCGTCCTGTAGCGGCGTTTCGACGGCGATCGTGAACGACATGGAAGCTCGGCCCTCTCTTCGGACGACAGTCAGCCGTTCGGCATCAGCACCTGCCGCACGGTGGCGACGTCCTGCAGGCGGTCGAAGCCCTCGTTGAGCTGATCGAAGCCGATGCGCTGGCTGACCATGCGGTCGACCGGCAGCTTGCCCTGCTGGTAGAGCGCGATGAAGCGCGGGATGTCCCGCACCGGCACGCAACTGCCCATGTAGGAGCCCTTGATCGTCTTCTCCTCGCTGACGAGGCCGCTCTGCCTGAAAGAGAAGTCGGCGGCGATCGGGGAGAGGCCCGCCGTGACCGTCGTGCCGCCCCAGCGCGTCACCAGATAGGCCGTCTCCATCGCCTTGATGGTGCCGGCGAGATCGAAGGCGTAGTCGACGCCGCCGTTGGTGAGATCGCGCACCTGCGTGACATGGTCGACGTCCTTGGCATTCACCGTGTCCGTCGCGCCGAGCTGTCGGGCGAGGCCGAGCTTCTCGTCGGAGAGGTCGATGGCCACGATGCGGCCCGCGCCCGCGAGCACCGCGCCCATCAGGCCGCTCAAGCCCACGCCGCCTAGCCCGACGATGGCCACCGAGCTGCCCGGCTCGATCTTGCCGGTGTTCACGACCGCGCCCACGCCCGTCACGACGGCGCAGCCGAACAGGGCGGCGACGTCGAGCGGCAGGCTGCGGTCGATGACCACGATCGAGCCACGATCGACCACGGCATATTCGGCGTAGCAGGAAACGCCCGAGTGATGGTTCACCGGCTTGCCGTCCATGTGCAGACGGTGATGGCCCGAGAGCAGCTGGCCCGCGGCGCGCGGACTGATCGAGCGCTCGCAGATATAGGGTCGGCCTTCGAGGCAACGCCGGCAACGGCCACAGCTCACGTTGAAAGTGAAGCAGACATGGTCGCCAACCTTCACATCGTGCACGCCGGAACCCACCTCGACGATCTCGCCCGAGCCCTCATGGCCCAGCACGATCGGCACGGGGCGCGGCCGGTCGCCGTTGATCAGCGACAGGTCGGAATGGCAGAGGCCCCCTCCCCCCACCTTGACCAGGACTTCGCCCTCGCCCGGCGGGTCGAGATCGACCTCGACGACCTGGATGGGCTTTGACTTCGCGAAGGGGCGGGGCGCACCGCAGACCGTGAGAACGCCGGCTTTCATCTTCATGCGATTCCTCCATCGACCCGGACCAGCGATCCGGTGGTGAAACTCGATTTGCTCGACGCGAGATAGAGTGCGGCCGTCACGATCTCCTCCGGCTGGCCACTTCTCTTGAGGGCCGCCGTGGGATTGGCCTTGTGCTCCTCCGGCCAGGCCTTGGACACGTCGGTCAGGAAGCGGCCCGGCGAGATCGTGTTCACCCTCACCTTCGGCCCGTATTCGAAGGCGAAGGCCTCGGTGAGGGCGTTGAGCGCCGCCTTGGCGCCGGCATAGGGTGCGATCTGCGGGCGCGGACGCAGGGCGCCGGCGCTGGAGACGTTGATGATCGAGCCGCCCTCGCCCGCCGCCATACGGCTGCCGACCAGCGACATCAGGCGGAACGGCGCCTTGAAGTTCAGCGACACGATGCGGTCGAAGAGCTGCTCCGAGGTCTCCAACGACGAGGGGGCGAGCGGCGACGAGCCGGCATTGTTCACCAGGATGTCGATCTTCCCGAAGGCCGCGTAGGCCGCCTCCACCATGCCGTCGAGTTCCTGCCAGTTGGCGACGTTGCAGGCATAGGTTGCCGCCTTGCGGCCCATCGTCCGTACCTCCGCCGCGACCTTGTCGCAGGTCTCCAGCTTGCGGCTGGTGATGAAGATGTCGGCACCGTGCTCCGCGAAGGCCTTCACCATCTGGTAGCCCAGCCCGCGGCTGCCGCCGGTAACGAGGGCAACCTTGCCCGTGAGGTCGAAGTGATTGGTCATGAAAGCGCCCAGTCAAAAAAGGATCATGACAGAAGCATAGCGCCACTTCCTTGCGTAGTGGCATGTCACTTGCTTAGTCTGTCTCGGAGCGAAACAGCAGGCCGTCATGAGCATCCACGTCGCGCTGCATCATCGGACGACCTATCGGTACGACCGACCCATCGAACTGGGGCCGCAGATCGTGCGTCTGCGTCCGGCACCCCATAGCCGGACCCCCGTCATTTCCTATTCGCTGAAGGTCACCCCGGCCCAGCATTTCATCAACTGGCAGCAGGATCCGCAGGGAAACCACCTCGCCCGGCTGGTCTTTCCCGAGAAGACCGACCTTTTCGAGGTTACCGTCGACTTGGTGGCCGACATGTCGGTCATCAATCCCTTCGACTTCTTCCTCGAACCCGCGGCGGAGACATGGCCCTTCGCCTACGACCCGGCGCTTGCCGAGGAGATCGCGCCGTTCCGCAAGCTGGAACCACTCGGGCCGAAACTGTCGGCCTGGCTCGCCACGGTCGACCGCAAGGAACAACGCACCATCGATTTCATCGTCGGCCTCAATGCCCGGCTGCAGCAGGAGATCGGCTACATCGTACGGATGGAGCCCGGCGTGCAGAGCTGCGAGGAGACCCTCGCCAGCACCAAGGGGTCGTGCCGCGACACCGGCTGGCTGCTGGTCATGATCATGCGCCACCTGGGCTTCGCCGCGCGGTTCGCGTCGGGCTACCTGATCCAGCTCGTGGCCGACGAGAAGCCGCTCGAGGGCCCCGACGGGCCGACACACGATTTCACCGACCTCCACGCCTGGTGCGAGGTCTACCTGCCGGGCGCCGGCTGGATCGGGCTCGACCCGACCTCGGGCCTGCTGACGGGCGAAGGACACATCCCGCTCGCCTGCACACCCGAGCCATCGAGCGCGGCTCCGATCGAAGGCGCGATCGAGAAGGCCGAAGTCGAGTTCGAGCATGCGATGACGGTGTCGCGCGTGCGTGAGACGCCGCGCACCACCAAGCCCTACACCGACGAACAGTGGGCCACCCTGCTCAAAGTGGGCGAAGCGATCGAACTCGATATCGGCAAGCATGACGTGCGCCTCACCATGGGTGGAGAGCCGACCTTCGTGTCGGTCGACGACATGGACGGTCCGGAATGGAACACGCTGGCGCTCGGCCCCGAGAAGCGGCGGCTGGCCGGCGTGCTGTTCCGCAAGCTCGCGAATCGTTTCGCGACGGGACCGCTGCTGCATTTCGGCCAGGGCAAATGGTATCCCGGCGAACAACTGCCGCGCTGGGCGCTTGGTTGCTACTGGCGCAAGGACGGCGAACCGATCTGGCGAAACCCGCAACTCTATGCGCTGGAATCCAAGCCGGTCGGCGCCACGGTCGAGGCCGCGCACCGCTTCGCGCTCGCCTTCGCGCAGCGCCTCCAGCTCGATCCCGACTACCTTTTCCCAGCTTACGAGGACACCTGGTACTATCTGTGGCGCGAGCGGCGCCTGCCCAGCAACATCGTGGTCGACGAGGCCAAGGTGAAGGATCCGCTGGAGCGCGAGCGCCTGGCGCGCGTCTTCGAGAAAGGGCTCGAAAGCTCGGTCGGCTACGTGCTGCCGGTTATTCGGGATCAAAATGGGCGCGACCATAACGGGCGCAGTAACGGGCATGGCCCCGGACAAGGGCATGCGCCGCGCTGGAAGAGCGGCCCGTGGTTCCTGCGCTCCGAGAAGTGCTACCTGATTCCCGGCGACTCCGCGATCGGCTACCGCCTGCCGCTCGATTCGCTGCCCTGGGCGGCACCCGGCGACACCGACATCATCGTGCGGCCCGATCCGATGGCGCCGCATCCCGACCTGCCGCCGCTCGACGCCTTCCGGCGCGCGCCGGTGCTGCGCCGCCAGGAGCCGGGCCTCGCGGTCGATACGGCCGGCGATGCCGAGGCGCGTCGCGAGGCGTGGCGCCGTGCGCTGGCGCCCAACACGGGATCAGGCCCCGCCATCGGCATGTCGGCCGCCGGGATCGTGCGTACCGCGATGGCTTTCGAGCCGCGCGACGGACATCTCCACGTCTTCATGCCGCCGACAGAGCGCATGGAGGATTATCTCGACCTCGTGACGGCGCTCGAGGACACCGCCGAGGAACTGGGCCAGCCGATCTTCCTCGAAGGCTACACACCGCCCAACGATCCGCGCGTGCTGAACTTCAGCGTCACGCCCGATCCCGGCGTGATCGAGGTCAACATTCACCCCTCGGCGAACTGGACCGATCTCGTGGAACGCACGGAGATCGTCTACGAGGAAGCGCGCACGACCAGGCTCGGGGCGCAGAAATTCATGATCGACGGGCGCCACACCGGCACCGGCGGCGGCAACCATTTCGTGCTGGGCGGACCGACGGCCGCCGATTCGCCGATGCTGCGTCGGCCCGATCTCTTGAAGAGCCTTCTTGGCTATTGGCTCAACCACCCCTCGCTCTCCTATCTCTTCTCGGGCCTGTTCATCGGCCCGACCAGCCAGCACCCGCGTGTGGACGAAGCGCGCAACGATGCGCTGCACGAGCTGGAGATCGCCTTCAAACAGATCGCGCCGGGCCGCCAGACTCCGCCGTGGCTGGTCGACCGCGTGTTCCGCAACCTGCTGGTTGACGCGACCGGCAATGCCCATCGCACCGAGTTCTGCATCGACAAGCTCTTCACGCCCGACGCCGCAGCCGGCCGTCGCGGCCTGCTCGAGCTGCGCGCCTTCGAGATGCCGCCGCATTGGCGCATGAGTGTGGCGCAGCAGGCGCTATTGCGTGGTCTGGTCGCCAGGTTCTGGGACCGTCCCTACGAGCGGCCGCTCAGCCGCTGGGGCACGCGCCTGCATGACGATTTCATGCTGCCGCATTTCGTGTGGCAGGACTTCAACGATGTGCTCTCCGACCTCGGCGAGGCAGGTTACGATTTCGCACCCGAGTGGTTCGCCCCGCATTTCGAGTTTCGCTTCCCGCGGCTCGGCGAAGTGGCGCAGCGCGGGCTCGAACTCGAGCTGCGGCACGCGCTGGAGCCGTGGCACGTGCTGGGCGAGGAGCCGGGCGGCGGCGGCACGGTGCGCTACGTCGATTCCACCGTCGAGCGGCTGCAGGTCAAGGTCGCCGGCCTCAACGACCAACGTCATGTCATCGCCTGCAACGGCTGGAAACTGCCGCTGCGCGCCACCGGCACGGCCGGTGAATACGTGGCCGGCGTGCGTTATCGCGCGTGGGCGGCAGCGAACTCGCTGCACCCGACGATCGGCGTGCATGCGCCCCTCACCTTCGACATCCACGATACGTGGAGCGGCCGATCGATCGGCGGCTGCACCTATCACGTGGCCCATCCGGGCGGCCGCAACTACGACCGCATGCCTGTCAATGCCAACGAGGCCGAAGCGCGCCGCCGAGCCCGCTTCTTCGCCATCGGACATACCGGCGGCCCCGCGCCGGAACCGCGGCCGCTCGACAATCCCGAGCATCCGCTGACGCTCGACCTGCGGCGGGCCGAGGGCCTATAGTCGCCCGCCTCACAGGCAGTCCATCGTTCGCTTCCTCATTTGTTTCCGGGCCCATGGAGTCGTTGCGCGGCCTCTCTTCCTCGCCGGCGAGCGCGTACGACGAACTGGTCACCGGCCAGAAGTCGATCCGCTATCACTGGCAAGGCATCCTGAGCGTCATCCGCTCGCTGCCCAATGGGCTTGGCGAGCGGGTCGAAAGCGCGCGTCGGCAGCTCGAGGAGTCGGGAGCGACCGTCAACCTGCTGGACGATCGCGGCGCTGCCCGCTGGACTTTCGACCCCCTGCCGATGGTCATCACGCCCGACGAATGGGCGGGCATCGAAGCCGGCCTGATTCAGCGCGCCAAACTGCTCGACGGGGTGCTGGCCGATGTCTATGGCCCGCAGACGCTCCTGAAGCAGCAGCTCCTGCCGCCGATGCTGGTCCACGCCAACCGGCACTTTCTGCGACCGGCCCGGGTCACCGACGGCGCCGCGCCGAGCCGGTTCCTCGGCAACTATGCGGTCGACCTGGTGCGACTGAGCAACGGTCGCTGGCACGTCCTGGCCGACCATACCGAGCTTCCGGCGGGCGTGGGTTACGCCCTCGAAATGCGGCGCGTGCTGGCGCGCAGCCTGCCGGAGGCCTTCCGCTCCATTCCCGTCCGCCATCTCCGGCCCTTCGTCGACCGCTGGCACGAGTCTCTGCGCTCGATGGCCCCGCCCGCCGTCTCGCAGCCCAACATGGCGGTTCTGACGCCGGGCTCGCTCTCGGCCACCTATTTCGAGCACGTCTATCTGTCGCGCATACTGGGCGTTCCGCTGGTCGAAGGCGGCGACATGGTCGCGCGCGACGGCAAGGTTTCGATCAAGACGCTGGCCGGTCTCCGCTCCGTGCATGTGCTGCTGCGGCGCCTCGACAGCGCCTTCGCCGACCCGCTGGAATTGCGTGCCGATTCCGCGCTGGGCGTCACCGGCCTGGTGGAGGCAACGCGCAGCGGTAACATCTCGCTCGCCAATGCGCTGGGATCGGGGGTCGTAGAGACTCCCGCGATGATGCCCTTTCTCGAACGCCTGAGCGAACACCTGCTGGGCGAGAAGCTGCGGATGCCATCGCTCGACGTCTGGTGGCTGGGTGAGCCGGCGGCGCTGCGCTTCGCGCTGGCCAATCTCGACCTCATGATCGTGCGCCCCTGCCTCGCCCAGGACCGTGAGCCCATCGTCGTGGGCATGCTGGAGCCGGCCGAGCGAGCGGCGTTGGTCGAGCGTATCCGAGCCCAGCCCGGCCAGTATGTCGCCCAGTATCCCATGACGCCGTCGCTCACGCCGAAGTGGGACGGGCAGTCGCTGGTGCCGTCCGCCGTCGTGCTGCGGGCCTTCGTCGTCGCCGACCACGACACCTATCACGTGCTGCCGGGCGGCCTCGCCCGCGAGCCCGAGGGCGACACCGCCCTGCGCTCGCTGAACCGCCTGCACGGCACGCTGAAGGACGTCTGGGTGCTGGCCGAGGACGCGGCCGACGTGCAACTGCCGACCACCCGGCGTTTTCACCAGCTCGCCGTCGAGCGCGGCACTGCCGACCTGCAGAGCCGCGTCGCCGACAATCTCTTCTGGCTCGGCCGCTACATCGAGCGTCTGGACAACGATGCGCGCCTGCTGCGCACCACGGCGGCGCGTGTGGCGCAGGGTGCCGTGGGTCCACGCGATGCCGTCGAACTGAGGCTACTCGGCCGGCTGCTCGACACGACCAACCTGATGGATCACTCGTCGGCCCTGGCGCCGCCGGAGAGCGCCTTGTTCCAGCAGGGTCTGGCAGGCGTCGCAGCCGACGATCGCGGCCTCGCCACCGTGCTGGATGGCATCCAGCGGCTCACCGCCACGATGCGCGACCGTTTCTCCGTCGACATGACGACGGCCGCCGGTCCGGAGATGGTCGAGGTCCGCAAGCGTCTGCTGGCGGCGCGCGGCAACCTCGATCGGCTGCTGGCCGCGCTGGACGAGATCGTGCGCTTCGTCGCCACGCTGTCGGGTCTGGCGCAGGAGAACATGACGCGCGGTACCGGCTGGCGATTCCTGGATCTCGGCCGGCGTATCGAACGCGGGCTGCACGTGCTGACCGCAGCGCTGAGCCCTTTCACCCAATCTCCGATCGACTGGTACGCCGCGATGCGCCTGGCGCTCGAACTGTGCGACAGCACCATCACCTATCGCACGCGCTATCTCGGGCAGCTGCAGCCGGCCCCCGTGCTCGATCTCGTCATGCTCGACGACGCCAACCCGCGCGGCCTGGTGTTCCAGCTTCGCACCATCAAGGGACATCTCGACTATCTGGCGCGCGCCTCGGGCGTCCGGGTCGCCGCCCTTCCGGACTCTCTGGAAGCGGATCTGGAAGCCGTCGTGCGTCAGTTCGGCGGCGACGAGCAGGCGTGGCGCCACGAAGGGCTGGCGCTCGCCATGCTGCGCGACGTCGCATCGGACACCGAACAGCAGCTCGACAAGCTCTCGGAGGCCCTCACGCGCGCCTACTTCTCCCACGTGCCGGCGGCCCAGGCCGTGGGTTCCTCGGGTGGTGACTGATCGTGCAGTACCTGCTCTCGCACCGCACGACCTACACCTACGCCAGCACGGTCGACTCGGCTCATCACATCGCGCACCTGCGCGCCCGCAACTTCCCCGGGCAGAAGGTCACCGCGATCAGCATCGACACCAACCCGGCGCCGGCGCTTGCCGCGCAGCATGTCGACCATTTCGGCAACCTCATCGACATCTACCGCATCGACAAGCCGCACACGCGCTTCGACATAGAGGTGCGGGCCGAAGTCGACGTGCGCTTCCCCGAGCCCCCGGCCGCCGGCTCCACCCCGGCCTGGGAAGACATTAGATCGACGCTTCTAGGGAGCGGATTTCCCAAGTCCGTCGAGGCCAGCGAATTCACCTATGAGTCGCCGCTGGTCCCGAGCGTCGAGGCATTGCGTGCCTATGGCGCGCAATCCTTCACGCCCGGACGCCCCATCCTCGAAGCGGCGCGCGAGCTGACCTCGCGCATCAGGGCGGACTTCGAATATCACCCCGGCGCCACCGACATCTCGACACCGCTCGCCGACGTCTTCGCCGGCAAGGCCGGAGTTTGCCAGGATTTCGCCCATGTCGAGATCGCCGCCCTGCGCGCCCACGGTCTCGCGGCAGGCTACGTCTCGGGATACATCCGCACGATCCATTCGAGAGACGAACTCGCCTTGCGCGGCGCCGACGCGAGCCATGCCTGGGTGGCGGTGTGGTGCGGCCCGGAGGCCGGGTGGGTCCATCTCGACCCGACCAACGACCTGGTCGCACACGAGGATCACGTCGCTGTGGCCTGGGGCCGCGACTTCTCCGACGTGAGCCCGCTGCGCGGCGTCATCCTGGGCGGCGACTCTCATTCCTACGGCGTCGCCGTCACACTCGTTCCGACAGGCTGACGCTCAACCGCCAAGGAACTCCTTGGTCCAGCGGGTATAGTCGGCGTCGCGCGTGACCTTCTTCATGAGATCAGGACTGGCCACGCCCAGCAGCTTCGACGGCTGCGTGCCGTCGCGCAGTGCCTTCAGCGTATCGTACACGGCCTTCACCGCTGCGGCGAACGGCTGGTGGCCCTGCAGGGCGATGCGGACGCGGCGCGCCCCGAGATAGGCGAGGTCGGTGAGATCGCCGGACACGCCGCCCAGTATGATCGGCAGGGTGGTCGCTTCCGAGATCGCGTCGAGTTCGGCGCGCGTGCGGACGCCGACGAAGAACAGCGCATCGACACCGGCGGCCTCATAGGCCTTGCCGCGGGCGATCGCATCCTCGAGCCCGGTGATGGTGATCGCGCTGGTGCGGCCGGCGACGCAAAGGGCCGGGTCCTGCCGCCCGCCGAGTGCAGCCTTCATCTTGGCGACGCCCTCGTCGATCGAGATCAACCGCGGCGCGGTGGTCCCGTAGGGCGTCGGCAGATCGGTATCTTCCAGGCTGAGGCCGCACACGCCCGCGGTCTCGAGTTCCTCGACGGTACGGCGGGCGTTCAGCGCGTTGCCGTAGCCATGGTCGGCATCGACCATGAGCGGCAGACCGCCCGCCCGGTTGATGCGGTAGGCCTGGCCCGCGAACTCGCTCAAGGTGAGTACGATGAGGTCGGGGGCGCCCAGCACGGTCATGGAGGCGACCGAACCCGCGAACATGCCGATCTCGAAGCCGAGATCCTCGGCGATGCGGGCAGAGATCGGATCGAACACCGATCCCGGATGGATACAGCGGTCGCCGGCGAGCAGCGCCCGAAAACGTTTCCGACGGTCGGTCCAATGCATGACGATCTCCCCCAATGTGCTTTCTCTTTAGCAAAGGAGGGGGCTGCCATGCAGCGATGCATTTCGACGGGCAAACAGGGCACAGGCCGCGTCTTGCCGGTCGCGCGCCCCGAGGCGTAGCGTGACGGGCAGGACGCGATGAAGTGCGCGGCATCCGTCCCAAAACAAAAGCGCACGGGGGAAATGCCATGTTCGACGTTCTCGACCGGCAGACCAGACTGACCGGCAACCAGAAGAAGATCATCGCCGCGGCGGTGATCGGCGACGCACTCGAATTCTTCGACTATTTCCTGATCGGCTTCGTCCTCGCCTTCCTGATCGGCCCGTGGAAGCTCACCTTCGGGCAGTCGGCCATCGTGCTCCTGTCGTCGGGCATCGGCGCCATCCTCGGCGCCTATATCTGGGGCTGGCTCGCCGACCGCATCGGCCGCCGCAAGGTATTCATCGGCACGGTGCTGAACTTCTCGATCGCCACCGGCCTCCTCTACTTCACGCCCGAGAACGGCTGGATCTACATCACCATCATGCGCTTCTTCGTGGGCTTCGGCGTCGGCGGCCTCTATTGCGTCGACCTTCCGCTGGTCCAGGAGTTCGTGCCGGCGCGCAAGCGCGGCTGGGTCGGCGGTCTGGTCACCTGCGTGATCCCCCTCGGCGTCGGCCTCGGTGCGGTGCTGGGCGCCTTCATGGGTGCGGACCAGTGGCGCCTGCTGTTCGCGATTGGCGTGCTGCCGTCGCTCGTGGTCCTGCTGGTTCGCCTGTGGGTGCCGGAATCGCCGGTCTGGCTGGTCCGCCAGGGCCGTTACGAAGAGGCCCGCAAGTCGCTGGCCTGGGCACTGCAGATGAAGCCCGAGTCGTTGCCCCTGCCCACGGCGCCGATCGTCGAACCGCCCAAGGCGAACTGGTTCGAGCTCTTCAAGTATCCCCGCAGCCTGCTCGTGTCGTGGCTCGGCAATGCCGGCGCGCAGACGGGCGTGTATGGCGTCACCCTGTGGGCGCCGTCGCTGTTCGTGCTGCTGCTGAAAGTGACGCCTCAGGAAGCCGCCAAGATGATGATCCTGCTCACCGTCATGGGCTTCCTCGGCCGGCTGTCCTTTTCCTATCTGTCAGACAAGATCGGACGTCGCGCGGGCGGCGGGCTGATCGGGCTCGGCGCCGGCGTCCTCATCATCGTGGCGGGCTACAACTACAATGCCACGCTCATGGGCATGTCGGCCCTGTGGCTGATCCTGGCGCTGGCCTTCTTCTTCGCCGACGGCGGCTTCGCGATCGTGGGTCCCTATGCCGCCGAGGTCTGGCCGTCGCATCTGCGGACCACCGGCATGGGCTCGGCCTATGGATTCGGCGGCATCGGCAAGATCATCGGGCCGCTTGGCCTCGCGCTGATCGTGGGATCGAACAACTACCTCAAGCCCGACGTGCCGCTGCCCGAGATCCCGATCGCCTTTCTCTATCTCGGCTGCTGGTTCCTGATGGCCGGGGTGGTCTATTATTTCTTCGGACTGGAGACCAAGGGCAAGTCGATCGCGCAGATCGACAGGGAACTGGCTCCCGCCTGATGCGCACGCATTTTCGAAGAGGATGATCGTGGATACGCTGATCCCGTCCGCCGCCGACCTCGCCGGCGATCCCACCGTGATCTCCCGCGCCGAGGCCGTCCGGCCGGCCGTCGAGGCCGCGTCCAACGAAATCGAGGAGACGCGCCGACTGCCGCCGGCGCTGCTCGACAAGCTTCACGAGGCACAGCTGTTCCGACTGCTGTTGCCGAGATCGTCGAACGGGATCGAGACCGATCCCGTGACCTTCTTCCATGTCATCGAGACGATCGCCTGCGGCGATGCCTCGACCGCCTGGTGCCTGAGCCAGGCCGGCGGCTGCGCCATGTCGGCGGCCTATCTCGACCTGCCGGTGGCGCGCGCGATCTTCGGCGACGATCCCCGTGCCGTGCTGGCCTGGGGGCCGGGTCCCAAGGTCAGGGCGATCGAGTGCGAAGGTGGGTACGAAGTGACCGGTGTCTGGGCCTTCGCGTCCGGTGGCCGGCACGCCACCTGGCTCGGCGCCCACTGCCCGATCTTCAAGGCCGACGGCTCGCCGCGACTCGACGAGAACGGCCGGCAGCAGGAGCGCACCATGCTGGTGCGCACCGGCGACGTTCAGTGGACGGACATCTGGAACACGGTCGGCCTGCGCGGTACGGCGAGCGACCAGTTCGCGCTCGACGATTTCTTCGTGCGCGCCGACCATTCGATCACCCGCGACTTCGAGCTCGAATGCCGCGAGGCCGGCCCGCTCTACAGGATGGGCGCCGGCACCTGCTATCAGGTCGGCTTCGCGGGCGTGGCCTGCGGTATCGCCCGCGGCGCACTCGACTGCTTCCTCGACGTCGCGCGCAACAAGGTCCCACGCGGCCTCAAGAGTCCGCTGCGCGACAATGCCGTTGTGCAGTCCAACCTGGCGCAGGCCGAGGTCAATCTCCGGGCCGCCCGCGCCTTCGTGCTGCAGTCGATGGCCTCCATCTGGAAGGACCTCTCGGCCGGCAACAAGATCACCATCGAGCAGCGCATCACCGTCCGCATGGCCGCGACCAACGCCATCCACAAGGCCAAGGACGCCGTCGACTTCGCCTACAATGCGGCGGGCGCCACGGCGATCTTCGAGAACCATCCGCTGCAACGCCGCTTCCGCGACATCCATACCGTGACCCAGCAGCTGCAGGGCCGGCTTTCCCATTTCGAAACGGTGGGCGCCTGGATGATGGGTGCCGACGCCGATCTCACTTTCGTCTGACTGATCCCCGGAGACCGACCATGCCGCTTGGCCCCCTTCAGCACTACACGATCGAGCCGTCCGACCTCGAAGCCACCAAGAACTTCTATTGCGACGTGCTCGGCCTCGAGAACGGCGACCGTCCGCCGCTCGGCTTCCCCGGCTACTGGCTGTATTCCGGCGGCGTGGCCACCGTGCACCTGCTGGGCGAGCGCAAGCCACGCGAGGGCATCGTCGTACGCGGCACCGAGAAGAAGTTCGACGATACCGGTCGCTTCGACCATATCGCCTTCGCCGCCAGCGACCTGCCCGGCGTGCGCAAGCGCCTGCAATCGAAGGACGTGAAATTCCGCGAGCAGATCGTGCCGCGCACCGGCGCGGCGCAGATCTTCCTCTACGATCCCGACGGCGTCGGCGTGGAGCTGAACTTCCCGGCCGAAGAGGTCCAGGCGGAAGCCAGGGCCTAGTGCTTCTCTCCCTCGAGATCGAAAAGGTCGAACCGCTCGCCGACGGCGCCGCGTTCGGCGAGGTCGGTGCCTACGAGCGCGTCATCGCCGTTGCCAGGGGCGAGGTCGATCCGACGCTGCCCGCCAATAGCGGCATCGCCCTGATCGACAAGGCGCCGCGCAATGCCGCCGGCAAGGTCGAATACACGACCAGCGTCTTCATGCTGCGGCCCAAGAATTCTTCACGCGGCAACGCGCGCATCCTCTACGAGGTCAACAATCGCGGCCGCAAGATGCTGTTCGGCAACATCGCCGACGGCCCTCAGGGGGTGAACGATCCGCAGACGCTGGCCGATCTCGGCAACGCCTTCCCATTGCGGCTCGGCTACACGATCGTCTGGTCGGGCTGGGATCCCGATGCGCCGCGCGCCAACATGGGTCTCGCCCTGACGGCGCCGATCGCGACGAACAACGGCCAGCCGATCGTGCAGACGGTTCGCGAGGAGTGGGTATCCGGCACACGCCTCGGCGCTCTGGAGACGTTCAAGCTCTCGCACGAGGTCGCCACACTGGAACAACCCCGCGCGCGCCTGACCGTGCGCGAGCGCGCCGACGACGAGCCGCGAGAGCTGCCGCTGAACCAGTGGTCATTCATCGATACCCGCTCGATCAAGCTGCGCGAAGGCACGAAGCCGAAGCCGGGCTTCCTCTACGAATTCCACTACGAAGCGAAGAACCCCAAGGTGCAGGGGCTGGGCTTCGCGGCGACACGCGACGTAGTGAGCTGGCTGCGTCACTCGCCCGAGGCGGTGAAGGCCACGGGCCGACCCATGACGCATGCGCTGGCCATCGGCTTCTCCCAGGCCGGCCGCTATCTGCGCAACCACATCTCCGAAGGCTTCAACCGCGACGAACAGGGCCGCCGCGTGTTCGACGGCATTCTGAGCCACATCGCCGGTGTCGGCCGCGTGTTCTTCAATACGCCGTTCGCCCAGCCGGCGCGCACCAACACCCAGCACGAGGATCACGGCTTCCCCGAGAACGAATTCCCCTTCTCGACGGCGCTGCTCAGTGATCCACTGACGGGCAAGAGCGGCTCGTTGTTCCGCAGCGACGGCAGCGATCCGCTGCTGATCGAGACCAACACTTCGACAGAATACTGGCAGAAGGGCGCCTCGCTGCTGCACACCGATTCGCTGGGCAGCCGGGACGTGACGCTGCCCGAGAACTCGCGCGTCTACATGATCGCGGGCACGCAGCATGGCGGGCGCGCCGGCGCCACGACCGATCCAGGCCCGAACCTCAATCCGCGCAACCCGCACAATCCGATGCCGGCGATCCGGGCCCTGCTGGTCGCGCTCGACGAATGGGTCGTGTCGGGCAAGGCGCCGCCGCCCAGCCGCGTGCCGACGCTGGCTGCCGGCACATTGGTCGAGCCCGACAAGACCGGCTTTCCCGCCGTGCCCGGTGCCGCGATCGTGCGTACCACCAACGTCGTGGCGCCTCCCGGCGACTGGATAAGGCCCGTCGCTCCCGACAAGACCTATCGCACCCTGGTCAGCAGGGTCGACGCCGACGGCAACGAGGTCGCGGGCATTCGCCTGCCCGACATCGCCGTGCCGCTCGCGACCTATACCGGCTGGAACGAGTACAAGCCGCCCTACCCCACCGGCGAGATCGCCGACCGCGACGGCAGCTGCCTGCCCCTGCCGATCGACAAGGCCGCGCGCGATGCCGCGGATGATCCGCGCCCCTCTATCGCCGAACGCTACAGAAGCGGCCCCGATTACGTCGCGAGGGTCCAGGCGGCCGTCACGCAACTTATGGCCGACCGGCTGCTGCTGGCCGAGGACGCCGAACGCTATCTCGACCGCGCGCGCAACGAGCCGCGCGTCGCACCTTAACAATCAGCCTATAGGGAGATCAGGATGGGTAAGCGAATCGCAGTCGTTGGCACGGGAGCCTTGGGCGGCTATGTCGGCGGCTATCTCGCGCATGCTGGCCACGACGTCACCCTCATCGACTTCTGGCCGGAGAATATCGAGATCATCCGCAAGCGCGGCCTCGAACTCGACGGCGTGACGCCGGAAGAGAAGTTCACCGTCACCAAGGCCAAGACCATGCATCTCACGGAGATGCAGGACCTGTCGCGCCAGAAGCCGATCGACATCGCCTTCGTGTCGATGAAGTCCTACGACACCGAATGGGCGACCGCGCTGATCAAGCAGTATCTGGCCCCCGACGGCTACGTCGTGTCGCTGCAGAACTGCCTCAACGAAGAGCGCATCGCGGGCGTCGTCGGCTGGGGCAAGACGGTCGGCATGGTCGCCTCGCTGATCTCGGTCGACATGTACGAGGCTGGCAAGATCCGCCGCACGGTCTCGAAGGGTGGCGACAAGCACACCGTGTTCCGCGTCGGCGAGGTCCATGGCCGCATCACCAAGCGGGTCGAGGAACTGCGCGAGATGGTGGGCATGATCGACAGCGCCAAGACCACGACCAACCTGTGGGGCGAGCGTTGGTCGAAGCTCTGCCAGAACGGCATGAAGAACGGCGTCTCGGCCGCCACCGGCATGACCGGCACCGACTGCGACCGCAACGACGCCGTGCGTCGCTTCTCGATCAAGCTGGGCGGCGAAGCGGTGAGGGTCGGCCAGGCGCTGGGCTATCACATCGAGAAGATCGGCAAGTTCGAACCCGAGTTGCTGGCGCGCGCTTCAGAGGACGACAAGGCCGCGCTCGACGAGGTCGAGGCGATCCTGCGGCCCGGCTCCAACACCAATCCCAATCCCCGCGCCGACATCCAGCGCCCCTCGATGGCCCAGGACATCATCAAGGGCCGTCGCACCGAGATCGAGTTCATGAACGGCTACATCGCCGATCGCGGCGACTTCATCGGCGTGAAGGCGCCGACCCACGCCAAGCTCACCGAGATCGTGAAGAAGGTGGAGCGGAAGGAGCTGACGCCGTCCGCCGCACTTCTCGGCGGATAGTTTTTCCTCTGGCGGACGCGACGGACGGCAAGTCCTGCTCCGGCGCGCCGCCTATTTTGGCAATCTGCTCTGTGTAATTGCCGCGACCCGGCAGCCATATATCCGGCTCGCACGGCGAGATTCGGCCTAAATTCTGCATGGCGATTCCCGTGCCCTAAAGGCTCGAGGGGGTTGTCGTGATTCAGGTGAAGTACCAGCGGTTTCTGGCCGGCGCGTTGGCGTCACTCGCATCCATCGCCGTCCTCGCGGGAGGCGTGGCTGCGCAGACCGCAGTCACGAAGGGCGGGACGCTGATCTATCTGGAGCAGCAGCCCCATACGAACCTCTATCCGCCGGCCGGGGGCTTCTATCCCAACGGCGGCGTGCTGAACCAGATCACCGACAAGCTCACCTACCAGAATCCCAAGACGCTCGAGATCGAGCCGTGGATCGCCGAGAGCTGGACGGTCAATGCCGACGCCACCGAATACACGTTCAAGATCCGGCCGGGCGTCACTTTCTCCGACGGCACGCCGCTCGACGCCGCGGCGGTCGCCAAGAACTTCGACACTTACGGGCTCGGCAACAAGGCGCTGAAGCAGCCGGTTTCCGAGGTCATCACCAACTACAAGGGCAGCGAGGTCGTCGATCCGCTGACCGTGAAGTTCTTCTTCACCAAGCCGTCGGTCGGCTTCCTGCAGGGCAC
>Ga0182745_1001449_pt1 | contig 22735 bp, 18 predicted proteins | sample eDN3rd30CKraftBY_FD_128523 | JGI IMG/M metagenome (GOLD analysis project Ga0182745, IMG submission 128523) | Enriched backyard soil microbial communities from Emeryville, California, USA - eDNA 3rd pass 30_C Kraft BY (version 2) (version 2) | ecosystem: Environmental > Terrestrial > Soil >...
CGCTCCACGCCGCGATCCGCGGATGCGTCGCCGCGTCGATGCACGACCCGCAATGCCGCAGATTCACGAGCGGCGAGACAGCCGCCAGGTCGGCGAGGGTGAAGCGGTCGCCGACGAGATAGCCCGAGGCCGGAATCGCGCTCTCCAGATAGGCAAGCAGCTTCGGCAACTCTTCCGTCTCCGCCTCTGCGGCGGCGGCGAGGTCGCCCTCGCGGCCGAGGAATTTCGGCGAGACGATGCGGTTGAAGAACATCTTGCCGCCGCACGCCGCGAACACCGTATCGCCGAACTCGTCCCACCAGATCACGCGCCCGCGCTCCTGCGGGTCGGCGGGGATCAACGGCGGTTCGGGATGCTTGGCTTCCAGATAATGGATGATCGCGCTCGAATCGGCGAGGAGGAAGCCGTCGTCGTCCATCGCGGGCATCTTGCCGAGCGGCGAAGCCGCGCGGAATCCCGGATCGGGGTCGCCGATCCCCACGCCCTGCAGTTCGAACTCGATCCCCTTCTCGCCGAGATAGCCCAGCAATTTGCGGACGAACGGCGATACGATCGAACCATAGATGATCATGCAATTCCCTCTCTTTCGCGCTCCGGCCGGAGCATAAGCGAAAGCCGCCTCGGCGCAACGGCCGCCATCGCCGGATTGGCCGCGAAATCATCTTGCCATCGTCCGCGCTCCGTGAATAAGGTCGCCGCCGGAGGGGGGACGCTGCCACGGCAGCCATCAGGCAGGATTCGCAAAAATGCGCCCTTCGACCTGGGCAGATCGGCTTGTGGCGCTGCTCGTCCGCTTCGTCGGCCTCGTCATCCTGCTCGCGACGCTCGTCGCCGCGGCCGCCAGCTTTCTTTACAATCAGGCCGAGGATGCCGACCTTGCCGATCGCGTCGCGATGCAGGTCAACATGCGGCTGCGCGATCATGTCGCGGTGCTCCAGGGGGTGCGCGCCCTCTATCAGTCGGCGCCCGCCACCCATGGGCCGAGCATCCGCGCCTATATCGCCGCGCTGCGGCCCGAGGAGCGCGCGCCCGGCATGGAAGGGATCGGCATCGCCGTCGCGATCCGGCAGGGCACGCCGGCGGCGGCCGAGGCGATGCTGCGCGAAAATTATGGGCGTGAGATCAAGGTCTGGCCCGCGACCAGCCAGCCGGTCGGCTTCCCCATCGTCCTCATCGAACCCTATAATCCGCGCCGCAAGAACGCGCTCGGCTATGACATGTACGGCGAGCCGGTCCGGCGCGAGGCGATGCGCCGCGCCTGGCAGACCGGCGACCCCGCCGCGAGCGGCCTCGTCCGGCTGCAGCAGGAAAACGGGGTGACGCAGAAACAGTCGGGCTTCCTCGTCTATGTCCCCATCTATGCCGCCGCGGCGCCGCCGGTGGCGGGATCGACCGAACGGCCGATCGAAGCCTTCGTCTACGCCCCCTTCCGCACCACCGACCTGTTCACCGCGGTCCTCGGATCGCAGCTCGCCACGATCCGCGGCGTCGAGATCTATGCGGGCGACGGCCCCTCGGCGCCGCTCGCCTTCCACCACGGAACGATGGGCTGGGACACGCACACCGAAAAGCTACGCGTAGCCGATCGGGTTTGGACGATGCGCATCTCCTACGGCCGCCAGTTCGAACGGCTCGGCCGCCCCTTCGGCATCTTCCTGTTCGGGCTCGCGCTCGCGCTGCTCGCGACCCAGCTCCACCGCGTCCAGCAGCGCCGCGTCGGCGCGGCGCAGGCGCTCGCCGAGCAGCAGGCGCGTCATGCCGAGGACCGCGAGCTGATGATTGGCGAGATGGCGCACCGGATGAAGAACGCCCTCGCCCGCATCAGCGCGCTCGCGCGGATCACGCTGCGCGAATCGACGAGTCTCGAGGATTTCGAGACGCGCTTCGACGGCCGGATGCGGGCGCTGTCCGAAGCGAAGCAGATGATCGTCACCGGCGCGGTGAACAGCGTCGAGCTCGGCCGCATCATCCGCCGCGAGCTAGAGGTCGCGGGCTGGCCCGCCGAGCGCATCGCCGCGCTGGGCGGCCCCGAAGTCCGGCTCGACGACGACGGCGCGCAGGCAATCTCTCTGGCGGTCCATGAATTCGTGACCAACAGCGTCAAATATGGCGCGCTGTCGGGCACCGGCGACCTCGCGGTCGACTGGCGGCAGGACGGCGACGCGATCGAGCTGCGCTGGATCGAAACCGGGCTCGCCGAAACCCCGCATATCGAAAGCGAGAGCTTCGGCACCCAGTTCATCCGCACCCTGATCGAACGCCAGCTCAAGGGAAGCTGGACCCGCGCCGCGGCCAACCACCGCCTTTCCATCACTCTGCGTTGGCCCGCCCATGCCGCCTGACGCGCGCTGGCACATCTGGATCGACCGCGGCGGCACCTTCACCGATATCGTCGCGCGCACGCCTGACGGCGCGCTCGTCACCGCCAAATATCTCTCGGAAGACCCCGCGCGCCCTGGCGACGCCGCTGTAAATGCAATCCGCGACCTCACCGGCGCGGGCGGCGGCGCGCTGCCGCCGCTCGCGATCCGCATGGGCTCGACCGTCGCGACCAACGCGCTCCTCGAACGCAAGGGCGAACCGACCCTGCTCGCGATCACGCGCGGTTTCGGCGATGCGCTGACGATCGGCTATCAGGACCGTCCCGACCTCTTCGCGCGCGCGCTGCACCGCACGCCCCCGCCGCACGCGATGGTCGCCGAAATCGCCGAGCGCATGAGCCCGGAAGGGCATATCCTAACCCCGCTCGACGAGGAGGCCGCGCGCACCGCAATGCAGGCGGCGCGCGATCAGGGCCTGACCAGCGTCGCGATCGTCCTCATGCACGGCTATCGCTATCCGGCCCACGAGCAGCGCCTCGCCGCCATCGCGGGCGAACTCGGCTTCACCCAAATCTCGACCAGCCACGACGTCAGCGCGCTGATCAAGCTGATCGGCCGCGGCGACACGACGCTCGCCGACGCCTATCTCTCGCCCGTCCTGCGCCATTATGTCGATCAATTCTGCGCCCAGCTTGAGGGCGACACCGACCCGCAGTTCATGAAAAGCTCGGGCGGCCTCGCTTCCGCCGCCGCCTTCCACGGCCGCGACGCGATTCTCTCGGGCCCCGCTGGCGGCATCGTCGGCATGGTCGGCAGCGCCGCGCCCCTCGGCAAATCCCGCCTGATCGGCTTCGATATGGGCGGCACCTCGACCGACGTCAGCCATTATGCCGGCCGACTGGAGCGCGATAACGAAACGATCGTCGCGGGCACCCGCATCCGCGCGCCGATGCTGCGCATCCACACCGTCGCGGCGGGCGGCGGCTCGATCTGCCGCTGGGACGGCGCGCGCCTCACCGTCGGCCCCGAAAGCGCAGGCGCCAACCCCGGCCCCGCCGCCTATGGCCGCGGCGGCCCGCTGACCGTCACCGACTGCAACGTCCTGCTCGGCAAGATCCAGCCCGATCATTTCCCGAAGCTCTTCGGCCCGAACGGCGACCAGCCGCTCGACGGCGCAGTGGTCGCGGAGAAATTCGCCGCCATGGCCGCCGAGGTCGGGGGCATCACCCCCGAAACTCTCGCCGAAGGCCTGCTCGCGATCGCGGTCCAGCAGATGGCGAACGCGATCAAGCGCATCACCATCGCCCGCGGTCACGACCTGACGCAAGGCTACAACCTCGTCGGCTTCGGCGGCGCCGCGGGCCAGCATGTCTGCCTCGTCGCCGATGCGCTCGGCATCGACGAAATCTTGCTCCACCCGCTCGCCGGGGTGCTGTCCGCCTATGGCATGGGGCTCGCGAGGCCGTCGGCGATCCGCGAGCGCACCCTCGCGCTGCCACTCGGCGAAGAGTGTGCCGCAGCGCTCGCCGCCGCCGAAGCCGACCTGTCCGCCCAGGCCCGCGCCGACCTCGCGCCCGGCGCCCAAACCACTCGCGAAACCCTGCTCTTCGTCCGCCTCGCCGACAGCGACAATGCGATCGAGCTCCCGCTCGCAGCGCCACAGGAGGTCGCGCAGGCTTTCACCGCCGCCTTCCGCCAACGCTTCGGCTACGCCCCGCACGCCGATCTGGTGATCGACCGCATCCGCGTCGAACTGACCGAAGCAAGCGACGCGCCACCGGCGCTGGCGCCGCCCGCCGCGACGACCGAGGCTACTCCTCAAACGGTCACCGCATGGCTCGGCGGCACACGGCACGATGTCCCACTCCACCAGCGCAGCGCCCTCGGCCCCGGTCGCACGATCGCCGGCCCGGCGATCATCGTCGACCCGCTCTCGACCACGGTGATCGAACCCGGCTGGACCGCGACGGTCGAACGGGAAGGAACGCTGCGGTTAGTCAAGACAATCCTCCCCGTCGCGCAGCGATGGGGAGGTGGCAGCCCCGAAGGGGCTGACGGAGGGGCCGAGCGCGCAGCGCTCGCTTCGCTCGCAGCCCCTCCACCATCCTACGGACGGTCCCCCTCCCCATCGCTACGCGACGGGGAGGATCAAAAGGCGTCCCCCAACCCCATCCGCCTCGAAATTTTCAACAGCCTGTTCATGGCGATCGCCGAGGAAATGGGCGGCGCGCTTCAGCACAGCGCCTCGTCGATCAATATCCGCGAGCGGCTCGATTTCTCCTGCGCAATCTTCGACGGCGAAGGCCGCCTCGTCGCCAACGCTCCGCACATGCCGGTGCATCTCGGCTCGATGGGCGAAAGCGTCCGCACCATCCTCCGCCAAAGAACCAAAGATGGCCGCGACATCCGCAAGGGCGACGCCTATGCGCTCAACGCCCCCTATGACGGCGGCACCCACCTGCCCGACATCACCGTCATCATGCCTGTCTTCGTCGCCAAAGAAGATGAGGGGGGCGGCGCGCCGTCTTTCTTCGTCGCCGCGCGCGGCCACCACGCCGACCTCGGCGGCATCGCCCCCGGCTCGATGCCGCCCGACAGCACCAGCATCGATCAGGAAGGCATTCTCTTCGACAACCGGCTGATCGTCGACGACGGTCATTTCCTTGACGCCGAGGTCCACGCGCACCTGACCACCGGTCCCTTCCCGGCCCGCAACCCCGCGCTCAACATCGCCGACCTGAAAGCGCAGGTCGCCGCCTGCCAGCGCGGCGCGAGCGCACTCGCCGACCTCAGCGCCGCGCACGGCGCCGCTACCGTCGCCGCCTATATGGCGCACGGCCAGGCACAGGCCGAGACCGCGGTCCGCCAACTCATCGCCCGTTTGAGCGACGGCCGGTTCCGCTACGCGATGGACAATGGCGCCGAGGTCGCGGTGGCGGTCCGCGTCGACCGCGAAGCGCGCCACGTCGCCATCGACTTCACCGGCTCGTCGCCGACCCTCCCCGACAATTTCAACGCGCCGCTGCCCGTCGTCCGCGCCGCCGTCCTCTATGTGCTGAGGACCATGCTCGACGATCCGATCCCGATGAACGAGGGTTGCCTTGCCCCCGTCACCCTGATCGTGCCGTCCGATTCGATGCTCAGCCCCCGCTATCCCGCCGCCGTCGTCGCGGGCAATGTCGAGACGAGCCAGGTCATCACCGACGCGCTCTTCGCGGCCTTCGGCGCCATGGCTCCGGCGCAGGGGACGATGAACAATTTCACCTTCGGCGACGAAACGCGCCAATATTATGAGACGATCGCGGGCGGTTCGGGCGCCGGGCCGGGTTTCGACGGCACCGCCGTGATCCAGACTCACATGACCAACAGCCGCATGACCGACCCCGAAGTGATGGAAACGCGCTTCCCCGTCATCGTCGAGGAATTTTCGATCCGCCACGGCTCGGGCGGCCGGGGCCGCTGGCACGGTGGCGACGGAGCGACCCGCCGCATCCGCTTCCGCGAACCGATGGCGGCGAACATCCTCGCGAACCGCCGCAAGATACCCCCCGCCGGCCTCGCGGGCGGCGAGGACGCCGCGCCCGGCCGCAACTGGGTCGAACGCGCCGACGGCCGCACCGAAACACTCGCCGCAACGGGCAGCGCCACCCTCGCGGCAGGCGACGCCTTCGTGATCGAAACCCCGGGCGGCGGCGGCTATGGGGAAGCCGAGGGGGGATAGTTTGACCCAGCCATCGTCTCACTTTTCGTCATCCCCGCGAAAGCGGGGATCCAGCTTGGCAACTGCCGAGCTGCCAATCCGCGTCAGAAAGCTGGATTCCCGCCTTCGCGGGAATGACGAGTTTGGGAACACCCGATGCTCGTCCTGATCGGCATCGTCATCATCATCGCGGGCTTCCTGCTCCGCTTCAATCCGCTACTCGTGATCATGACCTCGGCGCTCGCGACGGGCCTCGCCGCGGGGCTCGACGTCACCGCGATCGTCGCCGCCTTCGGCAAGGCGTTCAACGACACGCGCTACGTCTCGATCGTCTGGATCGTCCTCCCCGTCATCGGCCTGCTCGAAGCCTATGGGCTTCAGCAGCACGCGCGTAGCCTGATCGATCGCATGAAGGGCGCGACGCTCGGCCGCCTGCTCACCTCCTACCTCCTGCTGCGCCAACTGATGGCCGCGGTCGGCCTGACCTCGGTCGCGGGCCACCCGCAGACCGTGCGCCCGCTCGTCGCGCCGATGGCCGAAGCGGCGGCGGAAGCAAGGAACGACGCCCTCACCGACGACCAGCGCGAAGAGGTCAAGGCCTTCGCCGCCGCCACCGACAATATCGGCCTCTTCTTCGGCGAGGACATCTTCCTCGCGATCGGTTCGATCCTGCTGATGAAGGGACTGCTCGAAACCTATGGCTACAGCATCGAGCCATTGCATCTCTCGCTCTGGGCGATCCCGACCGCAATCACCGCCTTCCTGATCCACGGCTTCCGCCTCCGCCGTCTCGAAAAGCGGATGCGGAAGCGGGAGGCGGGCGCATGATCACGCTCGACTTCGTCTATATTCTCGCGGGCTGGACCTTCGCGCTCTTCGCGCTGCTCGGCCTTTACGATCGCACCAACCCCAAGCGCTTCGGCAACGCCGCCTTCTGGGGCCTGCTCGCGCTCTCGATGCTCGGCGGCGATTATCTGACCGATTTCCAGAACGGCCTGCTCGTCCTCGCGCTTGTCGCAATCGCGGGCACCGGCCAGATCGGCCGCGCCCCCGGCGGCGAGGTATCCGCCGAGGTGCAGGCCGAACGCGCCGCGCGCCACGGCAATTTCCTGCTTCTGGTCGCGCTGATCATCCCCGCGGTCGCGCTCGCGGGCACCTTTCTTTTCAAATATGTGCCGGGCCTCGCCGACCCGAAGCAGGCGACCCTGATCTCGCTCGCGATCGGCGTGCTGATCGCGCTTGGCGTCGGCATGGCGCGCTTCAAACCCCCGTTGCTGCTCCCCGCGCAGCAGGGTCGTCGCCTGCTTGACGCGGTCGGCTGGGCGGCGATCCTGCCGCAGATGCTCGCCAGCCTCGGCGCGGTCTTCGCGCTCGCTGGGGTGGGCGAGGTCGTCGGCGGACTGATCGGCGGCGCGATCCCGCAGGGCAGCCTGTTCGGCGCGGTGCTCGCCTTCGGGCTCGGCATGGCCTTCTTCACCATGGTGATGGGCAACGCCTTCGCCGCTTTCCCGGTGATGATGGCGGCGGTCGGCCTGCCCTTGCTGATCAAGCAGTATCACGGCGATCCCGCGGTCATCGCGGCGATCGGCATGCTCGCGGGCTTCTGCGGCACGCTGATGACCCCGATGGCGGCGAACTTCAACCTCGTCCCCGCCGCCTTGCTCGAACTCAAAAGCCCCTATGGCGTGATCAAGGCGCAGATCGGCACCGCGGTGCCGCTGCTCGCCGCGAACATCGTGTTTATCTGGCTGCTCGCCTTTTAATCGTCATTGCGAGCGAAGCGAAGCAATCCAGAGCGGTTTACGCTACTCTGGATTGCTTCGCTTCGCTCGCAATGACGACAACAGGATTTCCCATGCACCTCACCTCCGACCACGCCACCCGCTTCGCCACCGCGACCCTGTCCCACCTCGGCCGCGAATATCCCTACAAGATGGACCTCGTCCTGACCGGCCCCGAGGATGCGAAGCCGCCGCGCGATCATCACCCGATCTTCCACGGCAGCTTCGACTGGCATAGCTGCGTCCACGGCTGGTGGCAGGTCCTCCGCCTCGCGCGGCGTTTCCCCGACCTGCCCGTCGCCGCCGACATCCGCGCCCGCGCCGACGCGATGCTCGTCCCCGAAAAGGTCGCGGGCGAACTCGCCTTCCTCTTGCGTCCCATGTCGGCCGGCTTCGAGCGCCCCTACGGCTGGGCTTGGCTGCTCGCGCTCCATGCCGAGGCCGAGCACCACGACGCGCCATGGGGTGCCGCGCTCGAACCGCTGGCACTGGCCTTCGCGGCGCGTTTCCACGCCTTCCTGCCCAAGCTCACCTACCCGCTGCGCGTCGGCACCCACTTCAACATCGCTTTCGCGCTCCTCCTCGCACGCCGCTGGGCCGAACCGCGCGACCCCGCGCTCGCCCGCCTCATCGACGCCCGCGCCCGCGACTGGTTCGCCAGCGACCGCGACTGTCAGGCGTGGGAGCCCGGCGGCGACGAATTCCTCTCCTCCGCGCTCACCGAGGCGCATCTGATGGCCGTCGTTCTCGGCGACGGCTTCGCGGCATGGTTCGACGATTTCCTCCCCCGCGCCGCAGAGGAGCAGCCCGCGACCCTCTTCACGCCCGCGACCGTCTCCGACCGCAGCGACGGCAAGATCGCGCATCTCGATGGCCTGGGTCTCAGCCGCGCCTGGTGCTGGCGCGCGGTCGCGTCCGCGCTCGGTCCGGCGCACCCCGTCAGCCCCGTCGCTGAAGCCGCGGCGGAGCGCCACCTCGCCGCCGCACTCCCGCACGTCACCGGCGACTATATGGGCGAACATTGGCTCGCGAGCTTCGCGCTGTTGGCACTCGACGGGCTCGCCGATTGACAAGCCCTCCCCTCACAGCGAGAGACAGCGGAAAGGGGAGACGACTGCCGATGAAAACGCTGCGCCCGACATCGTTCGACGTCGCCGAACGCGCCGGCGTGTCGCAATCGACCGTGTCGCGCGCGCTCCGGAACAGCCCCGGCGTCAATGCCGAGACCCGCGCCCGCGTCTCGGCTGCGGCGCGCGAACTCGGCTATGTCGTCGACCGCCACGCCTCCTCGCTGCGGCTCAAGAGCAGCGAGACGCTCGCGCTCGTCACCGTCTGCCGCCCCGGCGAGGATCGCAGCGCGATCAACCCCTTCTATTTCGCGCTGCTCGGCAGCATCGCCGCCGCGACCTCGGCGCGCGGATTCAATCTGCTCGTCTCCTTTCAGGAGAGCGCCGCCAATTTCCGCGCCGACTTCGTGGCGTCGGGGCTAGCCGACGCGATGATCGTCATCGGCACGACCAGCAATCGCGCGGCGTGGGACTATTTCGCCGAGGCGCAGGCCACCGGCCTCGACTTCGTCTGCTGGGGCAGTCCCGGCGATCCGTTCCACTGGATGCGCAGCGACAACGGCACCGGCGGCCGCCTCGCCGCCGAGCATCTCGTCGCGAGCGGGCGCAGGCACATTGCCTTCATCGGCCCGCAGCGATCGCCGCAGCGCCAGTTCGACGAGCGCCGCGACGGCTTCGTCGAAGCGCTTGGCCGCCACGGCATCACGCCGATCCTCACCGAGCCGCCCACCGCCGCCGACCGCCACGCGCAGGGCGTCGCGGCCGCGCACGCGCTGCTCGCCGCGCATCCGCAAGTCGATGCCGTTTTCGCGGCGAGCGACATGCTCGCGCTCGGCGTGCTTCAGGGCCTCAAGGAAGCGGGCCGCCGCGTGCCACAGGATATCGCACTGATCGGCTTCGACGGCATCCGCGCCGGCAACATGTCGGACCCCGCGCTCACCACGATCGAACCCGACCTCGACGCCGCGGGCGAAGCGCTCGTCGCGATGGCGCTCGAGGACGAAGATTTCGCGCACAGCGGCACCCGCATTCCCGTCCGCCTCGCGGTGCGCGGCACCGCCTGACCGTTCCGCCTCACCGTTACACACTGTCGGCGGGCCATGACCCGTCGTAACCACTTGTTATCTATACCCTGCCTAGGATTGTGCGGGGGCCCCGAGGCAGGATACCGCTTTGACGGGACAGCTTTTCATTTCGCTTCTCAATCCGGGCATCGGCCTGGCGTTTGCGGCTGCCTTTTTCCTGATGTGGCTTCAGCGGCGCGAGCGCTACATCGCCTATGCCGCGGGCGCCTATCTCGCCACCGCCATCGCCTTCCTGTTCCAGGACGTCGCCCCGGCGATGCCGATGGAGCTGCAACGGCTTCCCGCCAATATCGGCTTTCTCGCCACCGGCGCGCTGTTCGCCGCCGCGATCATCGGGCGGTACGACCTGCCCATACCGTGGCGCGCGATGACAATCGTCGCGGCGCTGTCGACCGCGGTCTTCACCTGGTTCCTGCTCGCCCAGCCCAGCATTCCGGCGCGCATCTATGCGATCAGCCTCGGCGCGGGGGTGATCGCGCTGATGGTCGTCCGCGCGCTGTGGCCGATCGACAAGCCGCACATGATCGACCGCGTTCTGTTCTGGATCGCGGCGCTCTCGGCCGCGAACCTCATCATCCGGCCGATCGTCATCCTGACCTTCAGCGGCGGCTTCGACGACTATGTCGGCTTTCAGCAGTCGCTCTACTGGTCCACGGTGCAGTTCAGCCAGGCGATGGTGTCGATCCTCGCCGCGATCAGCCTGATGGTCGCGGTCGCGATCGACATGTTCGCCGAGCTTCGCGCGGAAGCCGATGGCGATCCGCTTTCGGGCCTGCTCAACCGGCGCGGCTTCGAGGCGAAAGCGGCGGCGATGCTGCGCCGCTGCGCCGACGAGGCACGCCCCGTCAGCCTGCTGATCGCCGATCTCGACCGCTTCAAGAGCATCAACGACACTCACGGCCACGCAGCCGGCGACGCGATCATCGCGGCCTTCGGCGCGCTTGCCCGGACTGCCAGCCCGGCGGAAACGATCGCGGGCCGCATCGGTGGCGAGGAATTCGCTCTTCTTCTTCCCGGCTCGGGTGTCGAGAGCGCGCGGCAACTTGCCGAGGCGATCCGCACGGAGCTTCAAGCCGCCTGCGCCGACCGCATTCCCGCAACCCTCTGCCCGACCGCCAGCATCGGCCTCGTCGCCGGCGCCCCGGGTGACGGCCTGTCGCGCCTGCTGCGCGATGCCGACCAGGCGCTCTACGAAGCGAAGCGCGCGGGCCGCAATCGCGTCCGCGCCTTCGCCCCCGCACCGGTGCTCCCCGTCGCGACCAGCGCCTAGCGGGAATGACTGTCTCTCCCCACCCCCTTGCATTTCCCACCCCTCGGCGTAAGGCGGCGCCGACATAAACCTGCGCGTGCGACTCTCGCTGGCCCCGCTCTCCCGCTCCGCCATCGGGCCGTCATTCCCCGCCGCGCCAACATGGGGACTGCAATCCTATGACGACCACGGGCCACGACACGCTGGGAACCCGTTCGACGCTGAGCGTCGGCGGCAAGACTTACGCTTATTATTCGCTCGACAAGGCCGCGGCGAAGCTCGGCGACGTGTCGCGCCTGCCCTTCTCGATGAAGGTGCTGCTCGAAAACCTGCTGCGGTTCGAGGATGGCGGCTTCACCGTGTCGAAGGATGACGCGCAGGCGCTGGTCGACTGGCAGAAGGATCCGCATTCGAACCGCGAGATTCAGTATCGCCCGGCGCGCGTGCTGCTGCAGGATTTCACCGGCGTGCCGTGCGTCGTCGATCTGGCAGCGATGCGCGATGCGATCGCCACCCTCGGCGGCGACACGACCCGGATCAACCCGCTCGTCCCCGTCCATCTCGTCATCGACCACTCGGTCATGGTCGACGAATTCGGCACGCCGAAAGCGTTCGAGGCGAATGTCGAGATCGAATATTATCGCAACGGCGAGCGCTACGACTTCCTGAAGTGGGGGTCGAAGAGCCTGTCGAATTTCAAGGCAGTGCCCCCGGGCACCGGCATCTGCCACCAGGTCAACCTCGAACATATCGCGCAGGCGGTGTGGTCGAGCGAGGATGGCGACGGCAACACCGTTGCTTATCCCGACACCTGCGTCGGCACCGACAGCCACACGACGATGATCAACGGCCTCGGCGTGCTCGGCTGGGGCGTCGGCGGGATCGAGGCCGAGGCCGCGATGCTCGGCCAGCCCGTGTCGATGCTGATCCCCGAAGTCGTCGGCTTCAAATTCACCGGCCGCCTCAAGGAAGGCGTCACCGCGACCGACCTCGTCCTCACCGCGACCGAGATGCTGCGCGCCAAGGGCGTCGTCGGCCGCTTCGTCGAATATTTCGGCCCCGGCCTCGCTTCGCTGAGCCTCGCCGACCGTGCGACGCTCGCCAATATGGCGCCCGAATATGGCGCGACCTGCGGCTTCTTCGGCATCGACGACAAGACGATCGATTATATGCGCCTGACCGGCCGCAGCGAGGAAAATATCGCGCTGGTCGAAGCTTATGCCAAGGCGCAGGGCCTGTGGATCCACGAAGGCGCCGCCGACCCCGTGTTCACCGACACGCTCGAGCTCGACCTCGGCACCGTCGTCCCCAGCCTCGCCGGGCCGAAGCGCCCGCAGGACCGCGTCTCGCTCCCCGATGTCGACGATGTGTTCAACGCCGACATGGCGAACACCTATAAACGGGCGGGGACGCGCGTTCCGGTCGAGGGCAAGGATTTCGACATCGGCGACGGCGACGTCACCATCGCCGCGATCACGAGCTGCACCAACACCTCGAACCCCGGCGTGCTCGTCGCCGCGGGGCTCGTCGCGAAGAAGGCCGATGCGTTCGGCCTCAAGCCCAAGCCGTGGGTCAAGACCAGCCTCGCCCCGGGGTCGCAGGTCGTCACCGACTATCTGGAAAAGGCCGGGCTGCAGTCGCATCTCGACAATATCGGCTTCAACCTCGTCGGCTATGGCTGCACGACCTGCATCGGCAACTCGGGGCCGCTCGCCGAGCCGATCAGCAAGGCGATCAACGAGAATGGCCTCGTCGCCGCCGCCGTCATTTCGGGCAACCGCAATTTCGAGGGCCGCGTGTCGCCCGACGTGCGCGCCAACTTCCTCGCCTCGCCGCCGCTCGTCGTCGCTTATGCGCTGAAGGGCACGGTGATCGAGGATTTCACCACCACCCCGATCGGCCAGGCCGAGGATGGCACCGACGTATTCCTCAAGGACATCTGGCCCACGAATGAAGAGGTTTCGACCGTCGTTGCGGGCGCGGTGAGCCGCGACATGTTCGAGGCGCGCTACGCCCATGTCTATACCGGCGACCAGCATTGGCAGAAGATCGAGGTCGAGGGCAGCGACACCTATCAGTGGCGCGCGGGCTCGACCTATGTCGCCAACCCGCCCTATTTCGAGGGGATGACGATGACCCCGGCGCCGGTGTCGGACATCGTCGGCGCCAAGCCGCTCGCGATCCTCGGCGACAGCATCACGACCGACCACATCAGCCCCGCCGGCAGCATCAAGGCCGACAGCCCGGCCGGCCAGTGGCTGATGGAGCATCAGGTCGCAAAGGCCGACTTCAACAGCTACGGCTCGCGCCGCGGCCACCACGAAGTGATGATGCGCGGCACCTTCGCCAACATCCGCATCAAGAACGAGATGGTCCCCGGCATCGAGGGCGGCATGTCGCGCTACGGGCAGGAGGTCATGCCGATCTACGACGCCGCGATGCGCCACAAGGCCGACGGCACGCCGCTGGTGGTCGTCGCGGGCAAGGAATATGGCACCGGCTCGTCGCGCGACTGGGCGGCGAAGGGCACCAATCTGCTCGGCGTCCGCGCGGTGATCGTCGAGAGCTTCGAGCGCATCCACCGCTCGAACCTCGTCGGCATGGGCGTGCTGCCGCTGCAGTTCCTCGAAGGCCAGACCCGCGAGACGCTGGGCCTGACCGGCGACGACAGCTTCACGATCAAGGGGGTGGCCGACATCAAGCCGCGCCAGACCGTGACGGTCGAGGTCACGCGCCCCGACGGCTCGACCTTCAGCTTCGACACGCTCTGCCGCATCGATACGGCAAACGAGGTCGAATATTATATGAACGGCGGCATCCTGCACTACGTGCTGCGCAAGCTCGCCGCCTGACGCCGGAACGCAATCGATTGCAAGAGTCGCGTGTCCCCGCGAAGGCGGGGACCCATCTCCGGCCGGTTCGATATGGCACCGGCCGGAGATAGGCTCCCGCCTTCGCGGGAGCACGGGGCTTTGTTTCGCAAGCGAGGAGCGGACCTCCTCCTTATCTTGCCAAGGCCGGGACCCTGATCGATATTCCGGGCGCTCGATACGTTGAGCGCCGGGAGGGAAAGGGGCAGGCATGGATGCGCTGGAGATCGCGATCGAGGTCATCGGCTGGGCGGCGGCCGTGCTGATCCTCGCCGCCTATGCCCTGCTGTCGTTCGGCAAGCTCGAAGCGCGCGGCCGCGTCTATCAGGGGATGAACGTCCTCGGCGCCGCCGGCTTCATCGTCAATTCGGGCTACCACGGCGCGCTGCCCAACGCCGCGCTCAATGTCGTCTGGGTCGCCGTCGGCCTCGTCACCCTGTGGAACGTCCGGCGTGGACGGGAGGCGAATATCGCCGGGTAAGATGGTGGGCGCTGACGGGCTCGAACCGCCGACCCTCTCGGTGTAAACGAGATGCTCTACCAACTGAGCTAAGCGCCCCAAAAGGGAAGCGCGCCCCTGCCACAAGCCGCCGATGCTGGCAAGCGCCGCCTATTCCTCCAGCGCCTCGCAATAGCGCGCCATCGCGTCGGCGGCGCCTTCCGACAGCGCGATGAAGATGCGGCGCCCGTCGAGCGGATCGGCCTCGCGCAAAAACAGCCCGGCGTCGGTCATCGTCTTGATCCAGCGGAGCGCGGTCGTCGCAGGAACCGCGGCGGCGATGCACAGGCTCGACACCGACACCGGCTGCCGCTCCAGCCGCGCCGCATAGAGGTCGAGCAGCATGTCCCATGCCGGATCGGCGAAAAGGTCGGCGGGAAAATATTGCTCGCGCATCCGCCGCTGACGCAGCATCCGCCGCACCGCTTTCGCGCGCTGGCGGTCAATCGTGCGCTCCTCGGGAACGAAGCTGCGCGGCATCGCCGAGAAATCGCGTCCCGGCGCGCGAACCTGTCCCGTATAATCCCCGAAGCCCTCGTTCGCGGGCGTATAGGATGCCGGCGTGCCGGGCAGGCCGCCGCGCGGCTGCCCCGCAAGCTCGCCGAGCAGGCGCGAGATGCGCGCCACCTCCTCCTGCAACTGGTCGATCCGCTCCATCGCCGGATCGCGCGTCACTTCGTGCATCGCCCGATGCCATTCGCGCCGCGCGGCGGCCAACGCGACGCAGCGATCAGGCGCGTCGGCATCGACGAGCCATTCGACGCGAAGCGCGCCGGGCACCGCCGCCGTCAGCCGATCGAGCGCGCCAAGGGGCGTCTCGCACACCAGACGACAGGATTTCGCGACAGCGACGCCGCAAAGGGCGGCAAAGGTTTCGGGCTCGATGGCTTCCTTCGATGCGAGCCAGAGAATGTCGGTGATCGGCCTGGCGCGCAGATGATCGGCCGCCTCGGCGGCCTCGACGCGCGAGACGCGCACGCGGTCCATCGCCGCAAGTTCATCGGCGCGCATCCGCGATCCCACCAGCACCAGCGACGAGACCGCGCCCGGTATCGATTCCGTATCGGCCCCGGCGCCGAATGCCGGTAGCGGAAAATCCCCCGATCCGGGTCGAATCTGAATCGCCTGTTCCATGCCACGTCCCCCCAATTTCTTCGCTCCGCCCCGGTGTCCTTATGTCGTCATTCCGGCCATATTCACCTTTTGTTCGTTCCCATTTGCCGCCAATTCGGACCTAGCGGAGTCCTGTCCATAGGTCGGCACGGAAGCGGCCGGTCGGGATTGGTCCAATTTGGACCCTGTTTGTTCTTTTCGTCAATCCCTTATTTACGCTTGCCAAGCGCGCCGCCACGGATCAGGCGCCGGCTCATGCCGCTGTCGATCGTCACCCGCATGCGCTGGCGCCGCCGCTTGCGTTCGCTCGCCGCGCTGCTTTTGCTCGCCGGTCTCGCGGTCGCCGTCTGGATGATCCAGCCGCCCGCCGCGACCGTCGCGCCGCTGGTGCGCGTCATCGACGGCGACAGCCTGACCGTGCGACAGGAGGGTGACGGCACACTGACGATCCGCCTGACCGGGATCGACGCGGTCGAATATCGGCAGGACTGCGCCCGCGCCGACGGCAGCCGCTGGCCGTGCGGCCATGACGCGCGCAGCGCGCTCGAACGGCTCGCCGGGCGCGGCCCGCTCCATTGCGACTATGCGGCAAAGGACCGCTATGGCCGCACCCTGGCATCATGCCGGACGCAGCCGGGCCCCGACGGGGTCGATCTTGGCGCCGAAATGGTGCGGCAGGGCTGGGCCGTCGCGACCGGCGACGCCTATGCGATCGAGGCCGCCGAGGCGGAGGCGAAGCGGCGCGGCATCTGGCAAGGCCGCTTCGACCTGCCCGCCGACTGGCGCGCGGCGCACGCGCGGCCCGCGGGCGCGATCGCCCCGCCCGACGCCTAGGGTCAGGACCCATTAAATGCGCGATCGAGGTTTGAAGCGATTTTGCTCAGGGCGAGGAGGCAAGGCGCAGGAATATGTCGATATTTCAAGACTTGCCGACGAAGCCATGGGCAAAATCGATCAAATCCCGCAGGGACGCCGAAATGGCTTCGATCTTGGGCCTGCGCAGCCTTGCGGGTAGCGATGCTACCCGCTGCACCCGCCCGAACCCGATATCTTCGCCATTTCGACGCCTCGATCGCGCATTTAATGGGTCCTGATCCTAGATATGCATCCGCTTTTCGTCGCGGGCTTTTGCGGCTAGGGCGAGCGCATGAACGGACTTTTCCCAGTCATGGTCGGCGGCGCGATCGGCGCCGGGGCGCGGCATCTGGCCGGCCAGGTCATGCTCGCGCGGCTCGGCCCCGGCTTTCCCTGGTGGACGCTGTCGATCAACATCGCCGGCAGCCTGCTGATGGGCCTGCTCATCGGCTGGCTCGCGCGCAGCGGCGGCAGCGACACGACGCGGCTGTTCCTCGGCGTCGGGATTCTGGGCGGTTTCACGACCTTTTCGTCATTCAGCCTCGAGTTCTGGGTCCTGTTCGAACGCGGACAGACGATGCAGGCGCTGGCCTATGTCCTTGCCTCGGTGCTGATCGGCATCGCGGCGTGCGGGGCCGGAATGCTCGCGATGCGGCAACTGCCCGCATGAGTATCGACAATGCCATCATCGCCGAGGAAGACGACGGCATCCGCCTCGACCGCTGGTTCAAGCGCCACCGGCCGGGAACGCCGCACGCGCTGCTCGCGCGCTGGGCGCGGTCGGGCCAGTTGACGCTCGACGGCCGGAAGGCCGACGTGTCGGACCGCATCGAGGCGGGGCAAAAGCTCGTCATGCCGACGCCGCCGGTCGAGACCGCCGCGCGCCCCGCGCGCAAGGGCCGGCCGTTGACCGACGCCGATGTCGATCTCGCCGAATCGATGGTGATCCACCGCGATACGAGCGCGCTAGTGCTGAACAAGCTGCCCGGCCTCGCCACGCAGGGCGGCACCAAGACCGAACAACATGTCGACGGGCTGCTCGACGCGCTGAAATATGACGGGCCGGTGCGGCCGAAGCTCGTCCACCGACTCGACAAGGACACGTCGGGCGCGCTGCTGATCGCGCGAACGCCGCGCGCCGCCGCATGGTTCGCCAAGAGCTTTTCGAATCGCAGCGCGCGCAAGACCTATTGGGCGATCGTCGTCGGCGTCCCCGACATCGCGCAGGGCGAGATCGACCTGCCGCTCGCCAAGCAGCCCGGATCGGGCGGCGAGAAGATGCACGTCGACGACAAGGGCCTAGCGTCGAAGACGCGCTACCGCATCGTCGAGCGCGCCGGGAACAGCGCCGCCTGGGTCGAATTGCAGCCGCTGACCGGCCGCACGCATCAGCTTCGCGTCCATATGGCGGCGATCGGCCATCCGATCGTCGGCGACGGCAAATATGGCGGCAAGGGCGCCTTCCTGACCGGGGCGATCAGCCGCAAGCTGCACCTGCACAGCCGCCGCCTGCGCATCGACCATCCCGACGGCGGCGCGATCGATATCACGGCCCCGGTTCCCGAGCATTTCGCCGCCAGCCTCGACGCGCTGGGCTTCGACCCGCTGCTCGGCGATGTCGGACTGGACGACGCCCCCAAGGGCCCGCCGCCCAAAGCCGCGGCAAAGGCGGCCGCCAAGGCGCACAGCAAGCAGATCCGCAAGGCACGGCGCGGCGAAAGGCGCGGGCGCACGGCGGCGGGCAAGCCGACGGATCATGTCGGCAAGCCCAAGCCAAAAGCGAAGACCGGGACCGGCAAGCCCGCCGCCAAGCGTCCGGCAGCGAAGCGCCCGCCTCCCAAGGGGCCGCGCCCGCCCAAGGCGCGCTGATGCACCCCAATCCCCAATATCGTCCGCGACAGGACGACCTGCCCGCGCTGTTCGTGCGCGAGATCGCCTTCGCCGGGATTTTCGCGGGAACGCCCGACGGCCCGCGCGTCGCGCACGCGCCGGTGGTGCTGAGCGAGGATGCGGCGACGCTGCAATTCCATCTGTCGCGCGGCAACGGGCTGACAAGGCATCTGGACGGGATGACCGCGCTGGCGGTGGTGCAGGGGCCCGACGCCTATGTCAGCGCGGGCTGGTATGCCGCCGCCGATCAGGTTCCGACGTGGAATTATATCGCGATCGAGATGGAAGGTCCGGTTCGCAAGCTCGACGATGCCGAACTGATCGCGCAGCTCGACACACTGTCGGCTGAGCACGAAGCGCGCATCGGCGCCGATCCGCCGTGGACGCGGGCCAAGATGAACCCCGCGCGTTTCAGCCAGATGACGGGCGCGATCACCGGCTTCGAGCTGCGGATCACCGCGTGGCGCTCGACGCTCAAGCTGTCGCAGGACAAGGCGCCAGGCGAACGCGAACGCGTCGCCGCGGGGATCGAGGCGAGCGGGCACGGGGCGCTCGCGCATCTGATGCGCCAGCTTGGCGAGGAAGGGAAAAGCGCATGAACCAGCCGGGCGACGCCCTTGCCAGAAAGCGCTTCTTCGCGCTGTCCGCGATGCGCCTGATGGGGGCGCTCTTCATCATTGCCGGCTTCCTGCTGATCCGCGGCGTCTGGGCGGCCGCGGGGCAGCCCGCCGACCGCTGGATCGGCGTCGCGGTCGTGCTGGCGGGCGTGTTCGACTTCGCGGTGATGCCGCGCATCCTCGCGCGCCGCTGGCGATCGCCGAAAGAATTATGAAACGCTTCTGGAAACAGGCCGAAGTCATCGCCGAGGCGGGCGGCTGGGGCATTGCGCTCGACGGGCGCCCGGTGCGCACGCCCGAGCGGGCGCCGCTGGCGATGGCGAGCAAGCCGCTGGCCGAAGCGATCGCCGCCGAATGGGACGCGCAGGGCGAGGATATCGACCCCGCGTCGATGCCGCTGACCGGCCTCGCCAACGCCGCGATCGACCTCGCCAGCCCCGACCCCGCTGCCTTTGCCGAGCCGATCGCCGCTTATGCGGAGAGCGACCTTTTCTGCTACCGCGACGACCGCGATGCGGCGTTGCAGGCCGAGCAGGCGGCGGCGTGGAACCCGCTGCTCGCCTGGGCCGAAGCGCGTCACGGCGTCGAGTTCGCGCTGACCCAAGGCGTGCTACCGATCGACCAGCCGCCCGCGACCATCGCGGCGCTCCGCGCGGCCCTCCTCGCGCACGATCCGTTCCGCCTCGCCGCGCTGACGCCGCTGGTGACGATCGGCGGATCGCTCGTCGCCGGGCTCGCGCTCGCCGAGGATGCCTTCACCGCCGAGGCGTTGTGGGACGCCGTCAGCCTCGACGAACTCTATCAGGAACGCCGCTGGGGCGCCGACAGCGAAGCGCAGAAAGCGCGCGCGCGGCGCGAGGCCGACTGGCACCATGCGGCGCGGTTTCTGAGTTTGCTCGACTGATCGTGATCGGATTAGACTGAAACACCGCCTGCCTCATCTCGTCATCCCGGCGAAGGCCGGGATCTCACCATCTCGGCCTGACGCACCGGCGAGATCCCGGCCTTCGCCGGGATGACGATTCAGTCAAAAATGATCATACTCCAACCGTCGCCCCCGCGCAGGCGGGGGCCGCTGTCGGCCTTACTCGGTGGTGAAGGTGTAAACCTCTGGCGGCCCCCGCCTTCGCGGGGGCGACGGTCAATCCGCGAAGTTCGGCTTCCGTTTCTCCATATGCGCCATCACCGCCTCCATCTGGTTGGGGGTACGGATGACCTTGACCTGTTCGTCGCTTTCGGCCTGCAAGATCTCGGCGTCGCTGGCGTCGGCGAGCATGTTGCACAGCCGCTTGGCGCCGCGGATCGCGTGCGGGTTCTTGTTCGCGATCACCCGTGCAAGCTCCAGCGCCTTCGCGAGCGGATCGTCGGAGACGTGCGTCGCGAAGCCGAGCAGTTTCGCTTCCGACCCCGAAAATTCGCGGTTGGTATAGATCATCTCGCGCAGCACATCGTCGGCGACCTGCGTCCGCCACAGCGCCATCCCCGCGACGTCGGGGACGAGGCCCCAGCGCATCTCCATGATCGCGAGGCGCGTGTCGGGGTGGACGATGCGGATGTCGGCGGCGGCCATGATCTGGCTGCCCGCGCCAAAGGCGACGCCGTGCACCGCCGCGATCACCGGCACCGGCACTTCGCGCCAGCCCCATGCGGCATATTGGGCGTTGTTCGACAGGCCCCTCGTGCGATCGGCCAGCGTTCCGCCGGCGCTGCTCGCGCCCGGATCGCGCTCGGCGCTGAGGCTGGAGAGGTCGAGCCCGGCGCAAAAGGCGCGGCCTTCGCCCGACAGCACGACGACGCGCAGGCTCTGCTTGGCCTTCAATTCGTCGATCGCCTCGGCAAGCGCCGACCACATTGCGGTGTCGAGCGCGTTCATCTTGTCGGCTCGGATCAGCCGGACGTCGGCGATGCCGTCCTCCAGCATGGTGATCGAGATGCGGTCCTTCATTCTGCTGTCCTTTTGAGCACAGCCTCGACCAGCGGAAGCTGGTCGTTGCCGAAATACATGTCGGTGTCCTCGACGAAGATCGTCGGCGAACCATAACCGCCGCGCGCGATCACCTCTTCGGTATTGGCGCGCAGCCGCGCCTTGACCGCGTCGCTGGTCGAGGCGGCGCGGATCGCGGCGCCGTCGAGCCCCACGCCCTTCGCGACCGCTTCGAGCACGTCCGGATCGTCGAGATTTTCCTGCCGGTCGAAATAGCTGGCGAACGCCGCGCCGGCAAAACGGACGAGCGCGTCCTGATCCTCCTCGATCGCGCAGCAGAAGCGCATCGCGTGGATGCTCTTCGCCGGGTGCCACCTCGACGGAAAGTTCATCGGCACCCCCGCGAGCCGCGCCCAGTCCTTGAGCACCTTCCAGCCATGCTCCATCCGCCGGTTGTCGGTCTGCTCGCGCGCGGCATAGACCGCCGGGTTGACCGCGTTGAACACCCCGCCGACGAGGATCGGGCGCCAAGTCGCGGCCGCCCCGGTGCGTTCGAGCACGCCGGGCAGATTGTGGAACGCCAGACAGGTCCACGGGCTCGACAGATCGAAGAAGAATTCGACGCGCGCGGTCATGCTCAGGCGCCTGTCGCTGCTTTGGCCTTCGCCTTCTCCCAATATTGGTCACGCAGCAGCCTTTTGTAGAGCTTGCCCGTGTCGTGGCGCGGCAGCGCTTCCATGAAATCGATCCGGCGCGGAATCTTCACCCCCGACAATTTCTCGCGTGCATAGGCCATGAGCTCGTCGCGGAAGGCATCGGTCGCGTCGGCCATGTCGGCGGGCTGGACGACCGCGATCACCTCCTCGCCCATCTCCTCGTGCGGGCCGCCGACGATCGCGACGTCGGCGACCTTCGGGTGGGTGACGAGATGATTCTCGATCTCCTGCGGATAGATGTTCACCCCGCCCGAGATGATCATGAAGCTCTTGCGGTCGGTGAGATAGAGGAAGCCGTCTTCGTCGAGCTTGCCGACGTCGCCCAGCGTCGACCAGCCCCGCGAATTGCGGCTGGAGGCGGTCTTTTCCGGGTCGTCGTGATATTCGAAGACGCTGTCGCTTTCGAAGAAGACCGCGCCTTCCTCGCCCACGGGCACTTCGGTTTCATTATCCTCGCCGACGATATGAACGACGCCGTTCAGCGCGCGGCCGACGGTGCCCTTGTGCGCCAGCCAGTCCTGGCTGGTGGCGAAGGTCATGCCATTGCCTTCGGACCCGGCATAATATTCGAGCAGCACCGGCCCCCACCAGTCGATCATCGCCTGCTTGACCGGCACCGGGCACGGCGCCGCGGCGTGGATCGCGCTCTTCATCGAGGTCACGTCATATTGCGCGCGAATGTCGTCGGGCAATTTCAGCATCCGCACGAAATGCGTCGGCACGAACTGCGCCGCGTTGCAGCGATAATGCTGGATCGCCGCGAGCGCGCCCTCGGGATTGAATTTCTTCATCAGCACGACCGTGCCGCCGAGGCGATGGACCGTCATCGACCAGCGCAGCGGCGCGGCGTGATAGAGCGGCGCGGGCGACAGATAGACGCTGTCGGCATTGATTCCGAAGGCCGCCGAGGCGAGCAGGACGAGGGCGTTCGCCGCGTCGATCGCCTGCTCCTCGGGCAGCGGTACCTTGACGCCCTTCGGTCGGCCGGTCGTCCCCGACGAATAGAGCATGTCGACCCCGGCGCGCTCGTCGGCGATGCGCTCCGCCG
>Ga0182745_1001455_pt1 | contig 22686 bp, 15 predicted proteins | sample eDN3rd30CKraftBY_FD_128523 | JGI IMG/M metagenome (GOLD analysis project Ga0182745, IMG submission 128523) | Enriched backyard soil microbial communities from Emeryville, California, USA - eDNA 3rd pass 30_C Kraft BY (version 2) (version 2) | ecosystem: Environmental > Terrestrial > Soil >...
CCTTTATCGCCGACGAACATGACCCCTCGCGCGGGGAGCTTGGTGTCGGGGGGAAGTGCGTCGGGGATCGACGGCCGAAGGCCGCCATCGTACCAGTGGACCACGACCGGGGGCATGTCGCCGCGCGGGCCGAAGTGGTAGGTGGCGAGCGAGCCGTAAGGGGCGATGTCATCGGTCATCGGGCCGGCCGGCGAGGCCTCGATCCGAAGCGGGGTCTTCAGGTCGAGTGCCCAGGTGGCGGCGTCGAGGTCGTGACATCCGAAGTCACCGAGTGCGCTACTGCCGAACGCCCAGAAGTCGCGCCAGGCGACGGGGGCATAAGCATTATCGAACGGCCGAGTCTCGCGCGGGCCGAGCCAGAGGTCCCAGTTCAGGCCCGAGGGGACCGGTGTGGACCCTTGCGGTCGTCCCTGGAGCGTGGGGTTCCATCGGCTGGTTCCCACCCAGGCGTGAACATGCCGGACCGGGCCGATCGCTCCGCCACGGATCCACTCGACCGTCTCGCGGATGCCCACGGTCGAATGCCCTTGGTTCCCCATCTGCGTGGCGACCTTCGTCTCGGCGGCCACAGCCGCGACCCGACGCGCCTCGCCGACGCTGTGGGTCAGCGGCTTCTCGCAGTAGACATGCTTGCCCGCCTTCATGGCCAAAATTGAGACATAAGCATGAAGGTGGTCGGGCGTGGCGCAGAGGATGGCGTCGAGGTCCTTTTCCTTCTCGAGCATGACGCGGAAGTCTTCGTACTCCGCGCATCGTCCCTTTTTCCCACTCTTTTCATTGTGGGCGTCGATCTCGGCGCGGATCGGCTCGCGTCCGCCCAGTCCCTTGTAGTAGAAATCTTTCAGGTCCCAGTGGGCGGCCGGGTCGGCCACGGCGATCACCCGAGCGTCGGAAAGCTTGAACAGACCGCGCAGGTTCGATCGGCCCTGCCCCCCTGCCCCCACCAACGCGATTCTCACCTCGTCACTGGGAGCGACATGCCTCGGCCCTCCCAGCACGCGCGGGGGAACGATCGTGAAGCCTGCCGTCACGGCGGTTGCCGCTTTCAAAAAATCGCGTCGCGTTGGTTCCATGTTCCCGTTCCTTGAATGAGCTGTCTTCACGTCAAGGTTGCTGGCTGTTGGCCATTCGCAAAAGTTGGGACCACGGTACTCGCTCAGTCGATTGAACGAAAGGTCTTGCCCCGGTTCCGCGAGGCTGAATCGACCTATTCAGAGGATTGTAGGAAATCCTCGATCGCGGCAAATCTAGGGCTCAAACGCGAACTCGTCACAACGGATGATTGGGGGGAGAAACGGTGGCCTGCCCTTGTCGGTCCGCGACGTTCGCATTCGTCGGGCTAGGTTCGTTGGGTCGGGGCCACCACTCCAGGGTAATGGCGTCTCCCCGCACCGACACGAATGGACAGGGCTCGCGTTCCGTCCAGGTGCCCGTGTTCAGGTAAGTGGTTCCGTCGCGGGTCGCGGTTCCGGGCAGGTGCGTGTGCCCGCAGGTGACATAGTGATACCCTCTCGACCGGGCGTATTCGAGCGCACTCTGCTCAACCCGAGGCCCATTTCGTTGCGACCGCTTCGAGATCCTGCGTATCCAGCGCGAGGCGGCGTGAGGCATCCATTTTTGCATGTAATAAAATAGTGAGCAGGCGACTTCGGTAAGAAGAACATATTCCGTTACGAACGTATCGAACTGGTCGCCGTGCAAGATCAGCAGCTCGACCTGATTGTTCCGATAAACGTACTCGTCGAGGATCTCGACACCGACGATGTGGCTGACGATGTCGGCGGGACCGTCGTGGTTCCCTCGGACCCAGACCACCTTGAAATCGTCGCGGTCGGAATGGCGCCGAATGATTCGGAGACAGGCGAAGTGCCGCTTGGTCAGGCGTTTGAAGTTCAGATCATCAAAAATATCCCCGTTGATGACCAGCTCCCTCGTGTTGAGGACGGCCCACTCGAGGAACTCTTCGAGCAACTTCGCCTGGCAGACCTCGCTCCCAAGGTGAAGGTCACTGATGATCATGCAGTCGTACTGGGGAACCGGAGGTAACGGCTGTTCAACCTCGAGGTCGTCCCTCGACTCTTCTTCGGCCTCCATCGGCATCGGTCGAGATTCTCCTTCCGAAGAGGCGCTGGACGAGACGTCGTGACCTGCCGGGCCGACCCGGCAGCGATCAAAGACATGGTACCGGCTGAACCCGGGTGCAATCCACTCCAGGAATGTTAAGACCGTTTTATGAAGATTCCAGGAGAATCGGAATTGAGGCCGGAGAAAGATCGTCCCTCCAACAGAACACAATTTTCATTCTCTCGAAAACTTTTGTATTTAAATTGTTTTGATAGGATTATTTTGATCCGGATGGTCGCGCCGGCTCGCTCATCAGGTAGGCGAACAGGTCGATGAGCTCCTGGTCGGACAAGGGGTCGAGTAGCCCTTCGGGCATCAAGGATTCGTCGGCCTTGATGGTCTCGTCCACCTCGGATGTTGCGAGGGTCGTGCGGACTCCCTTGGCGTCCAGCAGTGTCAAACGCTCCGTGTTGTTTTCGACCAGGAGGCCGGAGAGGACGCGTCCATCCTTCGTCGCCAGGTGGTACTGCTGATATCCTTCGCGGATGACCGAGCTCGGGTCGATGACGTTGTTGAGAAAAACATCGAGATTCTTCCGATCCACCGCGGTCAGGTCGGGGGCGATTTTCTCTCCTTCGCCGAAAAGTTGGTGGCAGTTCAGGCAGTTTCGCCGGGCCAGGATTTGTCCCGAGCCCAGGTTTCCCTTTCCGCGGGCCAGGATCTGAGCGACCGCCTTGATTCGCCCCTGCTTTTCTCGGGTTGTGGCGGGGGTGATCCGTCCCCAAAGACGCTCAGCCTGTGCGGTGAGGGGGGCGTTGTGATGGAGCAAGAGACGCCGCACTTGTTCGAGGTGAAAGGATTCCGCCGGAATGGCCTTCTCCGCGACCTTGGCCAACAAGGCCGATGCCCAGGCTGGGCGACCCACCAGCACGTCGCGGGCCTTATCCTGGAGGGGTGCGGGCATTGAGGCGTACTGCTCGAGGATGGCCTGTCCAATCGCGGGTTGGTCGAAGCGTTGGAGCGCCTGGAGCGCCGCGCTTCGAATGGACGCGGGTTGGTCCGGGCCGAGCAACCGCACCAGAGGTTCGACCCATTCGCCTTCACCGAGCTCTCCCAGGGTTTGGAGCAATGCGGCACGCTCGGTTTTGCTAGGATTCGTGTCGTGAAGTGCGTGTCGCGCGGCGTCGGATGCCGGCTTCAGCCGGAGCCGGAGACCCAGGCGGATCAGCGCGGGGAGAGGATGAGGCCGCTCGAGCAGCGGTCCCAGAACCTTGGCGAGGGAGTCGGGGGGCGCTTCTAGACGAATCCCTTCGAGCTGCGACTCCAACGCCCCGATGAGCTTATTTCGCTCGAACTCGGTCGGCGCCAGCTCGATCATTCTTGCGCAGGTCTCGTAGCCGGTCGAGGTCCCTTCAGCCAGGTAGCGCCTGGCCATCCGTTCGACGAGATGGGTTTGGACCAAAGGTCTGGTCCAGGCTTCTCGAGTCGAGACGAGCCCGATCACCGCGTCTCGGTGTGTTAAGGCCTTGTCTTCGACAGCCCACCAAAGCAGTAGGGGAATCTGCGTGTCCTGGAGGTCCTCCTCGCGGTCGAGCAACGCGTTGAGGATCGGCAAGGCGACTTCACCGGGAAGCCGTTTGCAACTGCAAGCAAGCTGGTTACGCACGGTGGGGCTTGGGTCGCGTTGGGCGATCTCCCTGAGGGGCTCGAGGAATTCCGGGCCGACCGTTTTCCGGTCGCCCAGCAATCGAATCGTCCAGGCTCGAACATGCTCGTTCGTATGATTCAGGAACTCGAACGCGAGCGTGTCGCTCAGCCCGTCACAGACGTACAAGGTCCAGAGCGACTCCAGCGCGCGGCGCTCTTTACCGCCGGTTCGGACGCGTTCGATCAGGAGGTCGATGATCGAGCGATCTCCGCGCTCAGCGAGGATCCGCCTGGACTCCTGGGCATACCAGGTGTTGGAGTGATCCAGCAACGCGACGAGTTCGGGGCTGCTCCGTTGACTCAAGGGCTGTTTCAGGGCCGTCGCCATGCGATGGCCAGGTGGGGCGATGCGCCAGAGCCGCCCGGTGTCTCGGCTGGGCTGATACCATTTGCTCCGGTCCTTGGGGTCGGTGTGGCTAATGTTGTAGTCGTACCAGTCCGCGACGTAGAGGGCGCCATCAGGACCGGTCAGGCTCTTGATTGGCCGGAACCAACGGTCGGTCGAGAGGAGGAAGTCCTCCGCGAATCGGGTCTTGAAGGTGGAGCCGACTGGGTCGATGTGACTGACGCGCATGGCGTTGACCCGAAGGTTCGGATAGATCACGGAGTCGCGGAATCGGTCGGGAAGGAGTCCACCCCGGTAGATGACGAAGCCGCCGGTCAGCGCGCTTCCCAGAAAGCCTTCGTGCGCGACCGGTTTGATATAGCCGAATGCATAAGGGTTATGCAGCGGACCATGCTTTCCAAATCCCTTGATGTAATAGGCCCCTTGAACGTGGTGGCAAAGGGGCTCCGACGTGTTCCCACCGGCGAAAAGCTGCCCGTGTTGGTCGAACTCGATCCCCCAGGTATTTCCTCCCCCTTCCGCGAACAACTCGAACGCGCGGGTGCGGGGATGATACCGCCAGACCCCTTGCTGGAACTCAACCCCTCGAATCTTGGCCGTAACCGTGCTCCCCTGCGCACCGTACAACCAACCGTCGGGCCCCCAGGTTAGCGAGTTGGCAAAGGCGTGGGCGTCTTCCATGCCAAACCCTTTGAGCAGAACCTCGGGGTCGGAGTCGGGTCGGTCGTCGCCGTTTCGGTCGGGATAAAAGAGTAGGTAAGGAGGCTGCAAAACATAGAGGCCGCCGTTGCCCAACGCGAACCCCGAGGCCAGGTCGAGCCCCGCCAGGAATTCCCTGGACCGGGTGTATCGGCCATTCGCGTCGGGACCTTCCAGGATGATCACTCGGTCCGCTCCTCGCGGGCCGGTCGGTGGGGGCTCCGGCACCTTGTCGTACCGCGTTCGCAGATACTGGTCGACTTCGACCGCCTTCAGCCCATTTGGGATGGGGTACTGGAGATACTCCAGGACCCAGAGCCGGCCCCGGTCGTCAAAGGTGATGCAGACGGGTTGTTCGACCGTGGGTTCGCTGGCGAGGGCTTGAATCTCGAGCCCTTCGGCGATCCTGAACGATCGAAGAGCTTGCTCGGGGCTCAGCGGCGGGGGGACCTCGGGGGGTATTGGTTTTGCGTTCGGCTCCGCCCCCACGCCAACGGAGAGGAATGCCAGGGAAACGAGTAAAAACGCTGCGACGAACCTGACCCATTTCAACGGAGACATAAACGCAAGCCTTCCGCTTCCGAGGCCCCTGGGAGCTGGGTTATCCTGGCTCCGCTTGAAGGTCGACTCATGATGTCAGCACAGGACAACCTAACTGTCGCCAGGAAGAAAATCCATCGGCAGAAAGACTGGTGCTTCATGGTTTGCTCGTGATTGGTTTGTTTGGGTGGATCGGTGACTCGACGGAGTTCCTTCCTGTTGCGTGCCCCTCTTTCGCCGATAGAATCGGGCGCTCGGGTCGGGCGGCGGGCAGCTCATCTCGGTCGGTTTGCCTGAACTATGGATCGGAGCCAACGATGTCGCATCGCAGGGAGTTTCTCAAGCAAGGGGGAGCGGGGCTCGTGGGAGCCGCGGCGGCGGGATGGGCCGGGTCGGCCCGCGCAGCCGACGAAGAGCTCAACGTGGCCCTGATCGGCTGTGGCGGAAGAGGGCTGGGTCTCTTCAAGGAGTTCTCTTCGCTCAAAGGGGTGAAACTGACCTACCTGTGCGACCCCGACAGCCTTCGGGTGGGGTCGGGGCTTGCGCTGGCGAGGCTCGTGGGGCAAGCGCCCCAGGGGGTTGCCGACCTCCGCGAGGTGCTCGATGACAAGAGCGTCGATGCCGTTGTCATCGCCACGCCCGACCACTGGCACGCCCCCGCGGCCATCTTGGCGTGCGACGCTGGGAAGCATGTTTATGTCGAAAAACCCTGCTGCCATAACATCCGGGAAGGGCAAGTCCTGCGCGAGGCGGCCAGGCGAAGCGGCAAGGTGGTCCAGCATGGCACGCAGAGTCGAAGCAACGCCCTGGTTTCCTTCGCCATCAAGCAGCTTCACGAGGGAATCATCGGCGACGTCATCGTGGCCAGGGCCTACAACATTCAGCGCAGGCGTGAAATTGGCCGGGAGCAACCCGGCAAGGCTCCCGAGCACCTGGACTACGACCTCTGGCTCGGCCCAGCCCCCAAGGTCCCTTACCAGGCCAACCAGAGTCACTACAACTGGCACTGGTGGTACGACTTTGGTACGGGAGACATGGGGAACGACGGCGTTCACGAGTTGGATATCGCGCGTTGGGGACTGGGCGTGGAGACCCACCCCTCGCGCATTGCCGCCATCGGCGGAAAATATGTCTTCGACGACGACCAGCAATTCCCCGACACCCAGAACGTCCTCTTCGAGTACCCAACCCAGGGGGAGGGAAAACGGGCCCGGCAACTCCAGTTCGAGATGCGCATCTGGTCCCCTTACCAGCCCGACGGATTCGAGAATGGGAACGTGTTCTACGGAACCGATGGCTGGATGAAGCTGGCTAAAAAGGGCGTGGTTCAGGTGTTCGACAAGGGGGGGAAGCTCCGGCCGCTGGAGGGGGCGGCCAAGCCAAGCTCTGGCCATGCTCGGGACTTCGTCGACGCGATTCGCGAGGGGCGTGCCCCCGCCGCCGACATCGCCTCGGGAGTGCTCTCCGCCTCCCTCTGCCACCTTGGTAATATCGCGACCCGTCTGGGCCGGACGCTTCAGTTCGACCCCACCTCGGAGCAAGTCATCGACGATCCCGAGGGGGCTCGCCTGCTGAAACGCGCTTACCGAGAGGGACACTGGGCCGTGCCCAGCGAGGTTTGAGGAGCCAGGTCGGTAGGCATTCCGGACTTTTGCGTTACAATGACCCCTGGCCCTTTGGGGACTCCCCACCCCTCCACCCTCAACGTCTCTGCCGGCCTGCTCTCCCAGGAGGTTCGGCAAAGATCGAAGTGAAGTGAGCGTTTGGTCTGGCGGACCGCCTGGGCTGGCCCAGGGGGCCCTTGAACCCAACCTCGGTCGTGTCCGCCTTCCCGAGGGGGAGGCGGGGATGGAACCCAACCTCATTCGTCAGATGATCAACCGCGATTTGATCCCGCTCCGTAATTCGACTCAGGACTTGTATTTTATGCGTCTTACCCTTCCGTTGAAGCAAGCCGTGGCTCTCGCGGCCATCCTCTCGCTTTGCCTGGCGATCGGACATGGGCAAGAGGAAGACCTGGCCAAGGAATTGCCCAGGATCCCCGCGCACGAGCCGGCCGACGCGCTCGGCACTTTCAAGCTCCATGCGGGCTTCTCACTCAATCAGGCGGCCGCCGAGCCAGTGGTCCACAGCCCGGTCGCGGTTAGCTACGATGCCGACGGTCGGCTTTACGTCGTTGAGATGCGGGGGTATCCCTTCGCCGAGCCCGTACCGACCGGCGGGGTGAGCCTGCTCGAGGATACCGACGGGGATGGCAAGTTCGACAAGCGGCATGAGTTCCTGAAAGAACTCTCCTGGCCCACCGGTATCACCCCCTACGACGGCGGCGTGTTCATCACCTCCGTGCCCGACATCATCTACGCCAAGGACACCGATGGCGACGGTAAGGCCGACATTCGCAAGGTGGTGTTCACGGGATTCGCCAGCAACAATGTCCAAGGGTTGATTAATGGCTTGATCTGGGGCAACGACGGCTGGATCTACGGCGCGTCGGGCCCGAACGGTGGTGAGATCAAGAATCCATCCATTCCCGACTTCAAGCCGGTTTCGGTCCGCGGACGCGACTTCCGGTTCCGGCCCGACGGGTCGGTGCTCGAAGCCATCTCGGGCGGCGGGCAGTTCGGGCATGGCGTGGATGACTGGGGGCATCGGTTCGTTTGTAGCAATAGCGACCACATGCGCCAGGTGATTCTCCCCTCGTCGGCCCTGGCGCGAAACCCCGCGCTGACGGCGACCGCGGTGAGCGCAACCGTCGCGGTTGAGGGGGGAGCCGGTCCGGTCTTCCGACTCAGCCCTCCGGAACCCTGGCGCGTGGTCCGCACCCGCCAGCGCGTGGCCGACCCCAAGTTCGTGGCCAAGGCCAGCCCCTCCGAGCTGTACGCCGCGGGCTTTTTCACCTCCGCCACGGGTATCACCATTTATCGAGGGACCGCCTACGCACCCGAGTACCGAGGGAACGCCTTTGTCGGCGATGTGGGCGGAAACCTCGTCCACCGTAAGATCGTGGCCAGAAAGGGCTCGATCCTCGAGTCTCGACGCGCTGACGAGGGAGTGGAATTCCTCGCCTCCACCGATAACTGGTTCCGCCCGGTGAACTTCGCCAATACCCCCTACGGCACCTTGATGGTTCTGGATATGTACCGGGAGACCATCGAGCATCCGATCTCGATCCCCGAACCGATCAAGAAGCACCTCGACCTGACCAGCGGACGAGACCGAGGCCGCTTGTACGAACTCTTACCCGACGGTTTCAAACGCCGCGCTAAGCCCTCGCTTGCGAAGGCCTCGACCGCCGACCTCGTCAAGCATCTGGCCGATCCCGACGCTTGGTGGCGCGACACGGCCCAGCGGCTTCTCTTCGAGCGAGCGGACAAGGCCGCGATCCCCGCTCTTCAGGAACTCGCCCGCACACGGCCCAATGCCCTCGGCCGGACGCATGCCCTCTGGGTCCTCTCGGTTCTGGGGGGACTCGAGGACGACTTGCTCCTGGCCGGTCTCTCCGACGAAGAAGCTGGTGTTCGCGAGCAGGCCGCCAAACTCGCCGTCCCGCGCGCCAATCAGAGCGACTCGGTCCGAAACGCCCTGATCGCTCGAGCCTCCGACCCTGATGGAGCCGTTCGCCTTCAGGTTGCCCTTTCGTTGGGCGACGTCAAGGACGCCTCGGCGGTCGATGCCCTGGCCGTCATTACCCGTAAGGACGCGAGCGACCGTTGGATTCGAACAGCGGTGCTCAGCTCGATTGGTGGTCGAACCCTTCCCTTCATCGAGCGCCTGGGTCAGGGCGAAGGGAAGGCGTCTGACTTCTTCCAGACCGCCGAGGGGCGAAACTGGCTGGGCGAGTTGGCGATGCTCGTGGGAGCGGAGAACCAACCCAATGACGTGCGAGCCTTCCTCGATCGGTTCGCTGGTGAGTCATCGAACCCGAGCCTGGCCCGCATCGCGGTCCTCGGACTCGGCCGAGGGCTTCAGCGCTCGGGTGGCTCGCTACGTGCCGTGCTCAACGGGCCCGCCGCCAAGCGAATCGCCCCCATGTTCACCAAGGCCGCGGAGGTCGCCGTGGGGGATGGCAACCCGAACGCTCGGGTCGACGCGATCGGTCTGCTCGCCCTGGGATCGACCGACGACGCCCTCAAGGTCCTTCCCGACCTGCTCGACGCCCGGCAACCCGCCAGCGTTCAACTCGCCGTCATCCAGACCCTCGCCGCGCATGCGGACAAGCGGGTTGGTCCCTCGATCGTCTCGCACTGGAAGGCGATGAGTCCCTCGGTGCGCAGAGAGGCGGCCGAGGCCCTGTTCACTCGCCCCGATCGAGTGGTGGCCTTGCTGGATGGGATCGAGTCGAAAACGATCACCGCCTCCGAGATCGACCCCGCCCGCCGGCAAGGGCTTTTGAAGTCGCGCGACAACGCCCTCAGAGCCCGCGCCGAGGCCATCTTCTCCAAGGAGGCTCGCCCCGACCGAGGCGCGGTGATCAACAGGTTCCGCAAGGCGCTCGAGTTGACCGGTGATGCCGCCAAGGGGAAGCAGGTCTTCACCAAGGTTTGCGCGACCTGCCACCGGGCGGAGGGTCAAGGAACCCAGGTGGGGCCTGACCTCGCGACCGTTACCGGTCGTTCCCCCGAGGATCTGTTGATCCACATCCTCGACCCGAACCGGGAAGTGGCGACCAACTACCTGAACTACATGGTGTTGACCGCCGATGGCCGTTCCCTCTCCGGCCTGATCGCCGAAGAGACCGCGGGCGCGGTAACCTTGAAGCGGGCCGAAGGCGCGGCGGATGTCGTGGCGCGCAACCAAATCGAGGAGATCGCCTCCACGGGCCTCTCTCTGATGCCGGAGGGCCTGGAAGAAGGGCTGGACCCCCAGGCCTTCGCCGACCTGATCGCCTATATCCGAGGCATTCAGGGGAACCCCAGCGCCGCCGCCGCCGCACCCGCCGCGAAGTGATTGCCCCAAAGAGTCGAGGCGTGCATCGCTCGACTCGGGGAAACTGGCTAACCAAAGCCCGCCTCAATTCACCCTCGAGAGGGAGTTGGGGGGGGCTTTTTTTTGTTTACGGTAGGATTTTCGACGGTGTGCTCGTCGGGTTAGCCGAGAGATATTTTATTCGTATTGAGACATAACTATCTTTAATAGTCTCCGGTTGTCCGACCGCTTGTCAAGTTGTCGGAGTCGGAGACGCGACCTGGGACGACTCCGCAAGCCCTACTCGGCGGCGTTCAAGTCGAAGTTCCCCTTTGAGGACGCCAGGATAAGACAAGACGTTCAACGAGCTGGCCAGGCAAATCCAGATCCGCTCCGGATGGAACAGCCGGTGGAAGTAGCAGATGTTGGACGGACGGGCTGGAGGCTGCTGAATTCCCTCGACGGCCGCTTCCGCCTGGAAGCGTTGGCGGCCACTCTGAAGGGGGAACGTTTCGAAAAAATCAACACCGACCAAGGCTCACAATTCACCGCGCGGGCCTTCACGAGGAGGCTGGAAGAGGCGGATGTGGTGATCAGCATGCATGACTGGGTTCGGGAGTTGGACAACGTGTTTGGGGAACGGCCGTGGCGGTCACTAAAGTAGGAAAATGTAGATTTTAGAGTGAGTAGAAACATTGAAAAATGGAGGAGGGCTTTACACGCTGGTTTGCGTTTTACAACCGCGATCGATCGCATCAAGGTCTGGTAACCGCCCGCCGGACAAAGTCCACGGTGCCGGTCAACCGGTTCGGACTGAAGAGGAAAGTGGAAAGCGAAGCATTGCTTAAATCTTGGGTCGAGTGGTCTGGACGATGGACACGACTTCAGTTTTTTTTGATTGACGTTCGCTGTCCACGTTCTTAAGAATGAGTGAGGAAAGAGCTCTAAGCGGATGTGAATTTTTTTTTGTTTATCAAGAATGCCCGCTTTCGTTTTATTGAATGGATCAATTATCAAAACCAACTCCAAACCTCACGACACAATTGACTTGATTGAGTGCTTGCAGACATTTTTTCTGCACCTTGAAATGATCCGCCTATGTTGAAAGCAATGAATTGTATGGGTTAGTGAATATATATAAATGTGAGTAGTTAAACTTGGAAATGATAAAATGAGTTGTCTCGAAAGGTTGAGGCGAATTCAACCATTTAGAGTAATTCACGCTTGATTTACGCCCGGTTGCATCTTCGATTAGTGAAGTGGGTATTGCCCACTGTGGCAAGGCCGGTGGCAGGAGGAAGGCGACAATGCCTAGAAACCAGGAGATCTTTGGAAGATGCGGCCCTGAATGCGATTCGGGGAGCGGTGCCCTCCCTCTCAAAGCTGGGCATCATGGAAGGGTAAATCGCTCAAAGTCAAAAGAGCGGTTTTTATGATATTAGGGATGCTTGTAATTGGCTGCGATGCCACCGTGGATGCTCCAAGACAGACTCCACGAACTCCGCGTACGCTTATAGAATCCCATGACTTTGGCGTGCTTATTGGAGACGGACATAAGGCTATTGAGCATGTGTTCAATTTTAAAAATACAGAAATACAAATGGATGTTGAGCCCAGTACCAATGAAAGTGAGGGTTTCTGAGCCATTGCGGATCTTGCCTCTTGAGCCAGCACGTCGAAGCCTTGTGTCACGGGATGTTGTGGCAGTGACTCAACAAATCGAAATTGAATTAGCCAACACGGATGAAATAGGGCACAAGAGCGGTGAATTTGTGGTTACGTGTGGAGATGGAGCTTCGATAAACGAAACGATTGGTTGGGACGTGCTGAAACCGATTCAAATTAGTCCTTCAGGGACAACACTTGATTCTGAGGATGGTGCCGCGACGAGGACGATCCGTGTCGAATCGCATAAGTTCCCGTTCCGAATCTTGGAGATTTCAAGTCCCCTAAGAGTGAAGACTGACCTAAAATTACCGACAAATGCGGATCTACATCATGTGGTGACCTTGCGTCTAGAAAATTCCAAAGAGATGACTCGTGTCGCCTCCGTTCTGTTGAAAACGGATCACCCATCGCAGAGCGAAGTCATGCTAAGCGTGTTCATTCTTGGTCAAGACCTGGAGGGTGACAAATGATGTTGCAACAAGCTCCGTTGAAGAAGTTTGAACGAATTGGCTTTACCGTGATCGAATTGCTTGTATGCATTGGCATTATTTTCCTTCTCGGAGCGCTACTGCTTCCCGCGGTCCAATCCGCGAGAGAAGCAGCGAGAAGAAGCCAGTGTGCGCAGAATCTGAGGCAAATTGGAATTGGAATTGAAAATTATGTGAGTTTGAATCGAACCTATCCTATTACGAATGCGAGTTACCGGACTGGAGCCGACAGACGCACGCTTGTTCCAGTAAAGTTCTCGGCGCAGTCCCGTCTTCTGCCCTTTCTTGATGCGATTTCAATTTTCAATTGCATCAATTTTTCGATACCTTCTCGTCCGCTGGAAATGGTTGGAAGGCGATCGCCAGTGGTACCAGAACCAAGCACATTGCAAAATCGGACTGCATATGTGACGGGATTGGCGGTTTTTATTTGTCCAAGTGATCCAGGCGCGTTCGAAGTCGCGGGATGTAATTATCGCGGTAACACGGGAGTCGGTCCCCATGTACGCCCGAATGCTCTTCATCCCGACTCAGGCAATGGACTCTTTCCCGAGGTTGGAATCATTCGGCCCGCGTCGGTGCCCGATGGCCTGTCTCACACGGCTTCATTTTCCGAGCGGATTCGGGGATCGGGGAGTTCGTCTGATGCAACCCCCGATCAAGACGCCTTTTCCTTGGGCAACGGACTGGTGATGTATACAGCAGATTATTCACTGGTGGCATGCCGTTTATCCGCGACTACGCTGGCGGCCCCATTCGTTCACAGTGGACGTTGGTGGTTTTGGACCGGCCGAGAACGGACCTTATACAACCATGCGCAAACTCCGAATGGGGAAATCCCTGATTGTTTCTTGAACAATGGAATTACGGCGTTGGGCATGGCAACAGTTCGGAGCTATCATTACGGAGGCGTGAATGTCTTGATGGCTGATGGAACGGTGCGGTTTCAAAGCGAAACGATTGGACTTCCCATATGGAGAGCACTCGGGACTCGTAACGGTGGTGAACTCGTGGATTGAGAGTTCGCATTGACGCGGAGATTTAGTTTCAATTCATCATGCCTAGTGGACAGTCTGTCTCAAGTGAGTGGCAGGGCATAAAGAGCGGATTGTCGGCTAAATCCTGAAATCGATTAGATTCAGATCGGCAACTCAATATAGGAGACCCACTAGGTCACTTGAATCCCATAACTTTTAGTGAATGAGTCCAGTTTTGGCTTTGGGGCTTGTTGTGCCGACAACCCCACCCCAGGAAGCAGATGGATTTGGGCGGTGTATGAACGCGAGATGACGCGGATGATGAATCGAGCATGTGACGGCGGTTGCCCTGGCAAGGGCAGTGTCCCGGAGGCCGGGAGCACAAGTCGCGTGAGACACATAGTCTTATGCCGTCGCCCTTAACAGGATGCCTTCTTCATGAGCCGGTCTCTCGCTATGTCGTCGTCCATGATAACAAGTCTCGTCGATCTGAGGCGGAGCCTCGTTAGTCTGTTCCCGCCTTGCATTTCTCCACCTTATTGCCATGAGGAGTACGAATCATGCGATTTTCAAGACTGATCAGTGGGCTACTCGTTGTGCTTTTGGTTGCGGTGTCACCTGGGTTTGGCCTCGGACGAGCTTTGTTCAGAACCCCTCTCACTGAACAAGAACTGAGTTCCATGTGGGGAGCTGATCCGGATTGCATGGTCAGTGTGGATGAGAGTGAAAACTGTGATAGTAAGAAGGCGGATGAGGACGGCGGAGTTCCATGCTCTGGATGTAAAGCGGGGCAAGATATGAATCTCTGCTATTGTTGCCAGGGATCTTCTTAAACAATGATTTTTGACTGTATGTATGAAGATCTTGATCCCGGGGTGGATCCAGATCACATGCATAACATGGATTGCGGTTCATACGAACTCGGGATATGTAAGAGTATCGGCGGTGTCTGGCAATGCGCTGAGAAAACACCTATTAATCCGACTGTCGACAAGTGTGGCACAATAACAGAGTATTGGAATCAGACAATGTAATGTTGAGGTACTCGGTCGAAGGCGTTATAGAAAATTCGACATGAGTTCATGAAATGGATATCGCATGTTTATGGATGGGTTTGGTGAAATTCGACGACTTGCGCCAGCCCAATCCGTACTGTCCCACAGTGGATCTTGCAACCTCTTTGGATGATCCACGGAGGTGATCGAGGGCGGAGACGCGGCGATTTGGACAGGATTAGACTGTCATCGATTTCCAAGATTTTGAGGACCCACGCTCTCCGATCAATCGGAATCGTCCGCTGGACGCTGTCTTGGTGATTGCTGTTATCACCATCCTGGCCGGGGCCTTACAGGATGTCTTGAAGTTAGCATTTCGGCAGCTTTTGCGGGTGTTCCATGAGATTGTTATCCTTGCTTCTCTCCGGCAGGCTGAACCGAGATATTCGAACTGCTCTTTGGGTCATGCTCGTGGACGGCAAAAATGCGTTTCTAGAGCGTGTTACGAACTTTTCGCCTGGAATTCCCGGTTTTTCGGGGAATTGATGTTTCGCGAAGGCCGATTTCGCCACTGTTAGGACGCGTGAAGCCCGGAAACCAAGGGAGTTGAGTTCGTATCACGCTCTAGACGTCCTGTTAAGAAGTGTCGAATTGTCAAATTTTGAAGTGATCCACAACTTACGGAGGGAGTTGGAACATGATAATTTGCAGTCAGTGGATCGTGCAACTGGCAGTCCTCGCCGTCGGGCCCGCGGTTGAGTTGGAAGAACTTCGGAATGTTATGGAGAGCATGCAGCAAAAAATGAGTGATGTTGAGTGTGTCTATGAAGGCGCTGCGGATGTTGGCTCGCCGTGGGAAAAAGAGTCGGCTCCGGCGGATCGAATCACGTTTCAAGGTGTCTTTGCATGGAGGATGGATGGGTTTGCCTATAGTGATCTGTACGTGCGAAACAATGATCCCGCTGATCTCTTTCCAATGAGTCGCCGGGTAACTGTTCTGCGGGATCACTTCAAGGTGGAGGAATTGAAGTTTCAACCGGATCGAGGTAAACCATCCGAATTGCATCGGAAGACTGCGGGTGGTTTGCCGAGCCTCTTCGAGAAATACTCGGCTTTTCGATTTTTTTTGACCCCAGCTTTGCTGGAATACCTCCGGGACACGGGTGGAATTCGGACCGAGAATCACTTCCGCTATGAATTTAAGAGATGGGAAATTCTGAATGGACAGAAATGCCTGATGATTAGTTTTATAAAGGATTCCCAGAATGGAGGAATGTCAGTTGAATATTCGTTTTGGATTGATTTGGCAAGAGGAGGAAGTGTTGTTAAGTATGAATTTCGGATGGATGGAGAACTGTGGGCGTCTGTAAGTAATGTGCATATTAAAGAGATTGCCACGGAGGATGGTCGGAAGCACTGGTTCCCCGTTTCAGGAACGTACGAATCCTTCTTGGTCAAAATAGACCGACAGACGAAGAAACCGATCGTCGCCGATAGTCCGTTAATGAGGGAATCTTACACGCTTGTTGCGGGGACACTGCGAATCAATCAAGGATTGTCAAAGGAACGCTTCTCCCTTAAATGGTCCGGGACAGTGCGGGACGCTCATTTGCAGACAGCAATGCGTGACTACGATGCGATGTACAAGCAATCGCGTGGAGGCGGTAAACGGTCGGTTGAGAGTGCCATTGCGTTAGCGGATCGGCAGGTAACTTTATTGAGCGCCTCGGCCCCTTCACGAGAGAATTGGTTTGTGACAAACTTGAGTTCAATTGTGTTGGTGGTTTTCGGCCTCACCGCAATCGGCGGGGCTTTGAAGATTTGGCGGTATCAACGATGAGCGTTACGAGATTTACCTACAGGTATGATTCCTTAATGTTGTGCTCGGTGTTATTGTTTGCGATTGGATGTGACGGGTCGGATGAGATTGTGGCGAGTTTGGAGCCGACGACTCGGAAGCATTCTTCGATGTCGTGTGGGCCGGTCGCGCTCACCACGCTGTTGCATCTCGAAGGCCGTCGTGTCGCGTCGAACAGCGTGAATGCGCAGTTTCCGGATCGGCCGCGTCATTCCATGGCGGAATTGCGACAAGTGGCTCATCGCTTTGGGATGGAACTCCGAGGTGTCCGCCTTGACGAATCCAACTGGCCTCTTGATCGTCCCGCCCTTGTGCTTTTCGAGCGGAGAGGCTCGGGACATTTCGCGATCCTCCGTTCGGTTGGCCATTCCAACAAACTGGCTCAGGTTATCGACCCGAATCATGAGGTGAGTGTTCTCGATGTCGAACGGATATTCGCGTCTCCATCCTGGACAGGCGCGGCACTTATACCGACTCGTCCTCGGGATCTTCAGGCACGATACATTTTTGCCCTATGTATCGGCCTCATTCTCCTAATGGCCCTATCCGTGATAAAAGGACGAGGAAGAGTGATCGGGAATCGAGATACGTTAACGTAAGAATTTACGAAAAATGGGGAGATGAACAAAATAAGATTGTTCCTTGGATGGCCGAGCTACCTGTTTTAACTGACCGTCGCCGATTTTGAGGCGAATCGCCTAGAAACCGTCGAGCGAGTCCGGAACGCGGCCGGCTCGGCGACTTTCCGAGCCAGGTAATCAGATGATGAGATGCATGGGTGATGTCGCGGCATGCTCCCGTCAACCTTAATTCACCTCCCTCTGAGTACCGTGGATCTCGGTCGTATCGTTGGATCATGTTACCATTCCGGCAGCCATCCCCAGAAATTGTGACGGTGACGTTCTAGCTGGCTGGAAGCAATTGGGTTGTTCCGCGCGAAGCGGCGATTCTCTTTCTCCATTGCCAACGGGTTGGATCGATTCACGCTCATGACGCCGATGACTTGATCGTTTTTGGTGAGGAAATGTTTGTGGTCTTTTATTGGTTTCCATTGGCTCGCTCTCGTCGCGCAAGGTGGAACGAAGAGTTTTTCATGCTGGTCACACCTGTAGGGACATTGTTCATGGCGTTTTCGTGAACGGTCTACTACACTGATCGTGCGTGGGACACGCTGGAGAGTCGGTGTGTTCTGGACTCTTTGATCACACCGTGGGAGTCGAAAAAATTACTCGACTCTATCCGGCTGAACGACAACAGGGCGTGGGGTGTCGTATGGAGACCTTTCCGTGGTTTTGGGTGTGTGATTCGCGATTCCGTCCGAAGTTCTCGGTTCTGACTCTGGCATTGCTACTTGGGTGGCTCTCTGCCGAGGCCCGGGCCGCGACGCCGGACCGGCCTAACGTCGTGTATATCCTGGCTGACGACCTTGGCTATGGCGACTTGAGGTGCTTGAACCCGGAAGGAAAGATCCTCACGCCTCATCTCGATCGGCTCGCTTCGCGGGGGATGCGGTTTACCGACGCCCACTCGGGCTCGGCCGTTTGCACACCCACGCGCTATGGGATTCTCACAGGTCGATACGCCTGGCGTTCGAGACTCAAAAAGGGGGTGCTCGGAGGAATCTCCCCCGCCCTCATCGAGTCGGAGCGATTAACCGTCGCCTCCCTTTTGAAGAAGCAGGGGTATCGAACCGCCTGCGTGGGCAAGTGGCACCTTGGTCTGGACTGGGCCAAGAACAAGGAGATCGAGATTGGCGACGTGGTCGAGCCCAAGAACAAGATGGATGCGATCGACTACGCCCGGCCCATCACTCAAGGCCCCCTCAACCTCGGCTTCGACTCGTTCTTCGGAATCACCGCTTCGCTGGATATGTGGCCCTATGCTTATATTCGCGACGATCGCACCGTGGGCTTGCCCACCGTAACGAAGACGATCGTGCGGACTGGCCCCGCCACCCCTGACTTCGAGGCGGTCGAGGTTCTTCCCAGGTTGACGGACGAGGCGGTCAACGTTGTGGAAGGATATGGGAAAGAGCCCGATAAGGGCCCGTTCTTCCTGTATTTCCCGCTCCCGGCGCCTCATGCGCCCGTGGTGCCGGACAAGACGTTCCAGGGGAAGAGTGGGATCGCCCCCTACGCTGATTTCGTGATGCAGGTCGATGCCACGGTCGGCCGGATCGTCGAGGCCCTGGAACGCTCGGGACAGGCCGATACAACCTTGCTCATCTTTACCAGTGACAATGGGTGTTCGCCCACGGCCGACTTTCCCACGTTGGCCCGTCACGGACATAACCCGAACGGGCGGTTCCGAGGCCACAAGGCCGACATCTTCGAAGGGGGGCACCGCGTCCCGTTCCTGGCGGTCTGGCCAGGGAAGATTCAGCCCGGTTCGACCTGCGATGATACCATCTGCCTGACCGACCTCATGGCCACCTGCGCAGAGATTGTGGGGCAACCCTTGCCGCCGAATGCGGGGGAGGACAGCGTGAGCCTGCTCCCCGACTTCCTCGGAACGGCCAAGGGGCCGATACGTGAGGCCACCGTTCACCACTCGATCAATGGTTCGTTCGGGATCCGTCAGGGCCCCTGGAAGCTCGCGCTCTGTCCGGACTCAGGAGGATGGAGCTCACCGAGACCCGGCCGGAACGAGGCCAAGGGGCTACCCTCAACCCAGCTCTTTAACCTCGACGACGACCTGGGAGAGCAGCGAAACGTCCAGGCCGAACACCCGGAGGTGGTTGCCCGTCTCACCGCGCTTCTTGAACGCTACATCTCCGAGGGAAGGAGCACCCCGGGGCCTGCTCAACACAATCAAGGCAAGGTGGATCTTCACCCAAAGACCAGCAATTAACGGAAGATTCTAATGACGTTGCGAGCTAAGCGTCATCGATTGTCTTCACCTGGGAGCGCGGGCGTCCCGCCCGCATTTCCATGATAAGGCCGATGCGCTCCGAATTCTGCTCAACCCGGACCCCTTTCTCGCAAACGTGAATGCCTTACTCCATGCCCATGCCCCGAAATGCGGGCGGGACGCCCGCGCTCCCAGGAAAAAAAGCGATCCGAACGCACTACGGCTATCACCAACCACTAGCCCGTCCCTGGGAGCGCGGGCGTCCCGCCCGCAATGGTCTTTTCCCTGGGAGCGCGGGCGTCCCGCCCGCAATGGTCTTTTCCCTGGGAGCGCGGGCGTCCCGCCCGCAATGGTCTTTTCCCTGGGAGCGCGGGCGTCCCGCCCGCAATTTTCGGTGTTGATAGCAAAGATAGGCATTGTCCTGAATCCTCGGTATCTCAAACCAGGGTCCAAAAAGCTTGCAACTGATCATGACATCGAATCAATAGAGAGTACGGTTGGAAGGCGTTCGGCCGAATGCGCTGAAAGCTGGTACAAGACACTTCAGGAAGCGGATGGAGGGGGTTGCGATGCGCGGAGCTCGGTTGGTTGGTGGAGGAGCAGGTCGCGTTGGCTTGCTCGTAGGCTGGATGTTGCTGCTGGGGCTCTCCGGTGTGGCTGTCGCCAAACCGCCTCATGTGGTCATGATCATCTCGGACGACCAGGCCTATGGCGATTTCTCGTTCATGGGGCATCCTCATATCAAGACGCCGCACATTGACCGCCTTGCGCGGCAGTCTCTGCTGTTTCGGCGTGGGCACGTCCCTTCCAGCCTCTGTTCCCCGAGCCTGGCGTCGATCTTGACCGGCTTGTATCCGCACCAGCACAAGGTGACGAGCAATGACCCCCCCTTGCCTGAAGGGAAGACCCGCCCGCAGGCTTCGCGCATGCCGGAATATCGCGCGGCACGCCAGAAGCTGATCGCGAATTTCGACCAATCGCCGAGCCTGCCCAGGCTGCTCGCAACCCAGAATTACGAGAGTTTCCAGGCGGGCAAGTGGTGGGGAGGTCACTATCGCCACGGCGGATTTACCCAAGGGATGACCCTGGGAGATCCGGACCGTGGCGGTCGGCATGGGGATGACGGATTACGGATCGGCCGGAAGGGAATGACCGAGGTCTTCCAGTTCATCGATAAGACGGTTGCGGACGACGAGCGGTTCTTCCTCTGGTATGCGCCCATGATGCCGCATTCGCCGCACACGCCGCCGGAACGTCTTTTGAACAAGTACAAGGATGTTGCGCCAACCCTTCAATTCGCCAAGTACTGGGCGATGTGCGAATGGTTTGATGAGACCTGCGGACAACTTCTCGGGCACCTTGATGAGAAGGGGATCGCGGAGGAGACCTTAGTTGTGTTCCTCTGTGACAACGGTTGGATTCAAGATCCGGACGTGGATCGTTACGCCCCGCGCTCGAAGCAGTCGCAGTACGAAGGAGGGCTACGCACGCCGATCATGGTTCGCTGGCCGGGTCATGTCGAGCCGAATGACTCCGATCACCTCGCTCTCTCGATCGACCTGGCACCGACGATCCTCAAGGCGGTCGGGCTCGAGCCGACCGCGGAGATGCAAGGGATCAACCTGCTCGACGCGAGCGCGGTGGAAGGGCGAAAGGCGATCTTCGGCGAGATCTTCAGACATGACGCGGTCGACCTCGACGTTCCCGCCAGCAGCTTGCGGGCTCGCTGGATGATCGAAGGCTCCTGGAAATTGATCCTGCCAACCCCCTTGAATGCGCCCGACACCGCCACGGAGCTTTACAACCTGGTTGACGACCCGGGCGAGACCAAGAACCTGGCGGATCGCGAGAAGGAGACCGTGGAGCGACTCAAGGCCAAGGTGGATGCCTGGTGGGCGGCAAAAATGCCTTGATTCTGCATGTGCGGGGTTTGATTGATATGAGAATGACGAAATTCTAACAGTTGGATATCTGCTTTCGGGCTCTGGCCTGGAGGTTTGGAGGGGAGAAATCTTATGACTGCGCGACCCGGTTCGAGTTGGGTCCAGAGGTTAGCTGGGCTGTTGATTCTGCTAGCCCCTTGCGTGGTGGGCCAGGGAGCGGAACGGCCGAACATCCTCTGGCTGGTCGGTGAAGACTTTGGCCCGCACCTGGGGTGCTATGGAACCGAGCAAGTCTGGACCCCCAACATCGACCGGCTCGCCGCCGAAGGCGTCCGGTACACCCGTGCTTACACCACGGCACCGGTCTGTTCGGTCAGCCGCTCGGCGTTCATGACCGGGATGTACCAGACGACCATCGGCGCCCACAACCATCGGTCGCATCGGGACGATGGGTATCGCCTCCCCGATGGCGTCCGCACCGCCCCTGACTGGTTTCGCGACGCTGGGTATTTCACGGCCAACGTTCGGACCTTTCCACCGTCTGCCAACGTCAAAGGGACAGGTAAGACCGACTGGAACTTTAACGTGAAGGGCCCCTTGTTCGACTCGGATCGCTGGGACGAACTCAAGTCGCATCAACCCTTTTTGGCGCAGGTCAATTTTAAGGAAACACACCGGGCCTTCGTCTCTCCCCGCCGCGCCGACCCCGCCAAGGTGGTCATCCCCCCCTACTACCCCGACCATCCCATCACCCGCGAGGATTATGCCAAGTATCTCGACGCCGCCTCCGAGCTAGACGAGAAGGTGGGTCGTGTCCTCAAGCAACTCGACGACGATGGCCTGGCCGATCGAACCATCGTGATCTTCCAGTCCGACCATGGCGAGGCCCACGTGCGCGGGAAGCAGTTCTGCTATGAGGAAGGATTGCACATTCCTTTAATCATTCGCTGGCCCAAGGCCCTCCCCGCCCCTGCCCTCTATCGAGCCGGACTGGTGGAAGATCGGCTGGTCGCGTCGATCGACCTGCTCCCCACCTTGCTGGACGTGGCCGCGGGGAAGTCCAAGCCTGCCGGCATGCAGGGGGAGGTGTTCCTGGGGGCTCATGCCGATGCGCCCAGGCCTTATGTGTTCGGGGCCCGTGACCGTTGCGATGAGACGGTGTTTCGATTCCGCACGGTGCGTGACGACCGCTATCGATATATTCGCAACTTCATGCCCGAACGCCCCTTCCTCCAGGCGAACGACTACAAGGAACGCTCCTACCCCGTCTGGAACTTGATCAAGGAACTCGCGAAACAAGGGAAGCTAACTCCCGAGCAGGCGGTGCTGGCCGCTCCGACGATGCCTCCCGAGGAACTGTACGACTTGAAGAACGACCCCTATGAAATCCGCAACCTCGCGGAGTCGAACAACCCAGAGGATCAAGAGGTTTTGAAGCGACTTCGTTCGGTGGTGGAGCGCTGGATCGAGGAGACGAACGACCAGGGGCGGACGCCGGAACCGCCGGAGGTCGCCGCGGCTGAAGGGGCAACGCGACCCCGGACGAAACCGGCCGCGGCGAAGAAGGCGAAACGCCCCATTCCCTGAAAGGGTGTACGATAAGCCATAGTCACTTGGTTTCAAGACGTCGGAGCATCAGATGAGTCATAGCGATATAGATCAGAGCTTCGCTCGACTCCGGCTGGCGCTCATAGTCCTTGCTCAGC
>Ga0182745_1001456_pt1 | contig 22681 bp, 24 predicted proteins | sample eDN3rd30CKraftBY_FD_128523 | JGI IMG/M metagenome (GOLD analysis project Ga0182745, IMG submission 128523) | Enriched backyard soil microbial communities from Emeryville, California, USA - eDNA 3rd pass 30_C Kraft BY (version 2) (version 2) | ecosystem: Environmental > Terrestrial > Soil >...
GCGGCGATCTGCTCCGGGCCGGTGGCCGTGATGACGACGGTAACGGAAAGGTATTTATCGTTGCTGCTGGCGCGCAGTGCCACGCGGGCGGCATCGAAGCCGGCGTCGTGGCGGCGCACGATCTCCACCACCATGTGGGTGAAATCCGGCGCGTTGAGCCCCACGACCTTGATCGGGTAGTCGCAGGGGTATTCCAGGCGCGGCGCTTCGGGCTCGCTCATCAGCGCGCTCAGCTGCTGAACAGCGACAGGAAGAACAGGTGCAGCCAGTCCATCAGGCGCTTGAAGAGTCCGCCGCGCTCGACGTCCTGCATGGCCACCACCGGGCCCTCGTAATACACCTGATCGCCAAGGCTCACCTTCACGCTGCCCATCACCTGACCGGCGCTGATCGGCGCCTTGATGCCTTCGTCGACCGTCACTTCGGTAACCAGATTGCCGGCCTGGCCGCGCTGGATGGTGCGCTCCAGCGGCTCGACCACGCCCACGTCCACGGTATCGGATTTACCCGACCAGATTCTGGCGGAGCCAAGCACTGCATTGCCGCCGAAAATCTGGTGGGTTTCGAAGAAGCGGAAGCCATAGGTGAGCAGCTTCTGGGTTTCCTGCGCGCGGGCGTTGGTGGAATCGGTGCCCATCACCACCGTGATCAGACGCATGTCGTCACGCACCGCCGAGGCCACCAGGCAGTAGCCGGCTTCGTCGGTGTGGCCGGTTTTCATGCCGTCCACGTTGCGGTCGTTGAACAGCAGCGTGTTGCGGTTCGGCTGCCGGATGTTGTTGTAGGTGAATTCGCGCTCGCTGTACATCTTGTACGCATCGGGGAAACGGGTGATCACCGCCCGCGCCAGCAGCGCCAGGTCGCGCGCCGAAGCCAGGTGGCTGGGATCGGGCAATCCCGAAGCATTGACGAAGTGGGTGCTGGTCATGCCCAGCAGCTGCGCGTGCTGGTTCATCATGTCGGCAAAGGCGTCTTCGCTGCCGGCGATATGCTCGGCCAGCGCGATGCTGGAATCATTGCCAGACTGGATGATGATGCCGCGCAGGATGTCTTCCAGGCGCACCTTGGTGCCTTCCTGGATGAACATCTTGGACCCTTCCGCCTGCCAGGCCTTGACGCTGACGAACACTTCGTCATCGAGCGAAATGTTGCCCGCGGCCAGTTCGTTGTCGGCCACGTAGGTGGTCATGATCTTGGTGAGGCTGGCGGGCGGCAACGCCGTGTCGGCGTTTTCCTCCACCAGTACTTCGCCGGTGGCGGCGTCTATCAGAATGTAGCTGGTGGCGTTGATCTGCGGCGCGCGCGGCACCACCTGCGGCAGGGCGGCGTCGTCCTGCGCCAGCGCAATGGGGCCGGCAAACAGTTGCGCCGCCAGCGCCAAGAGCAGCAGGCCGTGCCTGAAAGGGGATGGGGTCGTTTGCATCATGTCAGACTCTCATAGTTCCTGGCACCCTAGATGCGTACCCGGAACGGGGTACCCAGGCGGGCGGATTTAACGTTGTCGACCAATTGGTTGGCCTGCGCTTCGTCCAGCAAGGGGCCAACCCTCACCTTGTGCAGTACCGTGCCATTGCTCGCGGTGTCGGTGTGAATGAAGACCTCCAGCGGCGTCATGCCTTGCATGCGCGCCACCAGGCCCTGGGCGCTGTCCAGATTGGCGAACGCGCCCACCTGCAGATATTCCTGCCCCTCGCCCTGTTCGATCCTGGCCCGTTCATTGGCGAGCGCTTCGACCGTATTGTCCGCTATCACGGGCGCCACGGCCACCGCTGGTGCGGGCGTCGGTATCGGCGCCGGCAGGGCGTCGCGCCCGGGCAGCACCGCTTCCACCCGTACCCGGGCCGTACCACGGTCGGCATAGCCAAGCAGCACCGCGCCGGCATAGGACATGTCGATGACGCGCCCCTGGTGGAACGGCCCGCGGTCGTTCACCCGCGCCAGGATGCTCTTGCCGTTGTCGAGGTTGGTGACGCGCACGTAGCTTGGAATCGGCAGCGAAGTATGCGCGGCCGACACCTGGAACATGTCATAGACCTCGCCATTGGAGGTGAGATGGCCGTGGAACTTGCGGCCGTACCAGGAGGCCAGGCCGGTTTCCGAATAACCGGATTCATCCCGCAGCACGTGGTAGGTGCGGCCATTGACGCTGTAGGGGCTCTTGTTGCCGGCCGCCGTGCGCAGCTCCGGCCGTGGCACCACGTCGTTCACCCGCGACAGATCCAGATATTCCAATGCCCCGGAATCCTGCGCCATCTGATAGCGGCCGCTATTGGTTTGCGGGGTGCTGGCGCGCTGGGGCGCGGAGGCGCAGGCGCCGAGCAGCAGCACCAGCAGCCATGTCAGAGCGCGCGGTCCGATCCGGCGCAGGGCGTGTTCACAGTCGATGAGGTTGGCGGCGCTCATGGCTCAATAGATCGCTAGCTTGGATTTATGGGTATGGATGGACATCAAAATGCCGAAGCCGAGCATCAGGCTCACGATGGAGGTTCCGCCCAGGCTCACCAGCGGCAGCGGCACCCCCACCACCGGCAGAATGCCCGACACCATGCCGATGTTGACGAATACGTACACGAAGAAGGTCAGCGCCAGGCTGCCCGCCAGCAAGCGGCTGAAGGTATCCTGCGCCATGGCGCCGATGTACAGGCAGCGGCCGATGATCGCCAGGTACAGCGTCAGCAGGAACAACACGCCTATCAGGCCGAACTCCTCGGCCAGCACCGCCACGATGAAGTCGGTCTGCCCCTCGGGCAGAAAATCCAGCCGCGACTGCACGCCGTTGAGCCAGCCCTTGCCGTACAGCCCGCCGGCGCCGATCGCGGTTTTCGATTGAATGATGTTCCAGCCGGCGCCGAGCGGTTCGCTCTCCGGATCGAGGAAGGTATGGATGCGCTGCTTCTGGTAATCCTGCAGGTAGAACACCCACAGGGCCGGTATGGCCAACAGGCCCAGCATCACCGCGGAGAACACATGCTTCCAGCGGATGCCGGCCAGCAGAATCACGAACAGTCCCGACCCCACGATCAACAGCGCCGTGCCCAGGTCAGGCTGCATGGCGGTGAGGGCCGCGGGCACGATGATCACCAGCAGCGCCACCGCGATCTGCCAGAAGCGCGGCGGCAGCGAATAGCGCGACAGAAACGCCGCCACGGTGAGCGGCACCACGGTTTTCATGATCTCGGCCGGTTGGAAACGCGGCAGGCCGGGGAAATCCAGCCAGCGCTGGGCGCCCTTGGCGATGTCACCCATCAGCAGTACCAGCACCAGCAGCCCCACGCCGCCGAGGAACAGCCAGGGCGCCGCCAATCTGAACCACCGCAGCTGAATCTGGGCCACCACCAGCATCACCACGAACGCCAGCCCGATGAACACCGCCTGCCGGCGCAGTTCGGTGACGCTGCCGTCGGTGGCGCTGTACAGCACCAAGAGGCCGAAGCCGAGCACCACCACCAGCACGCACAACAGCGGCAGGTCCACGTGCAGGCGGCTCCAGATGCTGCGCTTGCGCCCCAGCCCTGCCCCTACGCTGCTGCCTTGTCGTGAAAAATCCAGAATCAGCGCCACCGTGATGTCAGGGATTGGCCGAGGAAATATAGGAAGGGGCGGTGGTGGGCAGGAACTCCGGTTTGATCTGGTCGCCCTCCATCAGATAGGCATCGATGATCTTGCGGGCAATGGGGCCGCCCAGGCTGCTGCCGCTCTGCCCATGCTCGACGAATACGGCCACCGCGATCTTCGGATCCTCCACCGGGGCGAAGGCGATGAACAGCGCATGGTCGCGATGCTTCTCGATCACGTCCGCGCTCTTGTCGAAATCCGCCGCCATGCCCACCACCTGCGCCGTGCCCGACTTGCCGGCCATACGGTATGGCATGGGGCCCATGTTCACCACGTAGGGATAGGCGGTGCCGTTGTTGCGGTAGCCGCCATTGCCCTTGTGAATCACGTCGGCCATGGCTTCGCCCATGAAGCGCCAGTCGTCGGGATTCTTCAGCAGGATGTCCGGGTTCTTGCTGTGGCGCGCGATGTCGGGGCCTTTGACCCCGATGCGCTTGAGCAGCGCCGGGTCGCGCCATTTGCCGTGGTTGGCGATCAGCATGGTGGCGGTGGCGAGTTGCAGCGGCGTGGCTTCGGTGTAGCCCTGCCCGATCGAGGAATTGAGCGTTTCGCCCGGATACCAGGGCTTACCCATGGTTTCCAGTTTCCACTGCCGGCTCGGCAGCGTGCCGCTGCTTGCCTGCGGCATGTCGACGCTGGTGTTGCGGCCAAAGCCGAACTGGTCCAGGAAGTCGTGCATCGTGTCGATGCTCATGTCGGTGGCCAGATCGAAGAAGTAGACGTCGCAGCTCTGGTAGATGGCCTTGTCCAACGTCACCAGATCATGGCCGCTGCGATTCACCCACCAGGTCCAGTCATGGTAGACGTGGCTGCTGCCATCGATATGGAAATGGCCCGGATCGCGCACCTTGTAGTCGCGCGTGCGGATACCCGTGTCGAGCGCGCCGAGCCCGATGAACGGCTTGATGGTGGAGCCGGGGGAATAACGCGCCAGCGCACGATTGAACAGCGGCGTCCGCACGCGGTCATTGAGCTTGTCATAGTCGGCCTTGCTGATGCCGCCGACGAACAGGTTGGGGTCGAACGAAGGTTTGCTGACCATGGCCAGCACACCGCCGGTGGTGGGGTCCAGCGCCACGATGCCCCCGCGGAAATCGCCGAGCGCATCCATCGCGGCTTTCTGCAGCTTGCTGTCGAGATTGAGCACGATGTCCTGCCCGGGAACCGGGTCGGTGCGGTCGAGCACTTTCATGATCTGCCCGCGCGCGTTTTTCTCCACGGTTTCGTAGCCGACCTTGCCGTGCAGAATGTCCTCGTAATACTTCTCCACGCCCATCTTGCCGATCTGATGGGTGCCGGCGTAGTTGACCGGATCGAGCGTCTTGAGTTCGTCCTCGGAAATCGCCGCCAGATAGCCTACGGCGTGCGCCAGCAACTCGCCTTGCGGATAGTGTCTGACCAGCTCGGCCTGCACCGAGATGCCCGGCAGACGAAATTGATTCACCGCCACGTTGGCGATTTCGTCTTCGGTGAGATTGAAACGCACCGGCACTTCCGAGAACGGTACGGCGCGGCGCTTGAGGCGCGTACGGGTTTTTTCCGCGTCATCCGGCGTGAAGGCGATCAGAGATTGCAGCAGTTCGAAGCTGGCTTCGATGTCGCCCGCCTCTTCCTTCACCAGCATCAAGGTATAGCTTGGCCGGTTCTCGGCCAGCAATACGCCGTTGCGGTCGTAGATCAAACCGCGATTTGGTACGACTGGTTGAATATGGATGCGGTACTGATCCGACTTGGTCGAGTAGTACTCATGTTGCACGACTTGCAGGTAGAACAGACGCGCTATCAAACACCCGATCAGCACGACGACGACACAGGCACCGGCCACCACGCGGGAGAGGAACACCTGTCTCTCCTTATGAGGATCCTTGAGCGTATAACGATCGGTCATCGTTTCATTGTCAGCGCATGTTATTGCGAAGGGGCCACGGCGCTTCGTGGGATATGGACGCTGCCGGCCCACGAAAGTTCCTTTTTGGATAAAAGGCAACCGGGTGGGCTCCGACTTGGCGCAGAGTCTACAAACAAATTTTAGAAAATAACAGTATCTTGCTAATTTTCATGAGAAAAAGCGGATTGTCCACAGCTCGACAAAAACTTCCACGTTCAAGCCCGGTGATAGGGATGGCCTTGCAATAAAGTCCAGACCCGGTACAACTGCTCCGCCAGGATGACGCGCACGATGGGATGGGGAAAGGTGAGCGCCGAGAGCGACCAGCGTGCCTGCGCCTGGGACAGGCACTGGTCGGACAAGCCATCCGGGCCACCCACCACCAGCGCCAGGTCGCGCCCGTCATCGCGCAGGCGTCCCAGCTCACCCGCCAGCGCTTCGGTGCTGAAACTGCGCCCGCGCACGTCGAGCGCCGCCAGGTAATCGTTCTTGTGCACCAGGCGCAGACAGGCGTCGCTCTCGCGCTGACGCGCGGTGGCGGCATCGAGCGTCTTGCCGCGCTGCGCCAGGGGGACTTCCAGCAATTGCAGATCGAACTCGCGCGGCAACCGGCGCCGGTATTCCTCCACTCCCGCCTCGACCCAGGCCGGCATGCGGGTGCCGACGCAGATCAGCCGCAGCTTCACGCCCGCAGGTCTCCCGGCGCCATTTTCCACAGCGATTCAAGATCATAGAGCTTGCGGGTGGCGGCCTGCATGCAGTGGACGATGATGTCGCCCAGATCCAGCAGCACCCATTCGCCCTGCTCCTGGCCTTCCATGCCGCGCACCGCGGCGCCGGCTTCCTTGCAGCGCTTGAGCACCTCGTCGGCCAGCGATTTCACGTGCCGGTTGGAAGTACCCGTGACCACCACCATGCGATCGGCGATGGTGGTGAGCCCGGCGATGTCGAGACTGACGATGTCCTGGCCCTTGAGATCCTCCAGGGCGGCGACCACGAGCGTATTCAATTGTTCCGAATTCAAATGTTCACTCCGTTTTACGATAGGGCACGATAGAGAGATTGCTGTGTCAGATAGTCCGCCACGGCCGCCGGCACCACGTCCGTCAGTGCCTCGCCCCGGGCTGCGCGCGCGCGCACCGCGGTGGAGGACAGATCGGGCGTGGCCAGCTGCGCCAGGTAGAGCAGGCCCGCGCGCTGTTCCCACAGCGCGGCGGCGTCACCCACCCGATGCTGGCGGCAGAACGCCGCAAGCGCCGGGTCCAGCGCCTGCGCGTCCAGGCTGAATCCCGGGCGCGTACAGACGATCAGGTGCGCCAGGGTGGTCAGCTCCGTCCAGCGGCGCCAGGTGGGAAGATTGAGAAAGGCGTCCATGCCCACGATCAAATATAGCCCCGCCTCCGGCAGTTCGCCGCGCAAGGCCTGCAGGGTATCGTAAGTCCAGGAAGGTGCGGGGCTTTGCACTTCACGGCGGTCCACCTGCAGCCAGGGGAATGGCGCCGCAGCCAGTTCCAGCATGGCGCAGCGCTGGGCGCCGCTGGCGCGGGCGGAGTCGCGATGCACCGGCACGCCGCAGGGCACCAGCCGCACGCTGTCCAGCTGCAACAGATCGCGCAGCTGACGCGCCGCCTCCAGATGCCCCCGATGCACCGGATCGAACATGCCGCCCATCACCCCCACCCGCCCGCGCGGAATGGACGCGGGCTCGCGCTCAGCGGCGGATATGGCCGTCTCCCAGCACCACGTACTTCTGCGAGGTAAGCCCTTCCAGGCCCACCGGGCCGCGCGCGTGGAACTTGTCCGTGGAAATGCCGATTTCCGCGCCGAGGCCGTATTCGAAACCGTCGGCGAAACGGGTGGAGGCGTTGATCATCACCGAACTCGAATCCACTTCGCGCAAAAAGCGCCGGCCGCGCGTGTAATTTTCGGTAACGATGCTGTCGGTATGCTGCGAGCCATATTCATTGATGTGCGTTATGGCGGCATCGAGGCCGTCGACCACCTTGATCGACACGATCGGCCCCAGGTACTCGGTGCGCCAATCCTCTTCGGTGGCTTCCAGGGCATCGGGCAGGATGGCACGGGTGCGCTCGCAGCCGCGCAGTTCCACGCCGGCCTTGCGCAGGCCCTGGGCAAGCGGCGGCAGGATACGTTCCGCTTCGGCCTGGGCCACCAGCAGCGTTTCCATGGCGTTGCACACGCCGTAGCGGTGCGTCTTGGCGTTCATCACGATATTGAAGGCCTTGGCGGGATCGGCGCTCTCGTCCACGTAGACGTGGCAGATGCCGTCCAGATGCTTGATCACCGGCACACGGGCATCGCGGCTGATGCGCTCGATCAGGCCCTTGCCGCCGCGGGGGACGATCACGTCCACGAATTCCGGCATCGCGATCAACTCGCCCACCGCGGCGCGGTCGACGGTTTCCACCACCTGCACCGCGGTTTCCGGCAGGGAGGCTTCGCGCAGGCCCTGCTGGATGCAGCGGGCGATGGCCTGGTTGGAATGGATCGCCTCGGAACCGCCGCGCAAAATGGTGGCATTGCCGGATTTCAGGCACAGGCTGGCGGCCTCGACGGTCACGTTGGGCCGCGATTCATAGATGATGCCGATCACGCCGAGCGGCACCCGCATGCGTCCCACCTGGATGCCGCTGGGCAGGTAGCGCATGTCACTCACCTCGCCGATCGGGTCGGCCAGCGTGGCCACCTGGGTCAATCCTTCCAGCATGCCGTCGATGCGCGCCGGGGTCAGTTCGAGACGATCAAGCATGGCCGGCGCCAGCCCTTTGTCGCGGCCCGCCGCCAGGTCCTGGGCATTGGCGTCGCCCAAAGCCGCGCGCGCGCCGTCGATCGCCTGCGCCATGGCCAGGAGCGCCTGGTTCTTGGTGTGGGTGTCGGCGGCGGCAATCAGCCGCGAGGCGGCGCGGGCGCGCTGCCCCAATTGCTGCATGGTGTGTTTGATGTCAGACATGGCGGGGTTCCACATGAACGAGCGGTGGATTATAGCCCGGCGCGGGGGGCGAAATTAAGGGAGCTCCCCCAGAACCGTCATGGTTTCCGATCCCGCCACCAGCGCCAGCTTGCGCGCCCGGCTCAGGCGCTTGATTTTCGCCTCCAGGACGCTGGCGCTGGCACGGTCCGGCGCCTGGGTTTGCCACAGCAGGGTCAAGGGCCCCTTGCCGCGCAGGCTGCGCGCACCGCGCCGGCCACCCTGGTGTTCGCGCAGACGCCGGGCGGGATCGGTGGAAATGCCGGTGTACAGCAGGCCGGCCGCGGTACGCAGCACGTACACATACCACTGAACCGGTTGTTTGACTTCGCTCATCGTACTTCCGTTTTCCCACCCGTCGCCGCCAGCGGCTGCTGGCATTTTGCCACCGGAATCGGTATAACTAGCCCGCCAAATTTTCAGCCCCCGTGGATTGTTCCACGTTCCCCAGGACCCGTCAGTCAGATGTACAAAATCCAGACTTTCAACCAGATTTCCGATAAAGGATTGAGCCGCTTTCCACGCCAGCAGTACCAGGTGGGCGCCGATCAGCAAACTCCCGATGCCATCCTGGTCCGCAGCCACAAGCTGAGCACCGAGCAGGTGACGCCCGAGCTCAAGGCTGTGGCGCGCGCCGGTGCCGGCGTCAACAACATCCCGGTGGAAGAGTACACCAAGCAGGGCGTGGTGGTGTTCAACACGCCCGGCGCCAACGCCAATGCCGTGAAGGAACTGGTGCTGTGCGGCATGCTGCTCGCCTCGCGCGGCGTGTTGCCGGGCATCGAGTGGGCCAGCCACCTCGATCCCACCACCGACTACGCCACGCTCAACAAGATGATGGAAGCCGAAAAATCGCGCTTCAAGGGCGGCGAACTGGCCGGCAAGACCATCGGCGTGGTGGGCCTTGGCGCCATCGGCGCGCTGGTGGCCGAAATCGCGATTCAGCTCGGCATGAAGGTTCTGGGCTACGATCCCGCCATTTCCGTCGACGCCGCCTGGCGCCTGGCCAATCAGGTGGAAAAACAGGAAAACCTCAATTCGCTGATTTCCCGTTCGGATTTCGTGACCCTGCACCTGCCCGTCACCGAATCCACCAAGAACCTGATCGACCGCAAGATCATCAACTACTTCAAGACCGGCGCCGTGCTGCTCAACTACTCGCGCGACGCCATCGTGGACAACGGCGCCCTGCTGGAAGGGCTCAACAACGGCCGCCTGGCCCGCTACGTGACAGACTTTCCCACGCCGGGCCTGATCGGCCATCCGCACACCATCCTGATGCCGCACATCGGCGCCAGCACGGACGAGGCCGAGGACAACTGCGCCATCATGGCGGTGGACCAACTGCGCAACTTCCTCGAGCACGGCAACATCCGCAACTCGGTCAACTTCCCCAATCTCAGCCTCGAGCGCAGCGAGGCGAGCCGCATCGCCATCGTCAACCAGAACGTCCCGGGCATGCTCGGGCAGATTCTGTCGATCCTGGCGGATCGCGACATCAACGTCATCGACATGCTCAACAAAAGTCGTGGCGACATTGCGTACAACCTGATCGACATCGAAACCGCGCCCACTCCCGAAGTGTTGAACGACATCCGCGGCATCGAGCACGTCATCAAAGTGTGGGCCGTGTAGGCCCGGTACCCGGCGGGCGGTAACGCCCGCCCGGCAACGGCCTGCTCCGCCCGCGTCTGCAAGGCGGCAGGCCTTCCTTCCAATTCTTCAGCAGGTTCCTCTATGACTGATCCCGTATACAACTTCGGCGCCGGCCCGGCGATGCTGCCCGTGCCGGTGATGCAGCAGGTACAACGCGACTTCCTCGATTTCCAGGGCACCGGCATGTCCCTGATCGAAATCAGCCACCGCTCCAAGGAATTCGAAGCGCTGCTCAACCGCTGCGACGCGCTGGTGCGCGAAATCGCCAACTTGCCTTCGAACTACCAGATTCTGTACACCCATGGCGGTGCGCAGATGCAGTTCGCCGCCGTGCCGCTGAACCTGCTCGGCCTGAAAAGCGCGCACAAGGCCGTATATACCGAAACCGGCAACTTCTCGCGCCTGGCCAACAAGGAAGCCAGCCGCTACGGCAACATCGTCATCGCCAGCTCCAGCAAGGACACCCAGTACGATCGCATTCCGCCGTTCACGCGCGCGATGGTGGACGATGACGCGTCCTACGCCTTCATCACCAGCAACAACACCATCTACGGCACCCGCTATCACCAGTATCCGGACATGGGCGACATCCCGCTGGTGGTCGATTCCACCTCGGACATCTTCTCCCGCCCGGTAGACTTCAGCAAAACCGGCCTGGTGTTCGCCGGGCTGCAGAAAAACCTGGGCCCCGCCGGCCTGGCGCTGGTGCTGGTGCGCGACGACCTGATCGGCCACGCGCTCGAGCGCACGCCGTCACTGGTGGACTACAAGGTATATGCCGATTCGCATTCGCTGGCCAACACCAACAACACCTTCGCCATCTACATGATGACGCTGGTATTGGAATGGCTGAAGGAACAGGGCGGCGTGGAAGCAATGGAACAGCGCAACGAAGAAAAGGCGCAGACGCTGTACCAGGCCATCGACGGCATCGATTTCTACCACGGCACCGCGCACCCCGAGCACCGCTCGCGCATGAACATCACCTTCACCCTGCCCTCCGACGAACTGACCGCGCAGTTCCTCAAGGAAGCGCAGGCCAATGGCCTGACCGCGCTCAAGGGCCATCGCGTGGTGGGCGGCGTGCGCGCCTCCATCTACAACGCCATGCCGCTGGCCGGCTGCCAGAAACTGGTGGAGTTCATGAAGGAGTTCGCCCGCACCCAGGGCTGAACAAAGCGGAAACAGCAGCGCACGACGGCGGACTCAGTCCCGCTCCGCTCCCAGCGCGCTGCTGACCACCGGCGCACCGCTGCCCGGTTCGCGCAGGGCCTTGCGGCCTTCCTGATCGAGCCAGCGCACCAGGTCGTGCCACATCAGGGCAATCTGGTCGGCGGGTGGCATGATGCCGGCGGAGGGCAGTTCCAGCGTCACCACCGGAATGCGTTTGTTGAGGCCGGCGTAGTTGCCCAACGAACCGGGGTACACGCCCAACTGATGCAGGTACAACTCGCCGATCCGGTCGGGCGCGGCGGCAGGTCCGTCGAAATCCAGCAGATGGTAAGGGGCGTGCACCGACACGATCACGTCCGGCTGGAACCGTTCGATCTGTGCCACCAACCACTGCACTTCAGGCTCGCTCGCCGCTTCTTTGCCGGGATAGCGTCGCGGGTTGCTGCCGGTGCTTCGCTGCCAGTAGGCCACGGCGCTGGCGTTCCAATCCTGTGAAGGGAAATTGCGGTTCAGATCCACGCCGTTGGCGTTCTGCCGCTTGGCGCGGTTGCCGTCCAGCAGGCCATCGGGATTGACCGCGGGCGCGAACAGCCAGTGGAATTCGCCTTCAAGGCCCTGCGCGGCAAACAGGTCCAGCCATTTGAAGATGATCGAGATGGACGAGTATTCGTCGCCGTGAATGCCGCCCATCAGCAGCACCTTGAAATCCGCCCTGTCGTTCTGCGCTTGCGGCAGCTGTTCCTTGACCACCAGGGGACGGCCATTGACGCTGAACCCGCCGCTGTCCACGAACCCATGCCGATGGCAATCCTGCACCGACACGCTGCCAAGCTTGTTGCCGATCTGTTCGCATAACTGCTGCACCCGCAATTGTTGCTGCGGCGCTTGCGATGCGGCGTGCGGCAGCACCGCAAGTGGCCGCTCTGCATGCGTTGCGACCGGCCCCTCTACCCCGGCATCGCGGGAATCCGGTGTGGCCGCCACCGGAGGCACAACAGGGGTAACGGCTTCATCAGAGGTTGCTTCAACCACAGGCGACGACACCAATGCGACATTATCCTGCGGCGGCGTAGACGTCGAAGTGGACTGGACACCTGCCGCTGCAGCAGCAATCGGGGCAGGCTGCGCTTCAAGCAGTGACGCTTCCGGCGTGGTGACGACCTGCGGAGCCGCGGCCGGCCCGTCGCCATCCGCGGCAAACTGCGCACAGCCAACACCCAGCAGACTCACTGCCAGCCACAGGCCGGAACGGATATGCAACGGCAGGGAACGCACGGCCTCAGCCATCGCCTTCATAGAGAATCTTCCAGCCGTTGGCCTCCTGGCGCCACAACTGTTCCTTCCATCCCTGCCATTGGTAGTTGCTGCTGGAATAATGCTGATAGAAGCGCACGGTGACCACATCGAGCGCATCGGGCGTGGTCAGCATGGAGATGTCCTGCATGTCCACGTCGATGTAACGCTTGGCGTCGTTCACCTGCCGCTTGTAGGCCGACCAGCCGCGCTTGTCGCGGGACAGGTCGCTGAAATCCTCCGAATAGAACGCCAGGTAAGCATCGTTGTTGCGGCTTTGCCAGGCGGTGCGCCAACCTTGCAGGGCGTCCTGCAGACCTTGGCGCCGCTCCTCCTGCTGGTCCTGCGTCAGCCAGTTGATCTGCCGGCGGCTGATCACCAGGTGCGTTTTGCCCGGCTCCACTTCCAACGCCAGCTCCTGCAGGCTGTCGTTGTCCACCACCACGCAACCGTCGCTGTCGTACAACGGCCGCTGCGTCACGCTCTTGGGCAACCCGTGCAGCCAGATGCCATAGCCGGTACGGCCCGCCAACCGGTCGCGCACGTTGGGATAGTCGATGGGATAGGCGCCGAGGCCGTAGAAATCGTCGAGCGTGGCATCTTCCAGGAAACTGGTGATGCGATAGACGCCAAGCGGCGTCTTCCGGTCTCCTTCCACCTCTTTGCCCATGCCTTCCTTGCCGATGGAAATGGGAATGCGCTTGCGCAGCACCAATCCCTGGCTGCCGAGATTTTCCAGCACGCTCAGGCGACCGGCTTCCAGTTCCGCCCACAGCAGGTAGCGCGCGCTGGACGGCAACTGCAATACGCCCGCCGGGTAGACGGGCGCCAGGCCCTGCCCCTGCGTGGATTCAGGTTCCGCCTCGTCCTGCCCGGTGGTTCCGAAATAGAAATGCGTGCCCTGGGTGTCGAAATACACCGGAGGACTCGAGCCTGCCTGGGCCGCGACAAAACTGGAGAACAACGACAGACAGAGCGCCAAGGTCGAAGTGATAACGCTGCGCACTTAGTGTCCTGCTGAAGGAGGAATCGAGGCGGCAGAATAAAGGTGCCGCTGGGGCAAATCAAGCCGAGGGGACTGCGCGGCGCTCAGTCGCCGGGGCCGCGCGGCGGGCCGCCGAAGCCCGGCGCCTGCGGCTGGCGCCGGAACTGGTCACGCAGGCGCTGGCGCCCCGGCTCATCGAGGCTCTGAAAATCGCGGAAGCGCTCGCGCAGGGTGCGCTGGCGGTCCGGATCGAGATCGCGGAAGTGCTGGAAGCGGTCACGGATGCGGGCGCGGTCTTCAGGGCTGCGCTGGCGAAAATCCTGGAAACGCCGCATCGCATCGTTCTGCTGCTGCGGCGACATGTTCTGCCAGCGGTCGGCACCGCGCAGCAGGTTCTGCTGCCGTGGCGGCGGCAGCGCGTCCCAGCGGTCCTGCAGCGGCGCCAGCAGGTCGCGCTGTTGCGGGGTAAGCGTTTCCCATTCGACCAGCGACTGCGCCTGCAAGGCAGGCGGCAGCGTCAGCAGACAGCACAGGGTAACGAGCAGTTTGGTTTTCATGATGGCATCACAGCGCCGCATCCGCGGCGCCAGCAGGCAGAGTGGTCGCATGCGACACGGCGCCTTCCAGCACAGGCTGCTCAGCGCAGTGCGCGGCGGCATCTTCGCATTGAACCTGTCCTGTGGTTTGTACTTTTACCGGCTCGGCATCAGTGGTATCCGCCTGCGTCGCCACGGCGGCATTCTCGCCGCCAGCACGGGCGACCACGCCGGCCAGTTCCGTTTCACTCAAGCTGCCCAGGAATTCGAGCACGGGAATCAAGCCCTGCGCCGATTCGCCCTGTTGCCCCACCGGGGTACACAGCCCCAGGCAGATCGCCAGCCACAGTCCCATCGCGTTCATTGTTCATGCTCCTTCAGAGGGTCGAGCCGTTGTCGGCCAGCCACTGATAGAACTCGTAGTTTTCGTAGAAATCCAGATCCTCGGTGAAGGTCAGGATGTCGAGATCCTCCATCGGGGAGGCGCCACCGGCCGGTACCGCGGTGGGCGGCATGATGCTGTCGCTGAGCATGACGCTGAACACCAGCATGCCGGCCGTCACCAGACCGCCGAAAGGCAGCAGCAGGGGCGAACGGCGCCGCGCACCCTGGTGACGTTCCAGCGCGGTATGGCGGATGCGGTTGAGCCGCGACAGGGTATGCCCGTCGAGCGCGGCGCAGCCACGATCCAGGTCCTGCCGCACGCCGCGCACGAAGGCGCTTTCGGCGGCGGTGTCCCGGACGTTGGGCAAGGTATCAGGTTCGCTCATCGGTAATGCTCTCCCAATTTTTCCCTCAAGGTGGCCAGGGCCCTGGAATAGTGGGTTTTCACGCTGCCTTCGGCACAGCCCATGGCCTGGGCGGTCTGCCGTACGTCCAGCCCTTCCCAGGCACGCAGCAGGAATACCTGCTGCTGGCGCCGCGGCAATCGGCGCAGCGCATCCTCCAGCGCGTCCATGCTGCCCTCCAGGGCCAGCAGTTCCTCGGGCGGCTTGCCCGCGGGATCGGCCACCAACTGCAGGGCGTCTTCGGTGTCCTCGTCGTCGGTGTTGCTGCCCAGCCAGCTGCGAAAGCGATTGCGCACCGCGGTGCGTCGGTACCAGTCGTGGATGCGGCTTTGCAATATCCGGAAAAACAGCGGCCCCAGTTCGGCAGGCGGCTTGTCCCCGTACTTTTCGACCAGCTTGAGCATGGCATCCTGCACGATATCGAACGCTTCTTCCTGATTGTTGGTGGCAATACGCGCCATCCGATAAGCCCTGCGTTCCACGCCTGCCAGGAACTTTTCCAGTTCTAATTGTTGTTGCAGAACCTTGGCCTCCCGTTGTCCGTCGGCGTAGTCGTCATCATAGCCAAGCCTATGCTGGGCGTCACCGGGGGCCGGCTGCATACTCGTCAGGGCGCTGCTCATGGAGAATTCCGGTTCTGTCGTCCTCAGGCAGAAACGCACCAGCCATGCCCCGGTTTACGGACGGCCCAGAATTTGCCACACCCGCTCCCGCAGCGCCGGCAGCAGATCCTCTTCGAACCAGGGATTGCTGGTCAGCCAGAACTGGTTGCGGGGCGAGGGATGGACCAGCGGAAAGTAAGCCGGGGCAAAATCGCGCCAGTGCCGCACCCGCTCGGTCAGCGTGCGGTACCCGTCGCGCAGATAATAACGCTGGGCATAGGAGCCCACCAGGAGGGTCAGTTCCACGTTCGGCAACTGCTCCAGCAGCCTGGCGTGCCACAGCGGCGCGCACTCGGATCGCGGCGGCAGGTCGCCGCTCTTGCCCTTGCCCGGATAGCACAGGCCCATCGGCACGATGGCGATGTGTTCGGGGTCGTAGAACATCTTGCGATCCATCTGCAGCCAGTCCCGCAACCGGTCGCCGGAGGCATCGTTCCAGGGAATGCCCGAGTTGTGCACGCGCGTGCCCGGCGCCTGGCCCACGATCAACAGGCGTGCGCCGGCCCCCGCCTGCACCACCGGACGCGGCCCAAGCGGCAGGTGGGCTTCGCAGACGTGGCAGGCGGACACTTCGTCGAGCAGTTGCAACAGCGGAATGTTATCGGGCATGCAAGGCAGGGGTGAAAAACGTGGAGTGCGGGCGCATGGGCGCGGCAATTGCCGGGTATTGTGAAGAGTCCATTCCCCGCGTGCAACCGTGGCAACTCACAGGCCAACCTCTATAATCCGGTGACATTTCAGCTGGAGGTGCCTCATGCCCGGTCAAACCTTTGATTATCACGATGGTGCAACCCTGCTCGAAGCCTACGTGGCGCTGCCCGCCACCGAACAGGCCGAACGCCCGGCGGTGCTGGTCTGCCATGCCTGGGGCGGTCGCGGCGACTTCGAATGCGCCGCGGCGGACAAGCTGGCCGCGCTTGGCTACGTGGGCATTGCCCTGGATGTGTACGGCAAGGGCGTGCGCGGGCGCAACAACGAGGAGAATTCCCGGCTGATGCAACCGCTGCTGGACGACCGCGCCCTGCTGCGGCGGCGCTTGCTGGCGGGCGTCGAGGCCGCGGCGCGCCTGCCGATGGTCGACACGCCACGCATGGCCGCGATCGGGTTCTGCTTCGGCGGGCTGTGCGTGCTGGATCTGGCGCGCAGCGGCGCCGACCTGCGCGGCGTGGTGAGCTTTCACGGCTTGTTCACGCCCGCGGCGGAGTTGCCCAGTGCCACCATCAAGGCCAAGGTGCTGGCCCTGCATGGCCACGACGATCCCATGTCGCCGCCGGACCAGGTGCAGGCGCTGGCGCAGGAATTGAGCGCGGCGAACGTCGACTGGCAGATTCACGTCTACGGCGGCACCCGCCACGCCTTCACCAACCCCGAGGCGCAGCAACCCGAGCTGGGCCTGCTGTACAACGCCGTGTCGGCGCAGCGCGCCTGGCAGAACATGCAGAGCTTTTTGAGCGAGACGCTGGAATGAGGGCGAGCACCCGGGAAGGGCTCGAAGTCGCGGAATCCAGGCTACGCTTGCACGCAGTCGGGTAACGGCTGTCCGGCAAAGAACGCGTCGAGATTGGCCTTGGCCTTCATGCCCATCGCGGTGCGCGCGGTCAGCGTGGCGCTGCCGAGATGCGGCAGCAGCACCACGTTCTCGCGTCCAAGCAAACCCGGCGACACCTGCGGTTCACGTTCGTACACGTCCAGCGCGGCGCCGGCAAGGTGCCCGGCATCCAGAGACTGGATCAGCGCCGCCTCGTCCACCACGTCGCCGCGCGAGGTGTTGATGAGAAAGGCGTGCGGCTGCATGGCCGCAAAGCGCCCGGCGTTGAACAGATGGCGGGTTTGGGCGCCGCCGGGGCAGTGCAGCGCCACGAAATCGGCCTGCGCCAGCATGTCATCCATGTCGGCGAAAAAGCGCGCACCCATGCGGGCGACTTCAGGGTCCTTCGCTTCACTGCGACTGTGATACAGGATGGGCATATCGAACCCATAGTGGGCCTTGCGCGCCATGGCCTGCCCGATACGCCCCATGCCCACGATGCCAAGCGTCGCGCCGGTAACACTGGCCCCCATCAGATGGGTGGGGTACCAACCGTGCCAGCCGCCTGCGCGCAGTTGCCGTTCGCCCTCGCCCGTGCGGCGCGCCACCATCAGCATCAGCGTCATCGCCAGGTCGGCGGTGGCGTCGGTGAGCACGCCCGGGGTGTTGCTCACGGCAAGGCCAAGGCGCCGTGCCGCGTCCAGATCGATATGGTTGTAGCCCACGCCGTAGTTGGCGATCAGGCGGGTGCGGATGTTCTTGAGTTCGCCGCCCTTCAGGTCACCAAGCTCCGGCCCGAAGCGATCGGACACGCAGGGGCAGATGGCATCGAACCCGGCCAGCGCCTCGCGCCATTGCGCCACGTCCGCAAGCGGCCCTTGCACGAATTCCACCTGGTAGCGTTCGGCCAGCGCGGCTTCCGCCGCTTCGGGCCAGCGTTGGGTCAGCAGAATGCGCAGCGCAGCCGCCATGACAGTTCCTCGTTGTTGTGCAAGTTGTTATGCAAGTTATGCGAATGGTGATCGGATCGCCTGGGCGGGCAGCGGCGGTGGTTGGCCTCAGCCACGCAACATGGCCAGCGCCAGGCTGATCACGGCAATGGCGCTGACCAGATTGCGCAGTTTCCAGAACCATACCGTGGTAACGCGTTGCTGGCTGAAGCGGTATTCCGCGATCCACAGCAGCACGAAACAAAGCAGCACCAGCGCCAGGCCGGCCACCTCGCCCGCCCACAGAAAGCTGAGCCACAGAAGGAAGATGCAAACGCTGCTGAACAGATACACGCTGTCGCTGGTGCGCTTGCAGAAATGGATGCCCCAATGCATGCCGGCCACGAACCCGGCGATGAGCGCCGCGTACAGGTGCAGCAGCAACGCGGGGGCCACGGGGAGGAACGCGGGGCGCGCGCCGGTGGCCACCAACAGGCCGCCCGCCACCAGCGGCAGGGTACCCAGGCCGGTCAGGGTCATGGCCAGCTGTTTCTGGTTGAACAATCTCATATCACCTCGGCTTATTATGTGCTTCCAAGCAAACGCCTGAAGTTTCCCGAATGAGCGCAAACGCCTGTCCGGCTCTCGAAGACCGGCCATGGAACACCGGCGGAGGTGCTCGAAATCCGACTCCCTGTGCGGCTTGCTGCGCGACGCTTCACGAGGCATCCCATCAGACATCTCATGAGGTATCGCCTGCGGCCACCACCGAGGTTTCGAGCAAGCAGGCATTATGCTATCAACCGTTTCGAATTGCAGCCCCGCGCCAATCCCGCGCATGGCGATGGCCCGCCGGGGGATCGCTTGCGCCGCCGCCCGAAGCCCTGCACACTGAGTTCCCGATTCCAAGCAAGCGTCCCCATGCTGCAACAGCTCAATCTCACCTACAGTACCGACCAGGATCGCCTTCTGCTCAAGGTGCGCGAAGACGACGGCGCCGAATACCGGCTATGGCTCACGCGCCGCTTCACCGGGCTGTTGTGCAAGGTGATGCAGGAACTGATGGCGGACTTGGGCGGACAGCAACAACTGGCCGCCAGCCAGCCGATCGTGGAACAGCTCAAGACCGGCGCGTTCGATACCCCCTACACCACCGCGCAGCCGCCCACCCTGCCCCTTGGCGAAGACGGTATCCTGGCGCACCGCATCAACTATCAGCGCGGCGACCACGACACCGTGGCGCTGCAGCTGCTGCCGCGCGAGGGCCAGGGCCTCAACCTGAACCTGAGCAAGCACATGCTCTACATGTTCTACAACCTGCTGGAACAAAGCCTGCCCCAGACCGCCTGGAGCCTCACCGAGCTGGCGGTGCCGCCGCAGCTGCTGCACTGAACCCTCTATTGCACTGAGCCCTCTGCCGCACTGAACCCCTCCCGCGCATAGGCAAGCTTCCCGGGCTTTGCTACGCTGCGCGCATCCTGCCTTCCGCTGCCGCGGTGGACCCATAACAATAAGTACACCAGGGGGAAATCCATGTCTGCCAAACGCTGCTGCTACGGCCTGCTCGCCGCGACCCTGCTGGCCGGCTGCAACTCAGAGGCCGTTACCACCGCCAGCACCTTCGCCACCGACAGCGCCGCGCAAGCCGCCGCGGTGGGCCTGTCCCACGGCGAATACGTGGCCCGCCTGGGCAACTGCGTGGCCTGCCATTCCACGCCCGAGGGCCAGCCGCTGGCCGGCGGGCTCAAGATGGCGGTGCCGCTGCTGGGGAATATCTACACCACCAACATCACGCCGGACCCGACCCACGGCATCGGCCAGTACAGTTTTACGGAATTCGACCGCGCCATGCGCGTCGGCATCGCGCGCGACGGGCACCGCCTGTATCCCGCCATGCCCTACCCGTCCTACGCCAAGATGTCGGAACAGGACATGCGCGCGCTGTACGACTTTCTCATGCATGAGGTAACGCCGGCGGCGGTGCCCAACCAGCCGTCGGAAATCACCGGCATCAAAAGCCAGCGCTGGCCGCTTGGGCTGTGGAACCTGCTGACGCTCGACGACGATCCCTATCAGGGCGATGCCGCGCAGAGCGACCTGTGGAACCGCGGCGCGTATCTGATCCAGGGCCTCGGGCACTGCGGCGCCTGCCACACGCCGCGTGGGCTGATGCTGCAGGAAAAGGCGCTGGATGAAGGCGGCCGCGCCTTCCTGGCCGGCGCGCCGCTCGATCATTGGTCGGCCTCCTCTCTCAACGGCGACGTCAACGCCGGACTGGGCCGCTGGCAGGAAGCCGACATCGTGGAATTCCTCAAGACCGGCCACAACCGCTTCGGCACCGCATTCGGCACCATGGTGGAAGTCATCAACAACTCCACCCGCCACATGAGCGACGACGATCTGCTCGGCATGGCCACCTATCTCAAGTCCCTACCCGCCGTGGCGGAGCGCAATGCCGAGCCTTACCGCTACGACGACCGCGCTACCACGCAATTGCTGGCCATGGAATTCGACACGCCCGGCGCGCGGGTGTACTACGAATACTGTTCCAACTGCCACGTGACCAGCGGCGCCGGCTACTACCCCTATCAGCCACCACTGGCGGGCAACCCGGTGATCATGGATGGCGATGCGAGTTCGCTGATCAATATCACGCTCAACGGCTCGCTGCGGGTGGTGGGCGACACGGGCCCGGACGTCAACGACATGCCCTATTTCCGCCAGCTGCTCAACGACCAACAGATCGCCGAGGTGCTGACTTACGTGCGCGGCAGTTGGGGCAATCGGGCCGGCGCGGTGCAGGCCGGTGAAGTGGCGCGCATACGCGATGCCACCGACCCCAGCCGCAACGACGACATCTTCGTGCTGCGGATGAAGTGAGCCGGCGCTGCGTGCGCCGCGCATGAATCGCACCTGAACCCTGGGCGCAATGCCTACGGGCGGTTACAAAATCGCTACCGGGTGCCGCAGATTTTCCGGCGACGCATGGCTACACTGCGGCCACAACCGCAACCGGAGATCGTCATGACGCCAAAGCATACGCTGCCTTCCCTGCTCCTGCTGTCGCTGCTGCTGGGCCCCGGCGCGCACGCGCAGAACCAATTCAGCCTGGGCACGCTCGAGCCGGGACAGATCGTTCTCAATCTCACCACCACCGACCAGCGGCAGGTGGAGCAGGACACGCTCAATGCCACGCTGGACTACGTACAGCAGGGGCGCGACCGCGAAAAACTGCAGGATGAGCTCAACGCCACCATGGCCAAGGCGCTTGCCCTGCTCGAAGGCCGGCAGGACATCGAATCGAACACCTCGCGCTACCAGGTGTACATCGTGGAAACCAACCGCCCCACCCGCACCGACGTCAACAACCCGATCTGGCGCGCGCAGCAAAGCGTGCAGTTGAATAGCCGCGACAGCGCCGCGGTGCTGGAACTGGCCGGCCAGCTGCAGGAACTGGGGCTGACCATGTCCGGGCTCTACTATTCGCTGTCCACCGAGCGCTATGAGGAAGTGGCGGCGGAACTGACGGCGCAGGCGCTCGGCACCCTGCAGCAGCGGGCGGAATCCGCGGCCGCCTCGCTGGGCAAGGGCACCGCCGCGCTGGTGGAAGTGAGCATGGACGGCAGCGCCAACTTCGGTCCGGTGCGCGAACGCGCCATGTATGCCATGTCGGCCGATGCCACCGCCGCCGTCGCTCCACCGGTGGCAACGCCGGGACAGACGCAGGTGAACGTCAACCTGTCGGCGCGGGCGGTGTTGTCGCCCTGAGCGGGTAACGCAAGCCGTGCTGTCGCGTCGAGCGATCAGCACGGCAAACCCATTCCTGGAACAGGTAGTCCAAATAGGTAAAACGATGGGGCCGTGCCCTATTGCACCTGTGCCGCCTGCCGCCGATTCCACCAGAATCCCAGCAACAGCGCTGCCAACATCAACCCCTGCGCCGCCAGCGTCTGCCCGGTGGGATAGAAGCCGAGCACGGGAATGCGCGGCAGTGCCAGCGGGGCGATATCGATGAGGCCGGCTTCCTGCAGGGCTGCTACGCCCTTGCCCGCCAGCACCACCGTGAGCACCGCCATCAACCACGAGCTGTAGCGGAAAAATTGACCGATTGGCAATCGGCGGCTGTAGCGCAGCATGGCCCAGGCCACCAGCGCCAGCACCACGACGGCGCTCGCCGCGCCAAGCAGCATTGCCCCGCCATTGCCCTGCGTCCACAGCGCAGCGTAGAACAGAATCGTTTCGAACACCTCGCGATAGACCACCACGAACGCCAGGGCGAACAGCAGCCACGCCGATTTCCCCGACAAAGCCTTCGACAGTTTCTCGCGGATGTAGCGCTGCCATTGATCGGCCTGCGCCTTGCCGTGCATCCAGATGCCCACCGACAGCAACACCACCGCCGCCAGCAGCGAACCGCGACGCTCGCCCGACAGCGTCGCCATCAGTTCGAGGTTGGCGCGGGTCGCGGCGTCGATCGCCAGCGTCGCACCCGCGCTCTCGCGCACCGGCGGCGAGAGCGGCGGACGTTTTCCCAGTTGCGTGCGGTCGACATAGGTGACGCAGGCCGCAGCGGCAGTGAGTTCGAGCCGCGACAGCGGCCCGAAGCCGGCCGTGGTCGCGACCGAAAAGAAGTCCGACA
>Ga0182745_1001458_pt1 | contig 22661 bp, 11 predicted proteins | sample eDN3rd30CKraftBY_FD_128523 | JGI IMG/M metagenome (GOLD analysis project Ga0182745, IMG submission 128523) | Enriched backyard soil microbial communities from Emeryville, California, USA - eDNA 3rd pass 30_C Kraft BY (version 2) (version 2) | ecosystem: Environmental > Terrestrial > Soil >...
CTGAACTCCGCGCGTAAACGATGCTCGCAGCGCCTCTGGGGTGATCGTCGGCGAGACGCTGACGACGTACCGCAGAATTGCCTCGAGCATCTGCAGTGCCGAGTCGCGCTCCAGTCCCTGCGCCACAATGCGAAACGCATCTTCGAGCCGCTGCGCTAACTCCTCGCGGCGGCTGAATTTTAACACTGATAGCAGCACAAAGACAATCGACTCCTCACGCAACTGATCTTCGGGGTAGCGGCTCAGGTCCAATAGCGGTAGCACAAACCGCGGCACGTACGGCCGCAGCGGCTCGGGCACCGCGATCAGCTCGTCCATCGAGCGGGCCACATTCCACGGCTGCTCGCCGTGGTACAGGACCAGCGGGATGACGCAGCACAGCGGCAGCCCATCGCGCAGCCGCTGCTCCAGAATCCGCACGATGTACCGCAGGATCTGAAACGCCGTCAGCGCGTCGGGGTGCGACTTGTGCTCAAACAGGATCACGGCCAAGGCTTCCCCGCCCTCGACCAGCGGCACTTCAAACACCAGATCCGAAAGACCTTCGCGAAGCGTCTGGTCGATGAAGGACTGCGGCAGCGGCCGCAGCTCGCTCAGCTTGAGCTGGGCGACCACCTCGGCCGGCAGTTGCTCACGCAAATAAGCCGCCGCCGTCTCAGGCTTGCCGAGCATGTAGCGCACGAATCGATCGTGCGGGTTATGGATCGGCTCCTCGTTCATGGCCGCGGGCTCGGGGGCTACGCCGGATAAGTCGGCATCGGTGTCGGCTGGTCGAAATCGGTCTCGCCGATGAACAGACTGCCCGCGGCCGGGCAGGCCTGCAGCGCTTGATCGGTCATATTCTCCGCAGCCGTGGTGATCACCAGCACCACTCGCCCATCGTGCGCAATCAAGTTGGGACAGGTGTTTTGCGGCGATCCGGGGGTTCGCCAGACGGTTCTCAGCGAACCATCGCGGAGGTTGTACAGCCGCGTTTCACCGTCACCCGCCCCGCCTGGGTGGAACATCGACACGATCAATCCTTCGCCATCGGGCGTCAAAATCGCTCCATCGGGCACCGCCGGATCAGCGGTCATGTCGACCAGCACACGGCGCTCGCCAAGCTTGCCAGCAGCGATGTCCAGGTCGTAGGCGGCGACTTGCCGGGTGGGCGAGTCGATGTCGATCAGTTCCAAGCCGCGCTCGGTCCGGCGAATCGCCTTGCCATTGCTGCAGATCTGGTCGTCGCGGAGCCGGATCAGCCGCTCGTCGGCTCCACGGTACAGATACAACCCAGCCTTCTTGGTTTTGAACTCCAAATCCTTGGTGCCGAAGATCAGGTTGTCTTCCCAGATCAGGCCGTCATTGATGATCGTGTTCTCAACATCTTCATCGACGCCGCGGCAAAAGATTTCCCACGCGCCGGTTTGCGGCGTGAACCGGCCCAGCGACCGCTCCAGACCGACGACAAACGTCAATCCGTCGTCGCAGGCGAATGCAAAACCGGGCCGCCCCGGCAATTCAAACGACTGGTTTTTCGTCTCTGTGTGATTCGCACCGCCGATGGTGAGCAAGTTCAACGAACCGGTTGTCGCCTGAGCACCATGTTGGATCGCGACCCAACTGAACTCGCTGCTGCGCAGCGTCGGGTAGGGGCCTTCAGGCAAAAACCGCAGCGCGTCCGATTCGGGACAGTACAGGCGCTCAGCAGTGCGGATGTCGGTCATGGCAGGCAGATGGAACTCAAGGGGGCGATGCGGGACTCCACGAGTCGCCTTACTCAGCCGGTTTTAGGCCGTACGACGTCTTTCGCCAAGCCGACCTTCTCCAGCAGCGCGATCACCCACCACGACATATCCAGTTCCCACCAGCGATGCCCGTGCCGCGCCGATCGAGGCTGAGCATGGTGGTTATTGTGCCAACCCTCGCCGTGTGTCCACAGCGCCACCAACCAATTGTTGCGGCTGTTGTCGCGGGTTTCGTAATTGCGATAGCCCGAAACATGGGTTAGCGAATTGACCGCCCAAGTGCCGTGCAGCACGAACACGGTCCGTGCTGCCACCGCCCACACGTACCAACTGGCCGCATAACGAATCGCCTCAGGCATCCCGCCGGAAACGAAGTAGCCGTACACGCCACCGGCCAGCGTGATCAGCAGCGCATGGGCGACAAACACGAAAAACCAGCCGCTGTAGCGTTCCATCCGCAAGTAAAACGGATCGCGCAGCAGGTCGCGAACGTACCGCTCGTAACGCGACGTCCGGTCCAGGTCGCGGTGGCGATAGATCACCCAACCGACATGCGCCCAAAGGAAATTAGCCAGCGGTGTGTGCGGGTCCGGCTGATGGTCGCTGTGCTGGTGATGCAGTCGGTGAATCGCCACCCAGCGGGCCGGGCTGTCCTGCAGGTTGCACATCCCCAGAATCGCAAAGGTGTGCTCTAGCCAGCGTGGGCAGGTGAATCCGCGGTGAGTCAGCAACCGGTGATAGCCGATGGTGATCCCCAGCATCCCGAAGAAAAAGTGGCCCAGCACCGCCAGAATCGCGCCTGACCAGGTGAATAAATACGGCACGACGACCAGCGCCGCCGCTACGTGCACCGCGACCAGCACAAGCGCATACGACCAAATCAGTTTCAGCGGCTGCGTCGCCTCGGGGTACGGCAACGGCTGCGCTGACGCACCTGTGGGCTCGGGCGTACAGGCGGTATCGAGCGCTGCTTCGCTGGGCTCAGTCCGGTTTTCAGTGACGATCGACATGTCGGTTCCAGAGGATGGTCCGGGGGGACAACCGAGCCGGCAGCAACACGCCCCGTTTGGCGGCCAGGCCACACCGGCCAGCGAGAGCCGGACAGTGTAACTGTAGCTCGCAATCATTCGCAGCGCCAATTTGAAATTACCCCGCAACCGTTGGAGTCCAGGCTTCAGCGAAGCGATTGAGTGAGCGGCGCGGCTAACCTACTCCCTGCGTGTGTCGCAACACCTCGGCCGCTTCAACGGGGCTGAGCCAGGTCAAGTACTCCAGCTCACGCCGCATGGCTTGATCGTCGCCTCGATGCCGCGCCGCGGCATAGCAACGTTTGCTGACCTCCGCGGCCGCCAATGCTTTGCCATACAACACCAGATCGGCTCCGCAGCGGCGGCACTGGGGCTGTGCGACTTGGCGGGCTCGGCATACCGGGCAAAGGAGCGAAATCGGCTGCTGGTCGCTCATGTCGCTCATCCGCCAATGTAAAACAGGAGGTCCTCAAGTTCCGCTTGGACCGCTTTGATCAACTCCTTGTCCTCCAGTTCGACCGCGGACCGCAAACCGTCAACCAATTCGTCGATTTCCTCGACATCCTCCGGCGTCGCCGACTGACGCAGCTCCGCGGCGCGGCGAAACAGCGGCTGGAGCGGATCGCCGAGTGAGCCGGTCGGCGAGCCCGGGGTGAGGCTGCCTGCGATCACCCGCTCCGAGTTCGCCGCTGGGGCGGTCGCGTCGGCCTGGGAGAACATCGCTCCCAGGCGTTCCATCGCCTGTTGGCGGAATTCTTGGTTTTGCGCGGAGAGCGCGTTTTGAATCTTCAGCGACTTGGCGATGCCGGTGCGGCGTTCCACCGCGGTAACGCTGAGGGTTCCGTCGAGCGTGAGTTCAAAACGAACGATCACTTTGCCATCGGATTGTTTGCTTTGATTGAGCCCTTCGAGCACAAAGCTACCGAGCTCCTGATTGTCTTCCAGCCGCGGGCTCTCTCCTTGGTAGACGTGGATTTCGGCCGCCACTTGGTCTTCATACATGGTGGAAAACGGTTCTTCATAGCGCGCCGGTAGCGGCGAATTCCGATGGATGATCGGCACGTAGACCAGTTCCGGGGCAAACGGGTCGCCGCTGGCTGCTCGAACCCCGAGCGAATGCGTCGCCACGTCCACCAGCACCGGTCCGAGACTGGCGCCGCTTTGGATCGCCGCCTGCGTCGCCGCTCCCAGCGCGACCGCCAAGTCGGGATTGATCGCCCAGTGAGGCTCGTGCTGAAACTCCTGTCTCAGCCGCTGCTGCACCAACGGTGTGCGGCTCGACCCGCCGACCAGAATCAGCTCATCGATCTGCGATGGCGTCAAATTGGCGTCGTGCAACGCTTGGTCGACGCAGCGAATCGTCTGCTCGACCAGCGGCAAGATCAGTTCTTCATACTCGTGACGCTCGACATCGAGCATCAGATTCAGCGGTTTGCCGTCGACCGTCGCGATGAACTCTTCGCTCAGCGCTGCGGTGGTGTGCTCGGACAGCTCGCGTTTGGCCTGCTCGCAGGCCTGCAGCAGTCGCCACCGCGTCGCAGGATCCTCCGTCAAATCGACGCCGTGCTGTGTGGAAAACCGGTCGGCGACGAACCGGGTCAGCAACCGATCGAAATCATCGCCGCCCAGTTGTGTGTCCCCTTTACTGCTGAGCACTTCGATCACGCCGTCTTCCATGCGGACGATGGAAACGTCGAACGTCCCGCCGCCGAGATCGTAGATCATCAAGTGTCGGCGACCGCTCTGGCCAGCATGATAGACCAGGCTCGCGGCGGTCGGCTCATTGATGATCCGCTGGACTTGCAAACCGGCGAGTTCACCGGCCTCGCGTGTCGCCTGCCGCTGGTTTTCATTAAAGAATGCCGGCACCGTGATCACGGCCTGCGAGACCGGTTGCCCGACGGCGCGTTCGGCACGCTCGCGAAGCTTGCGGAGGATGATGGCGCTGATCTCTTGCGGCGAGAACTCTTGATCGGCCATTTTAAGCCGGATTGCCTCGCCCATGCGGCGTTTGACCGACGCGATCGTGCGGTCGGGAAAAGCGACCAGTTGGTTCCGAGCTTGCGTGCCAGTGATCAGTTTACCATCGATCGTCAGCCCGACGACGGATGGCAACAGCGCTGAGCCGTCTTCTTCTAACACGCGAACTTGGCCGTCGAGATAAACCGCGACAACACTATTGGTGGTCCCTAAGTCGATCCCGATCACCGGGGCGGTTGACGTATTCAAGATTCGGCTTTCCGCAGTTGATGGTGTGATTGGTTTATTATTTTATTGTCTTATGAGTTTGTGATGACCGGGAAGTGCAAGTGGGGTTAGCGTTGGACCCGTACTTCAGCGGTCTTGAGCACCGATTGCCGCCAGAGGTAGGCGGGCCGCAGTTGTTCGGCAACGTGGCCGCTGGGGCACCGAGCGGTCTGGACCAACTCGATCGCGTTCATGATCTCAGAATCAAATGGCAAGCCAGCGACATCCACGCGCTGGAGCTCACACTGGGCCATCAATCGATGCACTCGAGCTAGCAGCAGTTCGGTCCCTTCGGTGGCCGACAGCCAGTGCTCCTGCCGATCGACACTGCGGAGCGTCTGTTCGATCTCATCGCACGTCTCCTGCAGCCAGGAACCGCTCAGCCAGCGTTTCCACTTCGGCCACGCTGCATAGCGGCGCTGTAGCACCGCGATGACGGACGGAGCAAGCGGCGCACGTTCCACCGCGCCAGCCTGCTGCATGGCGACCACCGCGCGCTGCAACGCTTCCTCGATTTCGGTGATTGACTCAGCCATCCGCCGGGCGCTGGCGTCACTCTCGGAGGACACTGCCGGAGATGCCAAGGCCCGCGATAGCCCGAGCATTGCCTGCTCGACACGCTCGAAGCCACTGACGGTCGCTGCTTGCAAATCACGTCCAGCGCGGACCTGCAGCTTGAGTTCATGCCGCAGAGCCGTAAAGGCCTGGACGATATCGACCGCACCGAGCAACGCTGCGCCGCTCCCCTCCGTGACGTTCCCTTCTGTATTGTCGGCAGTCGGTTGTGAAGCATCTGACCGGTCCGGCCCAGCGGTTTCATTCATGGTTGGACGTTACCAAGTGACAGCAGTTGTGCGGGGGTGAGGCGTGGAGGCTGCGCTTTCGCCGCGTCAACAATCGCCTCCAAATCGGGTGGTTCAACTGCTGTTTGCAGCAATGCTTGGGCGAACGCCAATGGGTCGCACAGCCATTGATAAGCTTGATGGATCTCAGCAAATTTTTCTGGTTCGCGGTCCGGTGGGAACTGTTGCACCTTCGCCAAGTAGGCTGCGCGAACTTGCTCGGGTGTCGCATCAAGCTTGAGATCCAAGATGCCAGCGACCGCTTCGAGATCTTTGATGGGTTGCACGGGATTGAGAGCCTATCGGGAAAGGGGTCTGACCCTTTGGAAGTGACCCTTTGGAAGCGAGTCGTTTTCATGAAGTTTTTGGCCTCGCCGGAAAGGGTCAGACCCCTTTGCCGACAGGCCCCGATTAACGTTTGCGTTTGGAACGAGTAGGTGGCTTGCGTTTCTTGCGCATCTCCTGCCGCTGGGCTGCCGACATCGGTGGCTCAGCGGAGAACTCTGGCATCTCCAATCCCTCTGCCGGGTCGAAATCATCCTCATCAACCTCGCCGGTCAGATTCAGTAACTCGATCGGGTCGACACCGGCTCGAACAAAAAACTCCACCAACCGCTCAGGCGAGAAATTTTGACTTTGTGTCATCTGCAACATTAAGGACGCAAACTCCGGCAACATCTCCGGCGGGACTTTGCTCAAGATGGCCTGTAATGCGGGCGGTGCCAATTCCATCGCAGCCCGCCACTGCGCCTCATCCATCACGGGCGCGTCGAGATCCATCACGGGCGGGTCGAGGTGCTCGACCGCAAACGGCGACGACTCTCCGCGTGCCGCCCGGCATTCGGGACAATCGCACCAGTCGTCATCATCGTCCTCAAGGTCAACGTCGAAATCATCTTCGAAATCGTCCTCATCATCCTCTTCCATCCAGCGCCTGAAGCCTGAGAATCTCCGGCTGGCCTCGCGCTGGATCTGTTCGGCTTGCTCGACCAGTGACTGCAAGAAGTGACGATCAAAAGGATCTGTCTGGCTCGCCACCGATTCGCGGACACGTTGGATCAAGGCCGCATGCCGGTGGATGGAGTGTTTGAAGTATCGATCCTGCAGCATCGCCCGCAATACAAGCGCATCGGCCAACGGTTCAGCGGGTGTCCAGTTGGCGATCGCCGCCGGTACTTTTCCCGAGCCATCGATCTGCCAATAATTGCGCGCGGTCGCCCAAAAGCAGGCATTGAGGAATCGCCGATCTCGTCGAGCAGACGATTTTTGCTTTAAGCGTTTGGCGAAGGCTTTGCCAAACTTGCTGCCATGCCCCCGGTATCCCCGATACATGATGCCGGCGCGATCTAAATCCCAATAGGCGCTGCCGAGGCTGATCAAATCGTCTAGGCTCAGCCGCTCGGCCGCCTTGGCATCATCCTCGACGGCCTCGCGCAGGGAGCTGATGAATGCCGCCGGCAGGTTCATTTGTTGGGCTGCACCGAACCACAAGGCGTCAAACGTGACCGCCGGATAACGCTCCGAGTTGCTGATCGCTTCGAGCAACTGTTCACATTTTTCGGCATCCCCGCCGCGCATCGCTAACGCCGCTTGCAAGAACGGTAGCCAGTCCTGGGGCAGCCACAGGGGCCACAGCGCAGCGGCTTCATCGAGTGCCGCGGTCGCCGCCGGGAGATTGCGCTTTTGCTTGGACAGCCGCATCGCTTGCCGCAGCTTCAGCTTCCATGGCAGGGCGGCCACCAGCGGATTGTCACTGCGTCGCCCGGAGATCGCTTGCAGATGAGCGTCGGCGGATGTCAGGTCGTCTTCTTCGAGGAAGTGATCGATCAACATAATCTGCTGTTCGATTTCATCAGGCAAGCCTTTGACCCAATCCCGCCTCGCCTGGATAATTCTCTCCTCAATTTCCTTGCGCGCTTTGGCCCGCAGACGCGGGCTCTCCGCCTGTTCGGTTAAGTACGCAATTCGGGCTCGATGAGCTTCACGATTGGCCGGATAAGCCGCCACGGCCTGTTGAAAGGCTGCCTCGGTTTCCTTGTCATTGTTCCGATTATCAAACGAACCATATAAGAAATCCGGCATCGACCGCTCGCTCCGCTCAAACGCTTGCTGCAGCCAATTCAGGCTGATCAGTGCGTTGCCGACGTCGCGGCAAAGTCCTGCCTGTTTAGCAACATCGCTTTGATAAAGCTTCAGATACTTCAGCGATTCTTGCCGACCATCCTGAAACTCGCTGTGGTACATCGACTGGAACAGGTTCCAGCGTGGGTCATGGGTGGGGCCGGTCACGCGGCTGGTGATGAGACGAAACACATCCGAATAAGGCTGGAAAAAACAAGTCCGCACGCATGCCAATTCGAACGCCCGGACGAACTGGGGCTCCACCTGGCGATACTCATCGCGAAATGCCATCAGGCGACTGACGTCATCCGGGGCAAACCGTTTTTCGGGAGGATCGCTGCGACGCTGGCGTTTGGCGGAGGCGATGATCTGGCGGGCTGCAGCCAGTGTTGGACGCACGCTCCGCAACTCTTGCAGTCGCTGGGCCGCGGCCTGGATCGATCGGTTTTCCACGATGGTGGGCTCAGCAGCACCATCGGCCAGCCGCAGTGCCGCTGCAATCCGGTAGGGGCGGCGAGCGGCATCCAGTTTGGACCAATTCGCATCAGCCGCTTGTCGGTCTCCCGCTTCAAAGGCGACCAAACCGCGGACGAACCAGCGCCATTGCGCATACGGGCTGGAACGCGGAATTGCCGCAAGCCGTTGGACTGCCGAGGCGTCATCGCCTCTGGCGATATCCTCCAGTGCTTTGACGACCGCATCGGCCGCTGCTCGCTCGGCCGGGTCCAGTGCGTTGCGGACCTGAACCGAAAAGACTGCTACGTCGCTCAGCGGCTCCTGTTCCGCTCGAATCGGCGTCCAGGCGAGACCGCTAGCGGCACGGGCAGTTGCTGTTTGTGGGCGCGTAGGCAGACGCCTGGGGGGCGGTTTGGCCGTCCTTTTGCGCTGCGGCTTCTTCTTTCCCGCCATCGTCCTTCATCCTCGCCATTCCCTGATGCAACGCCTGATCTAACACTTCCTATCGTACGCAGTTGCCGCCGCCGTCGGTACCGGGGAGCAAGTCCTTTGGCTCTCCAGCAACTCGCCACTATGGCAAGCGGTTGCTGGCGGCCGGCCGACACGTCTACTTGAGGCACCAGCCAGCGGCACGCCTGATCACCTCGAATACTGTCGGCGCGGAATCCTGCATTGGGCACCCGTGCGCTAGCGGCGAGAGCAACTTTTTTCTTCCGGCAACGCGAACACGGCGGTGAGGGATTGAACTACGCTAGGGCCTAACCTGAGTTGGCTCAGGCCCCACCACCTATGCCCTCCGTCGCGCAAACCCCCGCCGTGCCATCGCCGGTTTGGCCGCGGACGATCATCCTGCCACCATGAGGTTTCTGATGAGATCATCCCGTTTGTCTGCCTTGTGCCTCTCCAAATCGCTGGCGCCTCTCTGTACGGTACTGGCGCTATCGGGAGCAGCGGTTGCTCAACCGCCGACTGAGACTGCGGGTTCGGCGAGCGACTTGCTGCCGAGCGTTATGCCGGCAGAAAAAGCGGCGTCGACGTTGCTGCGTGATTCGCTGCACCGCGAGGCGGACCAGCATTTTCAGCTCTGGCGTGAACAATACGAACAGCGCACCAATCTGGACGAGGTGCCGGCTTATCAACAACGGCTGCGCGGCGAGTTCATCCAGCGGATCGGCGGGCTGCCTGGTCCGGCTCCGCTGCGGGCGAAGATCACCGGAACGGTGCAGCGCGAAGGTTACACCGTCGAAAAGGTATTATTGGAAAGCGAGCCACAGTTTTATGTGACCGCTGGCCTGTTCTTGCCGGACCCCGCCAAGTTTCCGCCTCCCTGGCCCGCGGTGATCGTTGTCTGCGGCCACTCCACCGAAGGCAAGCAACAAGACGGCTACCAGCGTGGGACAGCGTTGGCGGCCCTGCACGGTCTGGCCGCGATGATCGTCGATCCGATCGGCCAAGGCGAACGGATGCAAGTGCTCAAGGACGACGGATCGCCAGCGATTTCCGGGGCAACTACCGAGCATACGTTGCTGGGCACCGGCGCGATCCTCGTCGGCTGGAACACCGCTCGCTGGATGATCCACGATGCGATGGCGGCGATCGATTACCTGCAGTCGCGCGGCGACATCCGCGCCGACCGGATCGGCTGCATGGGGAACAGCGGCGGCGGCACCCAAACGAGTTATCTGATGGCGCTGGATGATCGCATCGCCGCGGCGGCACCGGCCTGTTATATCACGAGTTTCAAACGGTTGCTGGAGACGATCGGTCCCCAGGATGCCGAGCAAAATATCTATGGTCAAATCGCCATCGGAATGGATCATGCCGATTACTTAATGATGCGCGCTCCGAAACCGACTTTGATCGCTGCTGCAACGAAAGACTTCTTCGACATCAGCGGCACCTGGGGGGCTTATCGCGATGCTAAGCGTCTGTTTCATCGTTATGGCGCCGGGCGCAATATCGAGTTGGTAGAAGTCGATGCCACGCACGGTTGGCACCCGCTGCTGCGCAAGGCCAGCGTCGAGTTCATGGTCCAGCATCTCGATGGCCGAATCGTCGATGCGACCGAGCCGGAGATTCAAACGCTGACGGCCGCTGAAATGAACGTGACTCCTGAGGGTCAAGTGCTGCGAATCCCTGGTGCGGTCTCAGCCTTCGATCAGGTGCGGATCGAAAGCGAACGGTTGGCTCAACAGCGTTCCGCAGAACCGCGTGATGCGGAGACACTTCGCCAAGCCGTGCGTTCCACCGCCGGGATTGCGAAACTGAACGATCTACCGGAGCCCCAGGTCCAAAAACTTTCCAATATCCAAATCGGCAAGCTTCAGTACGAACCTTATGTATTACAAGTGGAAGAGGATTTGTGGCTGCCCGGCCTGCTCGCTCGGCCGCAACAACCCGGCGAGTTAGAAGCCAAATCGCAACCCAAGCAGGTCACGCTGCTCGTGCTCGAAGAAGGCAAATCTGCCGCAGTCGCCGCCGGTGGTGAAGTCGAACGGCGGGTGGCAGGCGGTGAAACGGTGCTGGCGCTGGACCTGCGTGGTTTGGGTGAAACGTCGCCTGAAGGCCAACGCTGGTACAACCAACGGTTTGGCAAAAACGGCGGCAACGCAATTTTGGCCTACTTGCTCGGTAAGTCGCTCGTCGGTGATCGCGCCGAAGACTACCTGCGGTCCGCGCGGTGGTTGGCCCAACTCGAAGGCGTTGAAAAGGTCAACTTGGTGGCCAGTGGCGAAGCGACGATTCCAGCCTTGCACGCCGCGGCGCTGGAAGAGCAGTTGTTCGCAAACGTTGAACTCCGCCGCGGTCTCGGATCGTGGGCAGAAGTCGTCAACACACCACTCAGCAATCATCAAGTTCCCGGCATTGTGCATGCGGCCCTGCGATCTTATGACTTGCCGGATCTGGCCACGCTGTTAGGTGATCGGTTGTCGATTCAACAGCCTCACGACGCCACTGATATGCCGCTGAACCGGTAAGCGTTCATCGACATAGGACGCGACAGTTGGCAGAATGCTATCAGCCGGTACGCGTTAGCGTCCGGTTGCCTTGGGTTGATCTAATAAGTAAATAGATCGTGCTGAGGCCAATCTTTCACTGAATCGATTGCTTGATGAACACGCCGCATGGCGTCATTGATCAAGCTTGATGATTTGGCGCTGACACGGGTGTTCAGCAGCAACGCGATGTTCACTCCATCGTGACGTTTTGCGAGTTCCGTATTGGTGCCCGGCAGCGAGCCGCCGTGCCAGATCGATCGTGAACCGTCGCTGTGCTCGCGGACCTGCCAACCGAGCCCATAAAAGACATCCTTCTCCTTGCCATCGCGATCTCTTGCGGCCAGTCCCGGTGGACGCACATGGATCAGGCCCAGCGAATCGGCGGTTAAGATCGGCGTCTTCGGTGCGTCGTCCAGCGCGCAGGCGAATCGGACCAAATCCTCAGCCGAGGCAATCCAGCCGCCATGGGAATCCATCGCCTCCAGATACCAGGCACCATAGGGCGAGGGAGTCGGTTGTCCAAGATCTGCGGCGAAGACCGATTTTGCCTCACCGGGATGATAGTAGTGGACTTCCTGAGCATGACGTTGATCCAACCGCGTGCTGCCGATACACATCGAGCTGATTCCAGCCGGAACCAACACATGTTCCTGCACATAACCCTCATAAGTCTGGCCGCTGAGTTTTTCGATCACGCGTCCCAACAAGCAATAGCCATAATTGGAATAGGCATAACGCTCGCCGGGATCAAAATCGAGCGGAACGCTTAGCATCGCACGGATCACGTCTTGTGCTGTGGCCGGTGGGTCGATACCGAGCGACTGCGCGAACCTTACCGACTGAAACATCGCGTCGAAGGACTGGTCGCGATCCCAGCCGCCGCGATGTTGCAGCAAATGAAGGATCATGATCGAGCGTTGGCGTTCATCGAACGTTTGTTTCTCATGCTCCTCTGGCTCGATTTCCAGCACCTCCAGGACACGGTCTTCCAGCGAAAGTTTTCCTTGCTCGACCAGTTGTAAAATCGCGACCGCGGTGATCGGTTTTGAAACGCTCGCGATCCGAAACAGGTGACTCGGCTCCACGGGTTGCCGCGTCGCAACGTCGGCGTAGCCGTACCCGCGGCTGTGCACCAACCGTCCCTGGCGGCTGACGGCGAGCGACAGCCCTGGCAAGCGATGTTCACGGATGAACGCCTGCATCGCTGCATCAATCGCCACCAGTGCCGCATCAGACCGACCGGTCATGACATGATGAGCGGCTTGATTTTCTTGATACCCAGGTCCGCGGAGCACGCGTCCCGGCAGTTTGCCGGTGAAGTCGCCTTGATCGAGCACAAGCGTCCCGTTGACGACGACAAACTGCATCCCCTGAGCAAGTTCATGCGGCGATGAGAAATCAGCTTTATCGATGAAGTTTTGTTCGTCGAACACGATCACATCCGCGGCTTGACCGATCGCAATTCGGCCGCGGTCGAACGCGTGCAATTCATTCGCAGCGACGCTGCTGGCTTGGGAGACGGCTTGTTCCAGCGAGATCACGCCGAGGTCGCGAACATAACGTGCAAACAGCCGCGGCAGCGCTCCAAAGGCGCGCGGGTGCGATGCGATTCCGCCACCGCTGGAGGGACCGACATCGGTACAAAATGAGACAAACGGCTGTTGGATCGCCTTAATCACGTTGGCTTCGGACATGCTCTGCGGCAGGACAAATGCGCCGGTGCGCAGTAACTCAAAGAACGTCTCCCAAGGCTGCTCTGCGCAGAGCTGAGCGATTTGCGCAATCGTTTTGCCCGCGTGCTCGGCATACCGCCGGTCGCTTGCTTGACCGACGACGATTTTATCCCAATCTTGACCGACGTGATGGTACCAGTTCTCCCAACCGCGAGCGGTCTCCATATCATTACGGATTTCCGTACGTTTGTCGTCGTCGAGCCCGCGAAAAAACGCCTCACGGCCGCTGGCAAAATGCCGTGGATGGACGAGCGCCGTGATGCTCAATCCATTGTTGATGTAGGGATAGATATCGGCAGTGACTTGGTGTCCCTTAGCACGCGCCGCCTGGATGCGTGCTAAGGCCAGATCCATCTTGCCCCAGTTGTCGCGCCCAGCCGCTTTGAGATGAAAAATATGAACCGGAGTCGAAGCGGTTGTGCCGATCTCAATCGCTTCATCGATGGCCTCGATGAGCGCATCGCCTTCGTTCCGCATGTGCGTGTAATAACGACCGCCGAACTCGCCCGCGATCTTTGCCAGTGCCGCAATTTCTTGAGTTTGAGCATAGATTGCTGGCGGATAGATCAGCGCCGTTGAAACGCCGATCGCACCGGCCCGCATCGCCTCGCGAACGTGATCTTGCATCGCTCGCAGTTCGTCATCCGATGGTCGGCGATCCTCATCGCCCATCACCAGCCGCCGAATTTGGGAATGACCGACACTTTGGGCAACGTTGACTGGCAACCCCTTGAGGTCGAGCAGTTGAAAGTACTCAGCCATCGTCGACCAGCCGGCACGCAGCGCTTCGTCGCCACCGAGCGGCGCCGCCGAACTCCCTTCGCCGGCATTGATCGTCGTGATCCCTTGCATGAGCAGATTCATCGCCGACTTGGGATTTTCCAGCATCGCGGAAGCGTTTTGCCCCATCATGTCCATGAAGCCGGGCGCCACGACCAAGCCATCGGCATCGATCACGCGATTGGCTGGTGAGGAGTCGAGCCGGCCGATCGCGGTGATGTGTTCTCCCTTGATTCCGATGTCGGCGATGTACCAGGGCGCGCCGGTTCCATCGACAACGCGGCCATTGCGGATGAGTAGATCGAAGCGTGCCTGAGGCTCTGCCGCCGGGAGCTGTTGGCCGACCAACAAGGTGACCACGATGAGCCCGGCCACGCTGAACGAGAACGGCTTGAAGCCTCTGCTAGGAGCGCTGCGCATGAGAAACCGCTTGGGTGGGAGAAGCAGGCAGTGGTTCAACAACGCTGCCGTTGTGGTCCGCGGCGACAAGGAACGCCTTGCTCATGACCAGCGGGGCAGTCGCTCCCGCAGTATAAGCGGTCACCCATGCCGGTAGGGAACGTCCTCCGATGAATAAACAATTGGGGCCAATTGTTCTACGGATAGGTGGACAAGGTTCTTACGCTCATTGAATGACAATCCGTCGCGGAGCGAGTGTCGCGTTGGCTTTGGGTGGCACGCTCAGAGCCCCAGCGATGGGCGTGGTCTTCTGAAACAGATACTGAGGCACTTCTTGGCTACCCTGCCGTTCTCCTCAGCACGCCCTTCGTTCCTCAGGGACGTGCCACCCAAAGGATCAGCGTCTGGACCTGAAGTAAGGAGCCTCGAAATTCACGCAAGAACCGATAAATAATTGTTCGACGGGGTCGATGGACAATTAGGGACAATGGTTCTACATCGAAGTGGAAACGTGCGGGCAAAGATGTCGGCGGGCGAGGTTTCGGTCCGGTGACCTGCGGGCGGTGATTCCGCAGGTCGGCTGCACATGTGGGAGACTACCATGCTGCAGCGGGATGAACAGGGACCGAAACCTCGCCTCCGCCAGCGCGATCCAGGGCAAACGTGTCGCGGGAGGGGGGACGACACGCCGGCGCGCTACTGACAAGGTGAAACGGCCCGAGCGTGGGTGCAGGATGCTCGGGGGGATTTCCGTTTCAGCCACAGGGGGCGAGTTCTAGAAACGCCGGGCGCGATGGCTTCGCCCAGACGGAATGAACTCGCGGAATAAGCGGGGGGCTAGCTGGCGGCTCGGGCCGATCGCGAGGCTGCGGTGGTGCGACTGCGGGTGCGTTTTTTCGGCTTCGCTTGGCCCCATTCCTTCGTCAGCATTTCAAACACTTCGCCGGTTTCGTAGCGGACGACGTTCTTGCCTTCAGGCATCGGACCGACCAGCCCACGGAACACGGGCATTCCGCGGAGCCCCAAGTCGGTGCTGCAATCATCGACGCCGATCTGGTGATAGGCCTGCGTCAGCGGCTCGACGCTCGGGTAGTCGCGGATCAAGAGCGATCCGTCTGCAGCTCGGGCGACAATTCGAAAAGTGTCTTTTTTGGACATGTTCTTTTAACGCAGGGCTCGACGGTTGAATCGGGGAGGCTGCCGCGGTTAATCCAGTTGCCACGATGCGCTTACACGTTTGCCGGTTGCAGGCAGGACGCTTGGCGACCGTGAGGGCTGGTGTCCTCGGGGCATGTTGGTGTTTTCGACACGCCGGGCCGGCCAGGCGACAAAACAATCGGGTGCCGCTGCGATGCGCACAGGCGGTGTCCCGCATCCAGTCGCACCAGCAGGGACACGTGGCACGTTGGGAACGGCAGGCGCTTCCGCTACCGCAGGTCCACCGCGATCAATCACTACTTCCTTTTCCGCCGGCCGCCCGCGCTGAACAATCGTCTCCCTTTCGCTAAACTACCCACCGTCTAGCTTCGCGATTCCACTCAACGGATTGACCCCTCCGCATGACGACCGAAATCACAGTCAAAGGCGCTCGCGAACACAATTTACGGGACGTCGATCTGTCACTGCCGCGCGGCCAGTTGATCTGTTTCAGCGGCGTGTCGGGCAGTGGCAAGAGTTCGCTCGCCTTCGACACCCTGTATGCCGAGGGGCAGCGGCGGTATGTCGAAAGCCTGAGCAACTATGCGCGCCAGTTCATGGGCCAGATGCCCAAACCGGACGTGGATCTCGTCGCCGGCCTCAGCCCATCGATCTCGATCAGCCAGAAGTCAACCGGCAATAATCCCCGCAGCACCGTCGGCACGATCACCGAGATCTACGATTTCTTGCGCGTGCTGTTCGCGCGGGTTGGCACCGGTTATTGCCCGGCCTGTGACGTGCCGATCACGGCCCAGACGATCGATTCGATTCTGACCCGCGTGGTGGACCTCGATCGCGAGGATGCGCTGTGGGTGCTGGCGCCGCTGGCGCGCAATCAAAAGGGCGAGTTCCGCGACCTGTTCGAGGACCTGCGGCGGCAAGGTTTTGCCCGCGCTCGGGTCGATGACCAAACGATCGAGCTCGCTGAACCGCCGCAGCTCGATCGCCAACATCGGCACAACATCGAAGTCGTGATCGATCGCATCGAGCCGGATGATCGCGACCGCGGCCGTGTCCGTGAAGCGATCGAACTGGCGCTGAAACTCGGCGAGGGGACGCTGATCGTCTCGACCACGCCGACCGCAGCCGATTCGGCGGCGTCGGTCAAACACGACTTGCTGTACTCCTCACGCTACTCCTGCGCGTCCTGCGGCCAAAGTTTCCAACCGCCGTCGCCGCAACTGTTCAGCTTCAACAGCCCACAGGGGATGTGCAGCGGCTGTGATGGGCTCGGCCAGCTTTATACCTTCGTCCCAGAACTGCTGATCCCGGACGAATCGTTGTCGTTCAAAAAGGGAGCGGTCTCGCTGTTAGGACGCTGGGCCGACCTAGGACGGTACCGCAAACACATTTATCAGAACGTCGCCAAAGGGATCGAGGCGCAATACGAGTGGCCCGCCGGGACGATGCTCGACAAGCCCTGGAAGGACCTGCCGGAAGCGGCCAAGAAGATTTGGTTGTGGGGCACCGACCAGACGTTGCAGTTCACCTGGCGCGGCGGCAGCAGCGCGCGACAATACGTCGGCGAGTTCAACGGCCTCATCCCGGAACTCGTGCAGCAGTACCGCACGACGAAAAACAAGCTGCAACTGCGGCAGTTCGAAAAACAGATGCAGACGATCCCGTGCGTCGACTGCACCGGTCAGCGGCTCAATCCGCAAGGCCGCGCGGTTCGCTTGACCAGCGGCGCTGACGCCTTTGCCGACGAACCGGAGCAGTCGCTGCCGGCGCTGTGCGAGCTGTCGATCCACCGGCTACAGCAGTTCTTTTCCGACATCCGCCTCGGGCAGACGCAGCAGCGGATCGCGGCCGAAGCGCTCAAGGAGATCCGCGCCCGGCTCGGATTTTTGCAGGGCGTTGGACTGCAGTACCTCACGCTGGCGCGCACCGCGCCGACGCTGTCCGGCGGCGAGTCGCAGCGGATTCGTTTGGCCGGCCAGATCGGCAGCGGCTTGGTCGGCGTGCTCTACATCCTCGATGAACCATCGATCGGACTGCACCCGCACGACAATGATCGCCTGATCCACACGCTGCTCAAACTCCGCGACGCTGGCAATACGCTGATCGTCGTCGAACACGATGAAGACACGATGCGGGCATCGGACTTGATCGTCGACTTCGGCCCCGGCCCGGGGGTGAAGGGCGGTCGCGTGGTTGCCGTCGGCGACATCGATGCGATCACGGCTAACAGCAAGAGCGTTACCGGTGCATTTCTGTCAGGAGCCCGCAGCATTCCGGTGCCCGAAAAGCAGCGAGCGGCGAGCGAAAATCGCTGGCTGACCATCCGCGGGGCGTCGCACAACAACCTCAAGAACATCGACGTCTCGATCCCGCTGGGGACGCTGACGTGTGTCACCGGGATGTCGGGCAGCGGCAAGAGCTCGCTCGTCGGCGATATCCTCGAGCCGCTGCTCCGCAACCGGCTCAACGGCGCGGAAGTCGAAGTCGGCGAGCATGCCGGTATCGAAGGACTGGAGCACCTCGACAAGACCATCGCGATCGACCAGTCGCCGATCGGCCGCACGCCGCGCAGCAATCCGGCGACCTACGTCAAAGTGTTCGACGACATCCGCGAACTGTTCGCCCAGATGACGGAAGCGAAGACGCGCGGCTATACCGCCAGCCGGTTTAGCTTCAACGTCGATGGGGGCCGCTGCGGGGCCTGTGACGGCAACGGGGCCAACAAACTGGAAATGGACTTCCTAGCCGACATCTGGGTGACCTGTGCGGTCTGCGGCGGCAAACGTTACAACCGCGAAACGCTGGCCGTCGAGTTTAAGGGGCACTCCATTGCCGATGTGCTCGATCTCGACATCTCGCAAGCGCTGAAGCTGTTCCAAAACATTCCGAAGATCGCCGATACGCTGCAGACGCTGGTCGATGTCGGCCTGGAATACCTGAAGCTCGGTCAGCCTTCGCCGACGCTCTCGGGCGGCGAAGCCCAGCGGATCAAGCTGTCGCGTGAACTGAGCAAAAAAGCGACGGGCAGGACGCTGTATATCCTCGACGAGCCGACGACGGGGCTGCACTTTGCCGACATCGAGATGTTGCTCAAGGTGCTCCATGGCCTGGCCGACCGCGGCAATACGATGGTTGTCGTCGAACACAATCTGGACGTGATCAAAACGGCCGACTGGGTTATCGACCTAGGACCCGATGGCGGTGAGCACGGCGGCGAGATCGTCGCCGAGGGGACACCCAGAAACATCGCGCGGGTCAAGTCGAGCTACACCGGCGCGGCGCTGAGCAAACTGTTCGCGGGACACTCCGGCGGCGCGGCGGCGGCCAATGGCGCCAAGTCGAAGGCTGTGGAGAGCGTTGAAACTCCTAGCAGTCGCACGCACCTGACCGTCGAAGGCGCCTCCCAGCACAACCTCAAGCACGTCGACGTGACGCTGCCGCGCGATGCGATGACCGTGTTTTGTGGCCCCAGCGGCAGCGGCAAGTCATCGCTGGCGATGCACACGATCTACGCCGAAGGTCAACGCCGGTACGTTGAATCGCTCTCGTCGTACGCCCGCCAGTTCATCGGCCAGGTGGAAAAACCGAAGGTCGAGCGGATCGAAGGCCTGTCGCCGGCGATTGCGCTGGAGCAGAAAAACATCGGCCACTCGCCCCGCAGCACCGTCGGTACGGTGACGGAGATTTATGACTATCTCCGCATCTTGATGGCGCGATTGGGCGTGCTGCATTGCCCCCAGTGCCGGATTCCGGTCGGCACGCAGACGCCCGATCAAATCATCGACAAGGTGCTGGCGATGCCCGAGGGCGCGCGGATCTTGCTGCTGGCGCCGATCGAAATCGAACCCGGTGATGCAGGAACCGATGCCTGGCGTCACCTGCGGGCCGGCGGTTACCAGCGGATTCGCATCGACGGCAAAACGTATGCGCTCGACCAAGCGCCGGCCTGGGACCCGCGCCGCAATCAACGCATCCAGGTTGTGGTCGACCGGGCGGTGGTGGGCCCTGATCAGCGTTCGCGGATCGGTGACAGCGTCGAACAGGCGTTGTCGCTCTCAGCCGGAGTGTTGGAAGTGGCGCTCGCTACGGCCGACCGGGATGAGCCGCAGTGGGAAGAGAAAAGGCACAGCCAACATTTGGTGTGCGGCAGTTGTGAACGCTCGTTCCAGCCGCTGACCCCGCACCACTTCTCCTTCAACAGCGCCGTCGGTTGGTGCCCGCAGTGCGAAGGGCTCGGGACACAGCGGGGAACGAATCCGACGGCGCTGCTGACATCGCTTTCCGCGACCCTCAACGAAGGCGCGTCGCTGCTGTGGCCAGGCGTCGACCACGCGGTTTCGCGGGCGATGCTGCGCGCGCTGACGCGAGCGACGGGGCTGCCGCTCGACCTGCCGATTGATGAGCTGACTGCCTCGGAGCGCCGGATCCTGTTCCACGGCACCGGTGCGCAGTGGATCGACGTCCGCGCGAGCGATCTGGATTCTGGAAGCGAGCAGCAGACAGCGTCGTTTGGAAGTGAGCAGCGCCGCGAGTTTTTATTCCGCTATCAGTTCAAGGGTTTCTATCCGGCGCTGGAGGAAGCGGCGCGGTTGACGCCATCGTTGCGCGGGAAACTGGAGACATTCGTCGACGAGATTGCCTGCACGACCTGTGACGGGGCGCGGCTGCGCGATGACGCCGCCGCCGTCCGCTTCCGCGAGCTGACGATTGGCGACTTGGTGCAGGTGCCGCTGGGCCGACTGCAGCGGATTGTCGACGGCTGGAAACTCGACGCGCGGGAACGCAAGATCGCCGGTGAACTGGTGCGAGAAGTCGACTCGCGAATCCGCTTCCTGGTCGATGTTGGGCTCGAGTACCTGACGCTCTCGCGCGGTGCCGCCACGCTTTCCGGCGGGGAGTCGCAGCGGATTCGTCTGGCGGCGCAGCTCGGCAGCGGCCTGTGCGGCGTGCTGTATGTGTTGGACGAACCGACGATCGGCTTGCACCCGCGTGACAACCACCGGCTGATCGCGGCGATGCATCGGCTCCGCGACTTAGGGAACACCCTGCTGGTGGTCGAACACGACCGCGATGTGATCGCTTCGAGCGATTACCTCTGCGATTTTGGGCCGCTGGCGGGCAAGGGCGGCGGGCGCGTGGTCGCCTCAGGGACACCCAATCAGATCACGCCGCTGCAGCAGTCGGTGACCGCGGGATTCATCGACGGCCGGCAGCAGATCCCGTTGCCGGCGGCGCGCCGCGCGGTGGTGCTGGAGCCGGTCGACTCGCCCGTGTTAAGCGGCCGTGCCAGTCGCTCGGCGGGCGCCGCGGCGCTGACGACACCCTGCCTGACGGTCCGCGGGGCGAAAGAGAATAACTTGCGCGGGATCGATGTGCGCTTCCCGCTCGGCGTGCTGTGCGCCGTGACCGGGCCGAGCGGCAGTGGCAAAAGCTCGCTGGTCAACAGCATCCTCTATCCCGTGCTCGCGCGCCGCTTACACCGCGCCCGGGTCCGTCCCGGGCGGCATGATACGGTCGATGGGATCCGCTACATCGACAAGGTGATCCGCGTCGACCAGTCGCCGCTGGGCAACACGCCGAGCAGCAATCCGGCAACCTATACGGGAGTGTTTGAACTGATCCGGCAGCTCTTTGCCCGCTTGCCGGAGTCCGAAGATCGTCAGTTGACCGCGCGGCACTTCAGTTTCAATGTCTCAGCCGGACGCTGCGAAGGTTGCGAAGGCACCGGTCGCCGCCGGATCGAAATGCATTTCTTGCCCGACGTGTGGGTCGAGTGCGAAGATTGCCAAGGCAAGCGATACCAAGAAGATGTTCTGCAGGTGAAGCTGCATGGCAAGTCGATCAGCGATGTGCTCGACATGCCGATCGGCGATGCGGTCTCTCTGTTTGCCGACCACCCGCGGATCGTGCATATCCTGCAAACGATTTGCGATGTCGGACTGGACTACATCACGCTGGGGCAAAGCGCGCCGACACTTTCCGGCGGCGAAGCGCAGCGGATCAAACTGGCGGCGGAACTGGCTCGCCCCGATACCGGTCGCACGCTGTATTTGCTCGACGAGCCGACCACCGGCCTGCACTTCAACGACATCATCAAACTGATGAACGTGCTGCAGCGCCTGGTCGATTTGGGCAATTCGGTGATCGTGATCGAACACAACTTAGACGTCATCAAGCTGGCCGACTGGGTGATCGACATCGGCCCCGACGCCGGCAGTCGGGGTGGCCAGATCGTCGCCGAAGGACCACCCGAGGCGGTTGCCGCCGCGGCGCTAGCGGCTAGAAAGCTGCGCGAGCAATTGCCCGACGGTGCCGCGTCGCCGCTGCTGCGGTCGTTTACGGGTGAATACCTGGCGCCGCTGTTGGATGAAGCGCTGATCGAAGCCCACCTCGCCGGTCGCGCCGCCTCCGTCCCGCCGCTGCCGCCCGTAGAGACGCCCGTAGAGAGCCCCGCTCCCGTTGATCGCCGTCAGTTGAACGCTGCGAGACGGGAGGCGAGTAACCCAGCTACAATGGCTTGGGCACGTCAGCTCAATGGCAACGCAGCATCGCTTTCCAATAGCGTGGCTGAGTCGCAACCACAGGCCTCCACGGCCGCAGCGGCTGGGCTTGAGACCCTGCGACAACAGGTACAGCCATGGAAACTGCTGGGACGGCGTTGGCATTCGCTGAGCAAAGGGTTTCCCGATAACAACGAGCCGCAGTGGCCGCTCGAACTTGCGGAAAAGGCACTGGTGATGCTCGAAGGGATCGCCGGAAACAGCAGCCTGGCGTTCGAAGCGCCCGATCGCGTCGCGGTGCGCGGGGCGGCGTTGGGCGTGACGTGGGCGGAAGTTGAAACGAAGGCGACCGACAGTGTGCGGGTGACACTCGCCGGACCGGCCGAGGCGATCGATCTGGATCTATTGGAACGGCTCGGCATCGATGGCCCAGTCGATGTCGGCGATGTCGCCAACACCCGCGTCACCCTCAAGCTCACCGACCTCAAACACGTCCGCAGCCGCAACCTCAAAGCCTTCATCAAGAAACACTGGCAGCGCAGTTGCCAAGGAAGTGGTTGTTAGTTGTTGGTTGTGAAGTTTGGCTTGACCGGTCGCTGATTACCACTTCAAATTTCCGTCCCCCGTCCCCCGTCCCCCGTCCCCCGTCCCCCGTCCCCCGTCCCCCGTCC